>Ga0114968_10000209_pt1 | contig 43534 bp, 42 predicted proteins | sample M_130807_EF_Meta_FD_87020 | JGI IMG/M metagenome (GOLD analysis project Ga0114968, IMG submission 87020) | Freshwater microbial communities from Lake Montjoie, Canada to study carbon cycling - M_130807_EF_MetaG | ecosystem: Environmental > Aquatic > Freshwater > Lake | place: Lake Montjoie... | reverse complement strand
CGGGCCACCATCAAGCATGGTTTGATCAAAAATCATGTGCATCGGACAAGGCGTACGCAGTGCTTGCCACTTGCCATTCTGTTCGACCTTGCCATGCCGAGTTTTATATTTTTCATCGGTAAAGCGTTTGCCGTCAGGGCCGACTACCACCGAGCCGCCCGCAGGTTCGTGCGAAAAATGTAGCGCCATCATCGAGAAGGTAGTGGGGTATTCCGCTACCTTAAGCGCCATCGATGGGCCAGCAAAGTTATTCATGTGCCATAAGTCGGCACCGACTTCCATCGCCATGCGGATCCCATCACCTTCGTTAAAAGGGCTGCCTGAGGTGTAGCAGTAAGGCAGGCCGCTCAGATAGTTGCGGATCATCTCTTGATTGTTCTCAAACCCGCCGCAAGTTAGCACGACTGCCTTATTAGCTTTGATGTTGATGGGCTTGCCGTTTTGCAACGCGACCACACCTACAATTTCTTGCGTCAATGGATCTTGTATTAAGCGTTGGCCTGGACAGTCAGAGCGTATTTCAATGGGTCGCGCACGAACGGCTTGCTCAAGCATCTCCCAGGTCTTTGAATAGCCCAGAATATCGCCATGATGGTACTTATGTACACATTCAGCACCCGGCAAATCCGGAAACTCAATGCCTGCAGGTTGAAACTGGTGCTCTTGCGGGTCGCCGCCAATCGATGTCAGCCATTCGTTATTCTTACCCATCTCGTCGGCCCACACCGCGACCATATCTTGGGGCACTTTGTAGGGGCCAGCCAAAGCGTTAAAGTAGGTGATCGCGGCCTCAGGCGATGAGGTATTGAGATAGCCTTGCGCTGCGACACGCGTGTTACCACCCTCTTGCCCGGCGGGGGCTTTGTCGAGCAAAATGACCGAGGCACCCGCTTCGACTGCGGTGATGGCAGTCGCTGCACCTGCGCCACCAAAGCCGACTACAACAACATCTGCGACGGCATCCCACGTGGTGGGCAATGTATTTCTTTGACTCATCATCATTTCCAATTGTTCGACTATTTTGATATGTACCTGACGCTTAAAAATCTCCGCTGAAGCGTTTCACTACCATTCAAACGGAGTTGTATGACGTACCGCCGCAATGAGTAATTGAGGCCGACTTACTTTAATAAGCCCGCCTCTTTAAAGTATTGGGTGTACCACTCAATTTCAGCCGGAAATTTACTTGCAACGCTTGCGCCGTCTTCATAGGCATAGGGCATGTTGTACTTTTCAAGCAGCTGTTTAAACTCTGCCGATTCGATGACTTGCTTGAGCGCAGCATTGAGCGTCGCAGCGATGTCATCGGGCAAGCCTGCCGGCGCAATGACAATCATGCCATTAGGCGGATTGGTCGGCGGGCAGCCAATATCCTTCATCACCGGAATATCGGGTCGTTTGGGGTCGCGTTCGTCGATATGAAAAGTCACGAGCTCTCGAAACTGCCCCTGTTCAACTAGCGGAATATGTGAGCCCGAGCCGGCAACAAAATCCACGTGCTTGCCCATTAACGCAGTGTTCGCCGTCGAGCCACCCTTAGTCGGTACGTGTTTGAAGCTCAAACCCTTGCAACGCGCGAAGGCTTCGACGCCGACCTGTTGCTGGGTGTTTGGGCCACTCGAGGCATAGGTCATACCTGGGTTTTTCTTTGCATAGTCGACAAACTGGTCAACCGTCTTGAAAGGCGAGTCGGCATTTACGACCAACCCACCGATGTAAAAGGTGTATTGGCTAAGCACCCGAAAGCTTTGCGCGTTGTACGCCAGCTTCATCAGAAGTGGTCGCACGGTAATCGAGCCAGTTGAAGATACCAACAAACTATAACCATCGGGTTTTTTACTTGCGAGTAAGCCATTCGCAACTGTTGCGCCCCCTCCGCCCTTGTTTTCTATCGTGATAGGCACACCGAGTATTTTCTCAAGCCCCTGCGCTAGCGCACGTGCGGTGACATCGGTGGTGCCGCCTGCGGCAAAGGCCACATACATGGTGATGGGCTTGTCAGGGTACTTGGCGCTAGCGATACCGCCTGCCAGTAAACTGCACGAGGCTATCAAACCAAGTGTCCAGCCGCGCAGAGATTGGTTAAGTTTCATGGGTATCCTTTATTCAAAAACTACGACTTAATTGTTATCCTCGGCTGAAGCGACGAGGGCGTTGCGTTTTTTGCGAATCGCTGGCAGCACTGCACTGATCAACAGCACCGCTGAAATAAACAAAAATGCAGCTGCAATTGGGCGGCTGACAAAAATCCCCATACTGCCGCTAGAAATAATTAAAGATTGGCGCAATGAGTCTTCAAGAATTGGGCTCAAGACATAAGCCAAAATCAAAGGCGCAGGTTCGTAATCAAACTTGCGCATTAAGTAGCCTATGACTCCAAAAAATAGCATTAAGTAAAGATCCATCTCGCTGCCATTGATGACATAAGCACCAATCAAGGCAATGAATAAAATGAGCGGAAACAGCACGGCGTAACGCACGCGTAACAGGCGCACCCAAAGCCCGATGAGCGGCAGGTTGAGTACGAGCAACATGGCGTTACCCAAGTACATGCTGGTGACGGTTCCCCAGAACAGCTCTGGATTCTTTTGAATCATCAGCGGGCCTGGTGTGATGCCGTGAATCATCAGGGCCCCAAGTAAGATCCCCATGACCGCATTGGCGGGGATCCCAAGTGTCAAGAGCGGAATAAACGCAGCTTGAGCCGCGGCATTATTGGCAGCCTCGGGGCCTGCGACGCCCGCGATGGCACCATGCCCAAATTGCTCGGGTGTTTTTGACAGACGCTTTTCAGTGCCATAAGAAATAAACGAGGCAAGGACCGCGCCGCCACCCGGTAAGATCCCCAGTAAAAATCCTGAAAACGAACCGCGCATGATGGGCGCAAAAGATTCTTTCCAGTCTTGCCTGCTAGGTAGCAGGTTTTTAACCTGACTGACCACTACACCTTGTTTGATGGTCTTTTCAACATTAAGCAAGATTTCAGACACGCCAAACAAACCCATCGCGAGTGGTGCAATGCCGATGCCGTCAAGCAGATCGGCCGAGCCAAAGGTAAACCTGGGCAGCCCTGTCATCGTGTCTAGACCCACCACGCCGGCGAGCACACCAACGCCTGCCATCATCAATGATTTCGCCATCGACTTTTGTGCAAGATACGTCAAAATCACGAGGCCCATGATCATGAGCGCAAAATATTCAGGCGGCCCAAACTTCAACGCAATAGAGGCCAGCGGAGGCGCCAGCAACATCAAGCCAATGATTCCGAGGGTGCCGGCGATAAACGAACCAAAGGCAGCGATGCCAAGCGCCGGGCCTGCGCGCCCTTTGAGGGCCATCTGATGGCCATCCAGCATGGTCACGACCGACGCAGCCTCACCCGGGATCCCCACTAAGATCGAGGTGGTTGAGCCGCCATATTGGGCGCCATAATAAATGCCAGAGAGCATGATGATGGCGGTCACAGGCGAAATGCCGAAGGTGATCGGTAATAATATCGACATGGCGCCGACTGGGCCGATACCAGGAAGAACGCCAATCAAGGTGCCGATCAATACGCCCACGAAACAAAAAAACAGGTTGTGGGGCTGAAAGGCGACCGAGAAGCCGGTGATGAGGTTATCTGCTAAGTCCATAGGGAATCGCGCGCCTCAGAAGCCAAAAATTCCCGCGGGGAGCGAGATTTTTAGGATGGTTTTGAAAAGAAGGTAGGTACAGCCGATCGCGATGACTGGCACGAAAATCGATGTTTTCCAGCTCAAGCCCTCAAGCCAGCGCATGATCACGACCAGCAAGATAAAGCTGCATAAAAAGAAGCCAAGCGTCTCAAAGGCCAAAATGAACACAATAATGAGCACCGAGATCGCAATCGCACGCCACCAATTGCAGCCGATCCACAGATCGGACACGCGGGCTTGCGCAGCCGGGTCGCCCTTGAAAGACTGCACAAACAATAGCAAGGCCATTAACGAGACAAAGCTGCCCGCCACACAGGTTAAAAACCCTGAGCCAGGAGCACTCATGGTGCCAATACCAAGGTCAAGCGAGCCGTACACAGCGGCAGCGCCAAAAAGAAGCCAAAACAGGCTACCGACGCGTTCTGCGTTCAAAGTGTCTCCTCGGTTGTTTTTGTTTTAGGCAGAGGTGTCGAGGCGATCTATCTGTGCAGCGCAGCATTTTGCGCAATCAGTAGGAGTCGCACCACTCAGGCCCATATTGCTGTCAATCCTAGGTCTTAGCCCTTTCATTGTCAACCGAACAATCCCTGAATTCCAGTGCGCAGCGGCTATTAAGCGCAATCGATCGGGCATATCTCGCTATGTGGTACGCGCGTTGACATAAGATTCGCCATGGGTTTACTCTCATCATCAATATCAATTATTCAATCTCATTGAAGAGACAACAGGAGACCACCATGTCAGATCTGCCAAAACGCGTACGTATCCTTGAAGAAGGTCCTCGTGAGGGGATGCAAATTGAAAAAGGTCCGATTCCGACACAGCGCAAAATCGACTTGATCGATAGCTTGTCAGAGACGGGTCTTGAGCAAATTCAGGTGACCTCTTTTGTGAGCCCGCAGGCTGTGCCGCAGATGGCCGACGCACCTGAAATTGTTGCTGGCTTTAAACGTAAGCCAGGCGTGCGTTACACCGGACTATGGTTAAACGACAAAGGGCTTGAGCGCGCGATCGCGACCCAAAAGCTTGATATTCGTGGTTCGCTGTCACTGACCGCCTCAGAGAAATTTTTGTTGCGCAATCAAAAGCGCACCTTGGCTCAAAATATTGAAGCCGTGCATTCGATGATTGGTATGTTTAAGCACTACAACGTCGAGGTGAATCGCGCCAGCATCATGGCGGCTTTCGGTTGTAATTTTGAAGGCGATATTTCGACTGAGCGCGTGCTTGAACTGATTAAAACGTTCCACGACATTGGCGAGCAACACGGCATCAAGATCGAAACCCTATCGCTTGCTGATACGATGGCCTGGGCCACCCCTGGTTCGATTCGCAGAGTGGTCGGTGCCGTACGCAATAAGTACCCTGACCTGAATCTGTCTTTGCACCTGCACGATACACGTGGCATGGGTATTGCAAATGCTTACGCTGGTATGCAAATGGGTGTGCAGATTTTTGACGCGGCCGTTGCAGGTTTAGGTGGCTGTCCGTTCGCCTCGCATTCTGGTGCGTCGGGTAACGTCTGTACTGAAGATCTGGTTTTCATGTGCCACGAGATGGGGATTGAAACCGGTATTGATCTTGAAAAATTGATCGAGTCGGCGTTGTTGGCTGAGCAGGTTGTTGGCCATCCTTTGCCGGGTTCAATCAAGATGGGCGGTTCGTTGAATAAACTGCGCCAGAAAGTTAAAGATTCGATGCAAGCTAAAGCCTGATCAAGGATGCCATCATGACTGATATCACACGTGAACTTGGTGCATTTGTTGCAGGCTTAACCTACGACAAGATTCCCAAGGCAGCAGTTGAAGTGATTCATATGGGCTTTGCCGATTGCGTGGGCGTGATGCTCGCCGGTCGTGATGAGCCGCCAACTAAAATCTTAAAAGAGGTGCTCGCGCCGCCTGCTGGCACGTCGACGTTGATGTTTGGCGCGCAAACTGTAAGTGCGCCAGACGCCGCGTGGATCAATGGCGTGGCCGCGCACGCGTTGGATTTTGATGACGTGGCGATTAAGGGCCATCCTAGTACGATTTTGGTGCCAGCGATTATTGCCGAGGCGCAAGCCTTAGGCTCAACCGGTCGCGAAATGGTGACAGCTTACGCTGCGGGCTACGAGGTCTGGGCCGAGTTGGCGCGTCGTGATCCCGATCACTATCACACCAAAGGCTGGCATCCGACTGGTATTTTGGGTGCGATTGCCTCGGCTGCGGCCTGTGCATCCCTGAATAAATTGACTGCAGAGCAATGCACCATGGCGATTGCTTTGGGCGCATCGCAGAGCGCAGGCATCATGGCTAACTTTGGCACGATGACTAAGCCGTTTCATGCAGGGCGCTCAGCACAATCTGGCGTCTTGGCGGCGCGGCTTGCGAAGGCGGGGTTCACGTCTTCGTTAGATGCACTTGAACATCCACAGGGTTTCTTGTCGGCGGTCTCGCCCAATGGTCGTTTTGATGCGACCTCGGCAGTTGAGGCGGGCAAGGTCTGGAAGCTTGCGGTGACCAAGTTATCGGTCAAAAAGTATCCGCTGTGTTTCTGTACGCATCGCGCGTTAGACGGCATGTTGGATTTGGTTGCTGAGACACCCGTGACAGCCGATCAAATCGAAAGTATTACCGCCGTGACCAGTCGTCGCAACACCAAGGTCTTGCGTAACCATCAACCGCAAACAGGTCTTGAAGCAAAATTCAGTATGCAATTTGCAATGGCTTCGTGCGTGGTGGCTGGCCGTGCTGGTTTGACTGAACTTGTGGATGATTTTGTGATTCGCAAAGACGTGCAAGACTTGATGAAAAAAATCAGCGTTCAGGCCGATGATGCCGAGCACCCCAATATGCCGGGGTACTCACCTTTCGATCAAGTGACCGTCAAGTTGAAAAATGGTCAGACCTTGCAAAGTAAAGAAGTTGTGACGGTGCGAGGGGGGCCAGATTTTCCGCTGAATCGCGAGCAACTTTGGGCTAAGTTTGATGATTGCGCAGCCGTCGGGCATTTTGAAGGCTCAGCCTTGAAATTGTTTGATGCGTTCATGGCGCTTGATCAGGTTGCTCACGTCAGCGATATTCCTGGTTTGAGTTCAGGTAAAAAATAAGTAAGCTGCAACACCACATATCACTTGGGTGGTTCGTGTGTGGTGTGAGGTCTAAACTTTTGTCGTGTGCGGTCTCTGAAGCGAGTGAGTCACTGCCTGCACTCTGTGCCGTGGAGGTTCTCGCATCTGACAGCAAGCCGCCGAGTCACTGATATCTGAGCAGCATGACGATAAAAAAAAGGGGATCGCCCAAGCGATCCCCTTTTTGCTGGGTTGACTAAGTTTAGCCAATCAGCTTTCTAAACATTTCAATCGTACGCTCGCGTGCCAGTTTGGCCGACGCTGCATCGTATGAACCGCGCTGATCGCAGTTAAAGCCGTGGCCGGCCGGGTAGTAGTAGCTGGTTTCTTTCGGGTAAGCTGCAGCAACGACCTTAGCTTGCTCAAGCGTAATCGAATGATCGGTTTCGCCAAACTGAAACATCACCGGGCACTTTGGTGTTTCTTTCAAGAAGCTAGGAATTGCACCACCATAGTAAGGCACTGAGCAGGCCAAACCATCGACACGACCCGCTGCGAGCCAAGCGATCACGCCGCCCCAGCAGTAACCCACGATACCGACTTTACCTGCATGTTTGCCATGTTCGATCGCGGCTTTGACGTCAAGCAGTGTGTCGTCGAAGCTAACCTTTTTCATGATCTCGACGCCGGCACCGATCTCAGGTTGTGTGTAGCCTGATTCGTATTTGGTTTGTGCGCGATCAAAAAACGCGGGGGCGATCGTGAGATAGCCATCAGCAGCAAAACCGTCGGCAACTGAACGAATGTGGCTGTTGACGCCAAAAATTTCGGGGGCGACGATCACTAAACCACGTGGCTTGCCTGCGGGCTCGGCTACGTAAGCGTCGAATTGGTGGCCGTCTGAGGCCTTGAGTTGAATATTTTTACCCATACTGATCTCCTTGAATACATCGTACTTTGATGATTGATTAGAAAAAACCTTGCCTGTTGCTGAAGGGGCTGAATAAAGCGTCTACGGCATTTCTGCTGCGCTAATTATAGGCACAGACCCATGACTTTCGAGAAGTCTTTTTCTGATCTTTTTCAGATCATTCACTGATTTTTTTATGATTTTTTTGTGATCTTTGACCTATTTTAGATCTCCAGTCTTGGTGAAGTAATCTTTATACCAAGCCATCTCAACTGCCAGATCTTTGTTCAGTGTCTTGCTATCCTTCAGGTCATAGGGTAAATAATTTTGCTTAAGCATGCCTTTAAATTCGGCGGATTGAGCGATTTTCATGAAGGTATCTTCAAGCTTAGCCAGGATTTCGGGAGGGGTGCCCGCGCGAACGGTCGCTACGATTCCGCTGTTCGGCGGATTATTCCAATCGCAGCCAATCTCTTTTAGCGTTCGGACGTCAGGAAAATTCTCGTCGCGCATGGTTTGAAACAAGACTAATTGTCGAAATACTCCGTCGACGACTAAGGGATTGTGTGATCCCGAGCCTGAAGTGAAATTCACATGCTTACCCATGAGCATGGTGTTGGCTTCTGTGCCGCCTTTCGTGGGTACATGTTTGAAATCTAGTCCCCTGCAGCGCTTCAGCGCTTCGACGCCCATTTGTTGAGAGGTGGTGGCGACTCCGCCAGCTCCCGCGGTGGCATACGACATACCGGGATTGTTTTTGGCGGCCTCAATGAAGTCTTCAATCGTTTTCCAGGGGCTGTCAGCAGGTACCACGACTGAACCGTTGTGAAAATAACTGTATTGCATGACGCCCACAATATCGGACGCCTTATAACTGACCTTCATGAGCAAGGGGCGAATGGTAATGGCTGCAGTAGAGCCGATTAATACCGTGTAGCCATCAGGCTTTTTTGATACAAGCATGCCGGCGGCCACGGTCCCGCCGCCACCGCCCTTATTATCAACAGCGATCGGCACGCCTAAAATAGACTCGGCGGCGCGCGCCAGAGCGCGCGCGGTGATGTCGGTTGTGGCACCTGCACCATAAGAAACATAAAACGTAATCGGTTTGTTTGGATAAGGTTGTGCCTGAGCCGCCGAGGGCAACGCCACGCAGGCGACACTGACCAGCGTAGTCACAAGCCCAGAGCAAGTGACAAAAAGACCTTGTTTCAACGCATTGGCTCTACGCATAGCGGGGGCGATCAAATCTTTCAAATACATCATGTAGACCTCTTCTGTGGACGAAGCTGCTAGACGCTTAGTGCTTGACGCAACATCGATTTCTTCTGTGGACGAAGCCGTTGCGCCCTTAATTCTTGACGCAACGTAGATTTCTTTTGCTGTCGAGGCCGCTGCACGCTTTACTCTAGACTCAATTTAGCCGTCTCAACAGTTTGCTTCCAGTTGGCAATCTCTGCGCGTACAAACGTATTGAATTCTGCAGGCGAATTGCCGCCCGCAATGCCGCCCATCTCTTTGAAGCGATTTTGGATGTCAGCGGTATTTAAGACTTTGACAGTGGCTTGTTGCAAGCGGTTGATAATCGCCTGCGGCGTTGCCGCCGGAGCGAATAGACCAAACCATGCTGTGACCAACATGTTTGGTACGCCTGCCTCGGCCATGGTGGGTACGTTGGGCAACTCGGGGGCGCGCACATCACTTGTGACGGCTAGCGCACGCAGCTTGCCTCCCTTGATTTGTGCCATCACACTGGGCGCAGTTGCAATCATGAAGGTGAACTGGTTTCCGAGTAAGGCGCCCGTTGCTGGCCCCGCGCCTTTGTATGGAATGTGCGGCACCTGAATGCCAGTACGTTGCATAAACATTTCGCCCGAGAGGTGCGGAGATTGCCCAGCGCCTGCCGAACCAAAGGAATAAAGGTTAGGGTCTTTTTTGATCGCGGCAATCAACTCTTGCACCGTTGTAAAGGGCGTGCTGCTGTTCACGACTAGAATGTTAGGGTTTGAGATTACAAGCGTGATGGCGCTAAAGTCATCAGGGGTATATGGCAGCTTTTTATACAGGCTGTAATTGATGGAATGCGAGCCGATATTTGCCATCATGATCGTATAGCCATCGGGTGCGGCACGGGCCACGTACTGCGAACCCAAGATGCCACCCGCGCCTGCTTTGTTTTCAACTACGACTGTTGTGCCAAGCTCGGCGCCAAGCTTTTCGCTAATAATGCGTGCCGCTTGATCGCCCGTACCGCCGGGGGCGGCACCGACAATAATTGTGATGGGCTTGTCGGGCCAAGCTGCGGCGCATGGTAAGGCCATCAATGCCAACGTAATCGTGGCGCCGGCTAAACGCATTAGACGAGCTTTGCAACTGAGGGTGAGAGATAGTGTCAAAGCAGTCTCCTCTTGCTATTTAATTTTGCCTTTGAGCAAGATTAGCAGGAAATCACCCTTTGTTTGAACTTCAGGCTGGACGCCGATCAGCTTGATGGACATAATATGTTGAAGCGCGACCCATTTCGAGATTATGAACTATAAAATATTTTGCTAATAAAAAGTTTTGCTAGAGACATGTCCATCAAAAACAAAGCCCTGTATCCCATACTCTTATCGCCGATCAAAGTCGGCACACATACCCTACCCAACCGGGTAATGATGGGGTCGCTGCATACGCGCCTCGAGAACGAACCTGATGGAGTGCAGCGGCTGGCTGAGTTTTATGCGGCCCGAGCGCGAGGTGGTGTTGGTCTGATTGTGACCGGGGGGGTGTCACCTAATTTTGACGGACGCGTCGAAGAGGGCGCCTGGGTGCTCGACTCGGTCAAGGCTGTCGAGCAACATATTCCTATTGTGCAGGCTGTGCATGCTGCGGGTGCAAAGATTGCTTTGCAAATTCTTCATACGGGCATTTATGCCAAACATAATGAGATCATCGGGCCCAGCGCCCTGCGTTCGGTGATTAACCCGCGTCAGCCTCGTGCCTTTACCGTTGAGCAGATTGAGCAGACCATCGAAGATTTCGTGCAGTGCGCGGTACTGGCACAACAGGCGGGCTATGACGGCATCGAGGTAATGGGCTCTGAGGGCTATCTCATGACTCAGTTCACCGCCTCACGTACGAACAAGCGCGAGGATGAATGGGGTGGGTCGCTCGAAAATAGAATTCGCTTTCCCGTAGAGGTGGTGCGTCGCACGCGCGAGCGTGTGGGCCCTGGCTTATTGATCATGTATCGAATTTCAGCCATCGATTTAGTGGACGGAGGGTTAACCGGCGATGAAATCGATCGCCTCGCCCAAGCGCTCGAACAGGCGGGCACAGACGTGTTGAACACTGGAATCGGTTGGCATGAGTCGGTGGTGCCCACGATCGCAACAAGTGTCCCACGTGCTGCCTTTGCGTTTGCCGCTGCGCGACTCAAAAAGGTGGTGTCGATCCCTGTGGTCGCCTCAAATCGAATCAACATGCCCTCGGTAGCTGAAGAGATTCTTGAGCAAGGGCAGGCTGATATGGTTTCGCTTGCACGTGCATTTTTGGCAGATCCAGATTTTGTGATCAAAGCAGCAACTGGGCGTACTGATGAAATCAATACCTGTATCGGTTGCAATCAGGCGTGCTTGGATTACATTTTTACCGATCGAGTTGCGTCTTGTTTGGTCAATCCCCGCGCGTGTCATGAAACTGAGTTCACGGCACCGGCGCCGCAAAAGAAACTAAAGGTTGCTGTGGTTGGGGCGGGGCCTGCTGGATTGGCGTGCGCGATCACTGCGGCTGAGCGCGGTCATCGGGTTCACTTATTTGAAGCGGGTGCTGATGTTGGAGGGCAATTGAATTTGGCTCGACGCATACCGGGTAAAGAAGAAGAGTTTGCTGAATTAGTGCGGTATTTTAAAAGGCGCTTGAGCACAACTGGAGTTGAGGTTCATCTGAAACAACGCGTTGACGAGTCGGTGCTTATTGATCAGGGTTTCGAGCGCGTCGTGATTGCGACGGGTATCAAGCCGCGAACGCCGGCTATCTCTGGGATTGAGCACGCTAAAGTCGTGAGTTACACCGATGTGATTCTTGGCCGAGTGCACGTGGGCGAGCGCGTGGCGATTATTGGCACCGGGGGAATCGGTCACGACGTTGCCGAGTTGTTAACCTCAGCGCACCAAGGCGCGCAGACAGCTCAAGAATTTTTGAAGGTTTGGGGTGTTGATCCAAGCATTCGCTCGGCCGGTGGCTTGCAGGCCGCCGTCACGGATGGGTCTCAACGCAAAGTGGTGATGTTGCAGCGAAGCACAAAAAAACCAGGGGCACGTTTAGGCAAGAGTACAGGCTGGATACATCGCACTAAGCTCACCAAACGTGGCGTCACTGCGGTGTCAGGTTGTACCTACGACAAAATCGATGATCAAGGCTTGCACTACAGCGTAAATGGCGAGCGGCATGTTCTAGACGTTGACACGATTGTGTTGTGTGCAGGGCAAGACTCTGAGCAAGCGTTAGCGAGCGAGCTAAACGGAAAAGTCTCGCATTTAAATTTGATCGGTGGTGCGCGCGTGGCAACAGAGTTAGATGCGATGCGTGCGATCGATGAAGGTACGCGACTGGCGTTTGCTTGGTAATTGATTGGCATCAAATAAAAACGCCCCGCAAGCGGGGCGTTTCGTCGTTCAGGGTCGTGCAATCAAATATTAGGCAGCAACGACTTCAGTTTCTGTCTTTTTACCGATGTTGACGTGATCCCAAAGGTTTTTGCCCGAAACTGACTTTGAAAACGAGTCAGCAACGACCAGCAAAACGGCCCAAGGAGCCACGAACGTTGCGGCTGCAACGGCGACTGCAGCGTGAGCCGCACCGTTGACAAGGTTGCCGTCCAGTAACAGGCTAGCGCCCGGTACAATTGACTCACCAACTAACTTAACGCCATTATTGATTACTTCTGACATGTTTTTCTCCGGAATTTGCTAAGTGTCTATATCGACTGAGAGGGCCCTCTCAAAATACCAAGTAAACAATACAGACAACTCGCATTTTGCTGCAAAAAAACGTAAATGTCTGTGAGCTTTTTAAAAAAAAACGAGTATTTGAGAGGTTTTTTTTAAAAACAGTGCGTATCCAACGAAATTGCTGTATCAGGCCACGCACTGTGTTTCGTTCTCATACAAATTTAGTTTTCGTAAGCAGATTCACCATGTGAAGTGATATCCAGGCCTTCACGCTCTTGATCTTCAGGGACGCGCAAACCAAATACCAGATCTGCAATCTTGAAGGCAATGTAAGCAATGACACCCGACCAGACCAAGGTTACCAAGACGCTTTGGCCTTGAATCAAGAACTGATCAACGATTGAGTAATCCGGCGCGGCAGCGTTGGTGACGTAGTCGTAGACCCCTGTGCCGCCCAGTTTTGGTGAGGCAAACACAGCGGTGAGCAAGGCGCCTAAAATCCCTGCAACGCCATGGATACCAAACACATCCAAGCTGTCATCTGAGCCCAACAGTTTCTTAAGCCCACTGACGCCCCAGATGCAGAGGACACCGGCCAACGCGCCAATCGCCAATGCACCCATCGGGCCCACAAATCCAGCTGCAGGCGTGATGCCAACCAAGCCGGCAACGCAGCCAGAGGCGCCGCCCAGCAGTGAAGGTTTGCCACGCAAGAGCCATTCTGCGAACGTCCAGGCTAATACGGCTGCTGCGGTTGCCAGCAAGGTATTGACAAAGGCTAAGGCGGCTGTGCCGTTGGCCTCAAGCGCTGAGCCGGCATTAAAGCCAAACCAGCCAAACCACAGAAGTGCGGCACCGATCATGACGTGCACCATGTTGTGCGGCTTCATGGATTCTTTACCAAAGCCCAGACGCTTACCGATCACAAACGAGCCCACTAAACCTGCGATCGCGGCATTGATGTGCACAACGGTGCCGCCTGCAAAGTCTAGTACACCCTTTTGAAATAACCAGCCAGCTTTAGCGGTCATCGCTTCAAGTGAGGCGGCATCTTTGATGTCGTCTGGGCCGGGCCAGAACCAAACCATGTGGGCGATTGGCAAATAGGCAAAAGTGAACCACAGCACCATAAACAGCAGGATGGCAGAGAACTTTGCGCGCTCTGCAAAGGCACCAACGATTAGGCAGCAGGTGATCGTTGCGAAGACGCACTGAAATACCATGAACACATACTCGGGGATTGCAACGCCTTTGCTGAAGGTTGCCGCGACCCCTTCAGGCGTCAGCCCTGCCAAAAACAGTCGGTCGAATTTTCCGATAAAGGCATTGCCTTCAGTAAAGGCTAGGCTGTACCCATAAATCGACCAAAGCACGACGATCAGAGAAAACACGACCAAGCACTGCATCAAGATCGACAAGACGTTTTTACTGCGGGTCAAGCCGCCGTAAAAAAGCGCCAAGCCAGGTAAGGTCATTAGCAGTACCAGGGCGGTACAGACCAACATCCAGGCGGTATCGCCTTTGTTTGGCACAATCGCGACTGTTGCAGCGGCGGGTGCTGCGGCGGTTGCCGCGGGGGCGGCTGCCGTTGCGGCCGGCTTAGCGTCTTGGGCATAAGCGGGGCTGGTTGAGGCAAGCCCCGCAATACCCATTACGGCAGCCAAGAGGCCTGTTGCTAAAAGTTTATTTAACCAATTTGACACAATACACCTCGTCTTTAAAGTGCCGACGCGCCGGTTTCACCGGTGCGGATGCGAATGACATGATCGATCGGGGTGACGAATATTTTTCCGTCGCCAATCTTTCCCGTACGAGCGGCCTTCTCGATGGCTTCCAGCGCCTGATCCAAAAGCTCGTCAGAGACGGCTGCTTCGAGTTTGATCTTGGGCAAAAAGTCAACGACATACTCTGCGCCACGATAAAGCTCGGTATGGCCTTTTTGACGGCCAAAGCCTTTGACCTCGGTCACGGTGACGCCCGAGATGCCAATGGCAGTGAGGGCAGAACGCACTTCGTCAAGCTTGAAGTGTTTGATGATGGCAGTGATTAATTTCACGGCAGTCCCCTGGACAATTAAAACGTTTTAGTTAATGTGGCTAAGACGGTATCGCCGCCCAAGGCTTTACCCTGCGGGTTAATGTAGGCTCCCTTCTTGGCATTCGTGCCCAGGTACGCAACCCCAAGGCTTAAGCCGCTACCGAAGTCTTTGGTGATGCCTAGCTTCCAGTCTGTATAGCTATAGAGACTATCGTTTGTGACATTGGAGCCGCCGGCAGTGCCTGCAATGTATTGGTAGCCGGCATGGGCGTTCAGAGTGAGGCCCCAGACGCCTGTGTCGTAGTTAACAGTGAGGTCGGTGTAGTTTGAACCCGAGCTGTTTGAAAAGCCAAAGAGTGTGGTGACCGCGTACGAAAATTTCAGATAACCGGTGACAGAGTCAAAGGTGAAGTTTTGAGCGGCGTAGAGTTCGGTGGAATTCGGATTGGTCGTAAAGCCGGTTGCACCTGAGGTCGGGAAGTAGTATTGCAGTACTCCCACGTCTGCCGTAAATCCCTTAGACCATTCGTACTTATAACCAGCGTAAAAATCCATTTCAATCGGGGCTGAGGCGCTCTTGCCTGCAGCCGAGGCTGCGTCTGAAATCCAGCTGATCGATGAGTTCCAGTTGCCGATATAAAAGCCGCTTGAGTGAGCGTAATCAAATCCACCTTGAATCGCCGGTTGTAAATTTGATTGAGAGATACCGCGGTAGCGATAATCGTTCGTGAGTGAAACGTTTGCGGTCAAGGGGCCTGGATCCGCCGGTGTCGGTGCAGCAGCAGGAGCGGCCGGTGCGGCGGTTTGTGCAACGGCAAGGGTGCCAAGCGCTGCGCACGATAAGAGCCCTGCGGCTAAGGAAGAGGTGACGACCTTACGGCTGATAGACATGTTGAACTCCCTTTGAATGTGAAACTGGTGTTCAAAGGAAAGCAAGATGCGTGCCAGATGGTATCTGATCAGTCGCCCAGTAAAAACCCTATGCTTGTTCTGCTGTGTGGTTTATCTTAGTGCAAATGCACCAAATAAGTGCGCTGTTAAGTGCATTTTGTCACTCCATTGTCATATTGCTTGCACGGATGATTGTTGCAAGACGTTCAGACTCTGCACTGAGGCGGGCGAAGTAGGCCGCACCCTCTTCTTGCATCGGAATAAATCCTAAGTCACTAAAGCGCTTTTGCACCTCGGGCAGTTTCATAATTGTTTGCGTGACCGCCCGCAGTTTGCTCCCAATGGCTTCAGGGGTGCTGATGGGCACGGCAATTCCGATTGAGCCGCCGTACGAGAAGTCTTTAAAACCAAGCTCCTCCATCGCGGGTACCTTTGGCAAGAGTGGCGAGCGTTGCGGGGTCGTGACAGCCAAGGCGCGTAGCCTTCCGGACTGGATGAGTGGGTTGGCGTTTGCAACCGTGTCGACAAAGAGGTCGACTCGGCCCGCATATAACTCGATCAAAGCCGGGCCACTGCCCTTGAAGGGGACGTGACTGATCGACAGGTTGGCAGCGTGTCTTAAGGCTTCGTTGGCCATGAAAGAGGTTGAGGTGCCGCCAAAATTTGCAAAATTCAGCGTATTTGGCTTGCTCTTGGCGTGTGCAATCAACTCTTGTATGGTGTGAAAAGGAGAGGCGTTCGACACCACAAAAATGCCAGGTGACAAGACAAGTAGGCCAATGGGCTGAAAATCGCGTTGCCACACGTAACTCAGCTTGTCGCCCATGATGGTGGGGGCAATCGTAAACTCAGTGCCGGTCACCTGATACAAAGTGTAGCCATCAGGCGTCGCCTTGGCCGCCATCGCTGCGGCAATGGTGGCTGATCCGCCAGGTTTATTTTCAACCACCACCGGCTGCGCAAGCTGTTCAGAATACTTAGAGGCAATAAAGCGCGCAACGGTATCCCCGGCACCTCCGGGTGGATAGCCTACGATCAGTCGCAAGGGCCTGCTCGGGTAGTCTTGTGCCCAAGTTGGGCCAGACGTATTGCAACCAAGAAAAATAAACGCCAACGCAAGGTAAATATGTCGCATGGTGATTGTCTCTTTTATTGCTGATGACCGAAGCGCGAGCTGCGGCGATCAACGTTTATGAATGTTTTAGTGCAACGCCTTGATTATGCCTAAAAAAAGAGGGTGTGCCGCGCCTGAAGCACTCGGGTCCACACTTTAGGCACTCGTGCCCACTCTGTCTTCACCCGTGACTATGCCGTCTTTACCCGTGCTAATCTTGCCGCATCATTCCTCCGCCTCTTACACCACCAGTGAGCCTTATGGCGATAGCCGTGCCCTTAGTGATTGAACTCAAGGACGTTGCGAAGCGCCTCGCAGAGATTAAATACGCTGACGCTGCGAAGCGCTGTGCAATGATCGAACACGATGACGTTGCGAAGGGTCTACAGTGATCACGCTCAATCACGTTACGAAGCGTTTTGACTCAGGGCTGCTTGCCTTAGGGGGCGTCTCGTTGAGCGTGGCCCAAGGCGAGTTTGTCACCATACTGGGGCCGTCTGGTTGTGGAAAAAGTACCGTGTTGAAGTTAGTTGCTGGCTTGGCAACACCGACTGAAGGCACCGTTGCCTCGCCGGCACAACAAGATCAAACTGGCAGATCGACAGCGTACGTGTTTCAAGAGCCAACGCTACTACCTTGGGCGACAGTGTTTGAAAATGTATGGCTGCCGTTGCGTCTACAAGGTCAGCCGAGATTGGGCGCGCAGTCTGTCATTACTCGCGTGCTTGAACAGGTCGGCCTTGGTGCGTTTCATCAAAGCTATCCCGCCCAGCTATCAGGTGGGATGAAGATGCGGGTCTCAATCGCGCGCGCGCTGGTGTCGCAGCCGCAAGTCTTGCTGATGGATGAGCCCTTTGCAGCACTCGACGATATCACCCGTCAACGCCTGAATGTCGATTTACTAACTTGGTGGCACGGTCAGTCAATGTCCGCAATGTTTGTCACGCACAACGTGGCCGAGGCTGTCTTTCTAAGTCAGCGGGTACTCGTAATGGGCGCACGTCCAGGTACGGTTGTTGCCGAAGTACGCGTCGATCAGCCCTATCCACGTGACGCTAGTTTTCGACAAACACACACCTTCATCCATCATTGTCAAACCCTCAGCGCTGCACTCGATGACGCGAGCGCGGATGGGAGGACACCACAATGAAGTTAGTCAATATTTTTCTACCGACCGCGGTGTGTGTTGCGCTACTTTTAGGCTGGGAGTTTTTTGTATGGTGGGCACAAGTTCCTGCTTACACTTTACCTGCGCCCTCGGCCGTGATCCAGTCGCTTGTCGCGAACTGGAGTTCGCTGGCAGGGAGTTGGTGGTTTACCGTAAAAATTACGCTCAGTGCCTTGGGCTTGGCCTGTTTCGGTGGCGTCTTGATCGCGTCGGTGTTTGCGCTCTCTCCTCAAACAGAGCGGGCGTTGTTTCCGCTTGCTGTTGTACTGCAGGTGACGCCAATCGTGGCGGTGGCGCCGCTTATGCTTATCTATATCGAAAGCACAATGGCTGCGTTGTTACTGTGCGCCTGGATCGTAGCCTTTTTCCCTATCTTGTCGAACACAGTGATTGGCTTACGGTCGGTTGACAAAAATTTACTTGATCTCTTTCGGCTGTATCGCGCGACGCCTTGGCAGCGCCTGACTCTGTTGCGGGCACCTTCGGCGTTGCCGTATTTTTTAGCAGGCGTAAAAATTTCAGGTGGCTTGAGTTTGATTGGTGCCGTGACCGCTGAGATGGTTGCTGGCGCGGCGGGTCGCGACACGGGCTTAGCATCGCGCATTCTTGAGGCGAGTTTTCGTACAGAGACACCTAAAATGTTTGCAGCGCTGCTGCTGCTTGTGCTTACGGGTGTTATGGTTTTTTTGCTCTTAAATTTTTTGTCCAGAAAGCTGTTAAAAGAGAATCCATGATGCGTAAACTTTTTTTCAAAACGTTGGGCGCTTTGCTTTTGACGACAAGCCTTGCGCAAGCTCAACAAGCCGTATCCTTTGCGACCAACTGGAAAGCCCAAGCCGCGCACGGCGGGTTTTATCAGGCGCTCGCGGATGGCACCTATAAAAAGCACGGCTTGGACGTCAAAATTATTCAGGGCGGCCCGCAGGTCAACAATCGCCCACTTTTGCCTGCCGGGCGCATTGATTTTTTAATGACGGGTAATCTGTTGCACAGTTTTGACAACGTCAAGAACAAAGTGCCCGTGGTGGCTGTGGCCGCGATGTTTCAAAAAGATCCTCAGGCGCTGATGGCGCACCCTGGCCAGGGTTACGAAAACTTTGCTGCGCTGAAGACAGCGCCTGTTGCCTACATTGCCAAAGACGGTCAGTTCACCTGGTGGCAATGGTTGAAGGTCACGCATGGGTTTCGAGACGAGGTCTTAAAGCCTTACAACTACAACTTGGGGCCTTTCCTCTCAAACACTAAGTCCATCCAGCAGGGTTATTCGGTGGCCGAGCCGATCTACATCAAAGAGCAAGGCAAATTTGATCCCGTCGTGCATCTGTTGGCCGATCATGGTTTCTCAACCTACAGCACACTCATCGAAACCCGAGCGGACACCGTTAAAAACAAACCAGAGCTCGTACAGAAATTTGTCGATGCTTCGATTCTTGGCTGGGTCAACTTTATGCACGGTGATCGCAAGGTCGCGACGGCGTTGATGCTGAAAGATAATCCAGAGCTATCGGCGGCTGAGGTTGAGGCTTCGGTTAGCCTGATGAAGCAACAAGGCATTGTTGATTCTGGTCAGGCACGCACGCTTGGTATTGGCACGATGAACGCTGAGCGGATTCAAGATTTTTATGCACAGATGATCAAGGCGGGCTTATACAAACCCGGCGATGTTGATTTGTCTCAAGTCGCCACTTCACAGTTTGTGAATCAAGCGATTGGCGTTGAGTTGACTCAGCAACTGTTAAAAACGAAATAGAGAATTTTCTACGCAACTGAGCCCAGCGGTATTCATTGCAGCTTACGGGACTGGGTTTGCGTCAACACGTTGCAAACTTTAAGCCTCTAAGTCATGAGCCCGACATCTTAAAAAGAAATCGGGCTCATCGAAATCTAAACTGAATCTAAACAGAATCAGCCATCCTTAAGGACGCGGGAGGCATCAATCGGGTGTCATCTTGGCTTTGATGATCACTTCTTTCCATTTCGCGGTTTCGCTTTTCACAAAGGCGGCATAAAACTCGGGAGTGCTGCCGACCACTTCTGTTGCCATCTCACTGATACGCTTGTTCACCTCGGGCGTAGCCAGCACGGCAGCGACATCTTTCGACAATTGATCGACAATGGGTTTGGGCGTTCCGGCGGGCGCCATGAAACCAAACCACGCTGTGATCTCAAAGTCTTTGATGCCTTGCTCGATCACAGTGGGCACCTCGGGCTGAGCCGGCGAACGTGTGTCGCTCGTGATTCCGATGACACGAACAGCATTTGAGCGAATGTACGGTAGCAACACTGGGGTGTTGTGAATTAACACCTCAAACTGACCGCCGAGGCCATCGGTGGTCATTTGAGCGCTTGACTTGTAAGGGATACTTGTCATCTTGATCCCTGCAACCAAATTTAGCAGCTCGCCAGTTAAGTGTTGCGTTGTGCCGGGCCCAGGCGTGCCGTAGCGCACTCTGCTGGGATCTTTTTTTGCGAGAGCGATCAGCTCTTGCATATTATTGACCGGCACCGAAGGGTGCACTGTAATAAAGTTAGGCGTTTTGGTGGCAAGACTCACTGGGATGAGATCTTTTTCGACGTCGTAGGGCATCTTGCCAGCCATTAAGGTTGGGTTGACTGCCGTTGGACCAATGGTGTTGTACAAAAATGTGTAGCCGTCGGGAGCCGCTTTTGCCACCCGATCGGTGCCGATATTGCCTGCTGCGCCGACGACGTTTTCAATCACGACTGGCTGGCTCCAGGCTTCAGAGAGTTTTTGTCCGATCAGTCGTACCTGAGTGTCTGGGGCGCTACCTGGCGGCGCCGGCACAACAATGCGCACGGTCTTATCTGGCCACTTTGGTTGCGCCTCAGCAGTGACGCTGAACATCAGGCCGCAAGTTAAAAGAACAGCGCTCGTCTTCGTCAACAGGCTTGTGAGCGGGGTAGGGAGTTTCATGGTTGTCTCGCTTAAAGTGCAGCTATTATGTCAAACTTATGGTGGCTTGGTCGACTTCCATTTTAAACAGCTCGCCACACGGGCGGACTAATCGCTTACCCCTAGCTAGTCACGAGGACGGACCAATCGCTTACCACTAGCTAGTCGCAAGGACGGGCCAATCGCCTACCCCTAGATAGCCATGCTTTCAGCGAATAATGTCAGAATTATGTTCGCCCAAGCGGGGTGGGCGAATCCCTGCCGACCCAGGTGTTTTCGATAACTTGATCGGCAGCCCAACCCCTTGGTAATCATCGCGCTGAATAAACATATTACGCGCTGCGGTATGTGGCTGTTCAAAGGCCTCGGGTACAGTATTGACCGGGCCTGCGGCCACGCCAAGCGCCATGAGAGCTTTACACAGGTCGGCTCGTGTAAACGCTCTGAGTGCGACCTCCATTTCTTGCCGCAAGGCGTCGCGGTTGGCCATGCGGCTCGCGTTGCTGTCAAACATTGGATTGCTCAGCAGGTCTTCGCGCTGAATGTGTTTGCAGAACTTTTTAAATTGTCCCTCATTCACAATCCCTAAAAATATTTGACCGTCGCCCACTTCAAAGCGATTGTAAGTTGGGATATTGGGGTGCGCGCTACCGGTTAACGCAGGGGTATTGCCAGAGTGCATCCAGTTGGCAGCGTGCGGGATCAGCATGCTTAAGGCCGAGTCGAATAGCGTGGCTTCAACCCGTTGGCCTTGCCCAGTTCGTATGCGCGCCCACAGCGCCATCATGATCCCCGAAAAAGCGTTGTAGCCCGTCACCTGATCTACCACCGGCGCACCGATTCGGGTGGGGCCCGTTTGTGGTTCGCCATTGATGCTCATGAGGCCGCACATCGCTTGCAAGACTGCATCGTAGCCAGGCAAGTTTGCTAAGGGGCCTGTGTCACCAAACCCTGAGATGGTGCAGTAAATTAGTTTAGGGAAGGTCTTTGACAAATAGTCGTCATAGCCGAGCCCCCATTTCGCCATCGTGCCGGGGACAAAATTTTCGATTAAGACATCGGCGTTTACCAATAAGGCTTCAAGAATCGCACGGTCGGTGGGTTTAGTGAGATCTAGACTCAGGCCCCGTTTGCCGCGATTGATGGCCGAAAAGTAGGCTGCTTGTCCGGGCTCAACAAAAGGCGGGCCAAGTAATCGTGTTTCGTCACCCTGCGGGGCTTCGATCTTAATCACGTCGGCACCATGGTCGGACAACATTTGTGCACACATTGGGCCTGCCAACACGCGCGAGAGATCTAGTACGCGCAAGCCGACTAAAGACCCTTGCTTGGTGCTTGGATCAAGCCACGCTGCACCGATCAGAGGACTTACGCCCGAGGTGTCGGTCGACTGGTCAGTGTCTGAGGGTGCATGCATGGGTCTAGCCTCGCGCTGGGAGTTGCACAATACAAGAGCCTAACACCGATAGCTCATTGTTTTGGTTATGTGCCTCTTGCGTAATAGCAACCAGATGGCGATCACCTTCTTTATATTTCTTTGTGACCTTAGCGCGAATGAATAGCATATCGCCAGCTGGATTGTGACGTCGAATCTTGCAGTCAGCCTGACGTAAAAAGCCTTCGTCTCCCATCCAGTTCGTCATCTGATGCATGAGCCAAGAGCTGCGCTCTGGGCCGTAATCGTAGGCGCCAGGTGCGCCGACTTCAAGGGCGAACTCTTCTTCCCAGTGCACACGCTCTGGTACATCTGGTACGCCAAAGCGATTTTTGATACCAACGCCCGGATGCGCGTCGATCAGTTGCCAAGCGAGTTTATTGGCACGAATATACAACCCGCCCCAGCCTTGCGCGTAGGCGATAAAGCCAGTGACTGTCATCGGGCCCTTGAATAAGACAGGCAATTCGTCGCCTTCTTGAACGTCATCCCAATAACGCGTGTTGGCACCACGCACTTCTTCATTGGCGTAGAGCTTGTAGGCTTCTTTCAGTTGTTCATCGGTGTACGGAACAACACCCTTTTCTTGTACCTCGGTGTATTTCGTGCCCTTCTCACGTGCGTGATCACGCTCGGTGCGAAAGCACCAGGTGTCAGCTTCGGCAAGTTTGTCGCCCGTTTGATTAAAAAAATCGACGTGATAAGTTTGTTGAATCGCTTTGCCCGCGAAGCGTGTGTCGTGTTCGACGAGATCCTTCAAATAGGCTTCAGTGCTAATGACGTCATTGCGTTTAGCGTGTTGATGCCAAGTCCAGTTCGAGCCCGACCACATCGCATGCACGCCAGGTAGGCCCCCCACATAGCCCGACACAATCCGGCTGGTTGAATACAAAAAGCTAGGCAGAGCAATGATGGTGCCGTGGCTTGTTTTAGCGGCGTACGCTGGGTCGCACCACAGCGGATTGTCGTCACCGATGCCGTGCGCATAGTGCCGAATGTTATCGCGGGTGGCTTCGTAACACCAAGGTTCGGCGGTTGCACCGATTTTGACACCAATGCGTCGCTGCAGATCTTCAAGCCCTTGTGCAGTAATCTTTGGAAAACTGCGCTGGCCGATTAATTCTGATGACATATAGATCTCCTGATAATTTCTTTTAGATACTGATCGTAAAAATTTTTTGAAATACGGTCACGCCGTTGCCTCGCGAAGTTTTTTTCGATGGATTTTCCCGGCAGGCGTTTTTGGAAGTTCGGACACAAAGACAATCTGTCGGGGATATTCGTGTTGGCTTAAACGCGCTCTGACTAAATCTTGGATTTCTTGAATAAACGCTTCGTCGCCTGGTCGTTGGCTCACCACAAACGCTTTGACGGCTTGGCCACGCAGGCTGTCAGGTACGCCGATTGCTGCGGCCTCAAGCGCATCGGGATGTTTCAGAATGGCATCTTCGATTTCGACGGCACTCATCGTCCAGCCCGCTGAAATAATGACATCGTCGGCGCGACCGCCATGAAAGAAATACCCTTCAGCGTCGATATGCCCAAGATCTTTTGTGGCAAGCCACAGGCCCTTACGCCAAACTTTGATTTCACCGATGACGTCGGGCGGGCAGGGCAGTCCGGTGGCGTCTTGCACTTGTACTTGCGCGCCTGGAATAGGTTTGCCCAGAGATCCAGGCTTATGAGTAAAGTCTTCAGCGCCGGGATAGCTCACTAGAATGACACCAATTTCGGTGGTGCCGTACATGCTGCAGACCTTTTGTCCGAAGGTGTGTTCGATAAACTCTTCTGTCGCGCTATCAATAGGTTCGCCCGTGAACGACATTTTTTGAAAAGAATATTGATAGTCAGAGGCACAGCCCGAATTTTTCATCATTCGGTAGTGCGTAGCCGCGGCTGAAATATTGGTGAAGCGGTGTGTAGCCAGCCCTTTCAGCAGCACTGCGGCGTTGAATTTTCCGGCAAAAGACCCGATGGTGAGGCCCAGCGCCATCGGCGCGAGTGTGCCATGCCATAATCCATGCCCCCATGCAGGCGAAGAGGGGCACATAAAACGATCGCCCGGCCGTAACCCCGTGCCGTAGAGGGCAGCAACCATCAAGGTCACAATTGACCGATGCGTATGTTTGACTGCTTCAGGGAGTTCACGCGTGGTGCCCGAGGTGTACTGATACATGGCGTAGTCAGTGGCGTTGGTCGCGGGGGTAAAGGTATTGGGGTATTGCGCTAAAGAAGCCATCAGAGCGTCGTCGGCCAAGACGGTGCGTGCTTGGTAGTCGGCAGAAACAATGCTGATTTTTTCTGAGTTAGTAAACAATAGGCTGGGTAGACAGTCAGCGATTCTAAGATTTAAACCGTCGGGGCCAAACAAAGTAAAGAGCGGCACAGCAATAGCACCGGCTTTCATGATGCCGAATAAACAGGTGTAAAACGCCAGTGAGGGCTCAAGCATCACTGCAACGCGGTCGCCCTTTTTGATGCCGCGAGCAGTTAAAAAATGCGCCATCTGCGAAGACTGTTTAGCTAGCTGCTCGTACGAGATGATCTCGTCGGGTGCATCCGTACGCAGCACGATGACCGCCGTTTGCCCCTCAGAGGCATAGCGGTCAACGCATTCGTGCGCGATGTTGAGCTGCTCACGATTTCCGTCAAAGAGCTCCCATAATTTTTCGGATGAAAAATTTGTCTGGGCGTCTGCGTACGACGTAAACGCAGTGAGTTTTGCCATCGGGTTGCTTTGCTGTGTGAACGGTTTGCGCGTGAGCTGCTGTGGACGACGAGGCCAGCGCGCATCGCGTTGGAGGTCGCAGTAATTGCCTCACTTTATCTCCGCGCCTTTTTATTGTCAAATGAAGCTATTTGTTGTATTAGTACAATGATATTAAAATAAATGCTGTTGCTGTTGATCAAAGCTCTTTCAAGAGCCACAGCACAAATTAAGTTCTGGTTAAAGCCAAGTACTCGTTGAGGCGTCAATAACGCTCGTGAGCAACAAATCTATCAAATGGAAAGCAACATATCTAACCAATGACCTCGCCTGATCAAAAGACGCACCAAGTCACACAAAGCCCTCTCGAGAACGGGCAAGATCGCGTTGCTGCAAAGCTCGCGCCTCGGATCCGTCCGGTTCCTGCGGTCTCGCGGTCGATCGCGATTTTGCGTTTGCTAGGTAAGGCTCGTGCGCCCCTTGGCGTGAACGCAATCGCGCAGGCGTTGGGTTTGGTGCCTAGCACGTGCCTCCACATTTTGCGCGCGCTCGTTGAAGAGAAACTTGTTGCCTTTGATCGTCAAACCAAACACTACCGACTTGGCATCGGCATGCTTGCACTCGCGCGCAGCGCCCTTGACTCAAGTGCTTTCCCTACATTGATTCAGACGGGTCTTGACGAGTTATCAACCGCCTACAACGTCACCGCGATCGCCGTCGACGTGACCGACGCTGATCAGATGGTCGTTGTTGCGCTATCGCGCTCGACCATCCCCTTCAGGCTGCATGTGGATGTGGGCAGTGTGTTTCCGTCGTTATTAAGCGCCACTGGGCGTCTGGTCGCCGCCTTCAGTCAACAATCTCGTGCCGAACTGAAAGCTCAGTTTGCCAAACTACGATGGGATGGTTCGATCAATTTTGAGACTTGGTACCTTGAGGTGCAACAGGCAATGCAAAATGAATATAGTATCGATCGAGGTACGTATATTGCCGGCGTGACCATCGTGGCTGTGCCAGTGCGACAAACAAATAAAATGCCAACGCATACACTCGTCTGCGCAAGCATGACGAATCAGTTGACCGAAGCTGACCTAACCGATCTAATTATGCGTATGAGATTGCAGGCTGATCTCGCCACAAGCCTTTAACTTAAAGCGTAGAGGGAAAGCGCAGAGCGGAAGCATAGAACGAAAGCGCAGAGCGGAAGTAAAGAAGGAAAGCGTATAAGGAAAGCGTAGAAATCCTCTTAGTTTTAAATTCATGTCGTACGCCTCCCGTCCTTCAGGGTTGGGAGGCTATTAAGAATATCAACAGGAAGACAAGTTAATCATGCAACATAGCCGTGAAAGAATTTTAACAACCCACACAGGAAGCTTGCCCCGCCCTGCCGCTTTAGTTCAACTGTACGCGCAACGGGCAAACGGTCAGCCAGTCGATGAAGCCGTGCTTGTGCATGCAGGGCACCAAGCGATGCAGGCCAGTGTCGAGAATCAAATGGCCAACGGTATCGATATTGGCAACAACGGTGAACAGCAGCGCGAAGGTTTCTTTCTGTACGTACAGCGTCGAATGTCCGGCTTCTCAGGAAGCTGGAAACGCTGGTCGCGTGGCGATGTTGAGCGGTACCCCGAGTTTAAGCAGATGATGGCGAACCAGGCGGGCGATAAAGTTGCGGTCAGTAATTTTCTTCCCCCCCGTGTCACAGGAGAGGTCAAGTATCTTGATCCGACGATGGCAGCCTCAGAGGCGGTTGATTTCAAAGCCGAACTTGCAGGGCGATCACAAAAATTCACAGAGGCATTTTTAACGGCGCCTTCGCCTGGCATCATCGCCTCGGCTTGTAAAAATGAACATTACGATACCGAAGAGTCTTACCTTGCGGCGCTGGCCGAGGCGCTGCGCCTTGAATACGAAGCGATCGTGAATAACGGCTTTATTCTGCAAATTGATTGCCCCGATCTCGCACTCGAGCGCCATGTTTCTTATCACGATGAATCTGACGCAAAGTTTATCGGGTTTATCGAACGCGTTGTCAGTGCCCTCAATGTCGCACTCAGAAACATCCCGCGCGATCGCGTGCGTATGCACGTCTGTTGGGGCAACTATGAAGGCCCGCATGATTGCGATGTCCCTTTACAAAAAATTTGGCCCACCATCAGTCAAACCAATGTGGGTGGGTTTGTGTTGCCGTTCGCCAACGCACGCCATGCCCACGAGATGACAGTCTTGCGCAAGCATCCACTGAAAGAAGATCAAATTATTGTGGCAGGTGTGATCGATGTTTTAACGAACTTCGTTGAGCATCCTGAGGTGGTTGCTGACCGTCTCGAGCGCTGCGCGGCAGAGGTCGGTGACCCAACACGCGTGCTCGCTGGAACAGACTGCGGTTTCGATACCTCAGCAGGGATGGGTCGTGTTGCAACCGACGTGGTCTGGGCTAAGTTACGGACGTTGGCTGAAGGCGCCCGTATCGCGAGCGAGCGGCTGATTAAATAGCGTTAACCAAATTACGCTGACGCAATGATGCAAAGGCGATAACGAGCACTCGCCCTTGCGTCCACACGCAATGTGTTCAGTCAACAGTCGCACCAGAGGCCTTCACAATTGCGCCCCATTTGACGATGTCTTGGTCTAAGCGCACCTTGAACTGCGCGGGTGTGTCAAAGGCAAGTTCTAGACCAAGGTCTGTCAGCTTCTTTTGAACAGCGGGTTTCTGCATTACCGTGGCAGTCGCCTGATAAACCTTATTTACTACTTCAGGTGGTGTGCCCGCAATCGCAAACAAGCCGACCCAGAGCTCACCCGAAAACCCAGGGATCTGTTCAATCATGGCTGGGACATCAGGCAGGGACGGCGAACGCTTAGCCGTGCTGACGCCTAGCGCACGCAACTGACCCTGGCGGATATTGCTCAGCGCAGAGGGCAGGCTGGCGAAAGCAATGGGCACCTGTCCACCCAAGACATCAGCCATGGCGGGTGCCACACCTTTATAGGGGATGTGCTCCATTTTGTACCCGCCCATTTGATCCATCATCACGCCTAACAGGTGATTGAGCGTTCCGTTGCCCGCTGACGCATATTGATACTTGCCAGGGTTGGCTTTGATCAAGGCTAAAAACTCAGTCAGAGTTTTGGCAGCAAATGAGGGGTGCACGACCAGTACATTGGGTACGCTGCCAATGATGGTGATAGGGATAAAGTCTTTAACAGGGTCAAAGCCGGCATTTTTATACAACGCTGGGTTAATCGCTTGAACGCTATTGACGGTCATCAGCAGCGTATAGCCATCAGGCGCAGCCGTTTTTGTTTGTGCCGTACCGATGTTTCCCCCAGCCCCTGGCCTGTTGACCAGTACAACCGACTGCTTAAATTCTTCAGCAAGTTCGGTGGCGATAATGCGCCCCACGATATCGTTGGTACCGCCGGTCGCGTTCGGTACGACCATCGTCAGCTGTCGGGTCGGATAGCTAGACGGCGCTTGGGCAAATCCAGTGTGGGCGCTGAGCCCTAACGCCAGCGCTGCCAGCAGTCGCAGAGCCTGTAAACTGAAGTTTTGCCTGCATTGAATCATCTGAGTCTCCTAGGTTGAATCGATTTGTTATGCTCAACTATAGAGCACAAGCTCAGTGTATGACTACGAATATCGGACAAAACATCATGTCGCTGGCCCCTCGCAGATTAATCGTCGCCATTACGGGCGCCTCGGGTACCGCCTACGGTGTACGGTTGCTACAAGTGCTGCAAGCGACGGATATTGAGACGCATCTGGTCTTAACTGACTCGGCAAAATTAACGATGGCAGCCGAGACCGCGTTCAATCCCGCTCAGGTTCAGGCGATGGCCAACGTTGTGCATTCCGCAAAAAACGTCGGCGCAACGATCGCCTCGGGATCGTTTACGACACTCGGTATGGTCGTTGCACCTTGCTCAGTCAATACGCTTTCTGAAATCGCTTGGGGCATCACCGGAAATCTCATCTCACGTGCAGCCGATGTTGTGCTCAAAGAGAGGCGTCGCCTGGTGTTGCTCGTGCGTGAAACGCCGTTGCATGCCGGCCATTTGAAGTCGATGCTTCAGGTGACACAAAACGGCGCAATTGTGATGCCTCCCGTGCCTGCCTTGTATATCAAGCCTGAATCGATCGACGCGATCATCGATCACACGGTTGGGCGAGTCCTCGATTTGTTTGGCTTAGAAACCGATCTGGTGCAGCGCTGGAATGGTTTGGGTAAACCCTAGCTGTGGCCTGATCTTTGCCCTAGATAGCAAGGCTTCGCAGAGAAAAATATGAAACTGTTCGTGTACTATAAATTTTTACCTAAGCAATACCCTGAGCTCAAGACGCTGGTGCAGAAGGTGCAAGTGCGGTTGCAAACACAGTTTCCGCAACTGAGCGCTCAGGTGATGAAGCGCCCAACACCGGATGAGCTTGGACAGGTGACCTGGATGGAAATTTACGACCTTGGTTCAAGCGACTTGTCTGTTTTTAAGCTTGAACTGGATCGTGCTGCAGAACAAGAAAAATTGCCTCAACCCCGGCGCACTGAACAATTTGTAGACTGCTAAATCATGTTAAAAAATATTTTAAAGACGTTCGTTATTTTGCTTGTTAGCGCAACGGTATGTCAGCAAGCCTTTGCCCAGTATCCCCAGCGTCCGATCAAAATTCTAGTTGGCTTTGCTGCGGGTGGCCCAACCGATAGTTCAGCGCGCGCCTTAGCCGAGGGCATGACCAAGGTGCTTGGGCAACAGGTCGTGATCGAGAACCGGCCGGGCGCAAACGCGCAAATTGCGGCGGTTGAATTGATTAAAAGCCCTGCAGACGGTTATACGCTGATGCTTGCCTCGAATGGCACACTCGCTCTGGGGGGCGCACGTTACGCTAAGTTACCTTACGACGTCGAGCGCGATTTCACGCCGATCGGCTCGGTTGCCGGGTATCCGCATATCTTGGTCGTGCCGATTCAGAGCCCCGCCAACAACCTCGAGTCTTTGATCCGCTTAGCGAAGGCCACGCCTAAAGGGTTAACAGTCGCGGTCACTGGTCATGCTAACGAGTTAACCGTTGAATGGTTAAAAAAAGATGCAAATGTTGAGCTAACCTCAGTGGCCTATAAGGGGGCTTCGCCGATCGTCAATGACTTAGTCTCAGCGCGGGTTGATATGGCGCTGCTGGCACCAAATGTTGCGGTGCCGATGCTTGAAGCAAAGCGAATAAAAGCCATTGCTGTGACGGGCGCACACCCCTTCGCCGATTTGCCCGGCGTTCCTACAATGATGGCCTCGGGGCTGGCGAACTTTGAAATTGATATCTGGAATGGCTTAGTTGCACCGGCGGGCACCAGCACGAGCATCATTGAAAAATTAAATGACGCACTCAGGCAAACTCTAAAGCAGCCAGAGTTTCAAAAAACTCTGGCGATATCGGGGCAATATGCCATCAGCGACACGCCTGCTGAATTCAAACGTAAGTACGATAAAGAAGCCGCGCACTGGAAAAAAATCGCAACTGATGCAAAGCTTCCTTTGCTTTGAGTAACAAGACTCTGGTCGCCCTTGCCAGACATTGTGAAACTTGAGTCATTAAGCACAAAGGTACTCAAGTACTTAAGTGCCAACGCACTCAAGTACTTCAGTCACAACGCTTTACTTAATAAAACGCTTTCTCATCAAGCGATAACAGCGGAAAGGCGCTCAGCGCATCGTTAGGGCTCAGGGGCGCGACCGCTTGCAAATAGCTTGGATTAAGTTCAGCAAGCGAGTTGACACCGATCAGTCCCATGCAGATCTTGATTTCATCTTCTAAGATTTCAAGCATCCTGACAACGCCCGCGGCGCCATCTGCGGCCAGACCAATACACTGCATACGGCCCATGCCAACCATGTGTGCCCCAGAGGCAATGGCCTTGACGATGTCAGAGCCGCGATTAAAGCTTCCATCCACGATCACGGTCGCCCGGCCATTCACGGCCTTCACAACTTCTGGTAACACTGCCATTGATCCCAGGCAGTGATCAAGTTGGCGCCCACCATGGTTTGACACATACACCATATCCACGCCGTGATCGACAGCCATCGCTGCGTCTTCAGCGGTGGCGATTCCTTTCAAAATGAGTGGCACTTTAAGTTTGCTTTTTAAGCGATCAACATCCTTCCAAGTCAGCTGGGGTTGAAACTCGCGCCCCGGAACGGCAAGCCGACGAATGTTGCGTTTAGCCTGATCGCGCTCGCGGCGACTGTAGTGCGCGGTGTCAACCGTCAAACAAAAGGCGCCGTTACCGGCCGCTTCAACGCGCTCTGCAATGGCGTCGACCCAAGCGGCATCGCCATGCACATACAGCTGAAACAGTCTTAGCGCATTAGGGGCGGCTTGTGCAACGGCCTCAATGCCTGGTTGGCACACCGAGCTCAGCATATGGGCAATGCCAAACTGCTCAGCGGCCTGAGCCGACGCGGCGCCTGCGCCTTGCGCGAACAGTTCAAGACTCCCAACCGGTGCAAGCAAGAGGGGCAAGCGCAGGTCTCGGCCTAAAAAGCTTGTGCGAGCACTGACGTTGCTAACGTCACGCAAGACACGTGGTCGAAACGCCAGGGCATCAATCGACGCACGATTGCGCCGCAGCGTGGTTTCTGTTTCAGTGCCGCCTACGATGTAATCCCAATTGTCGTGATTAAGCTTTTGGCGTGCTTTTTGGACGAGTTCGTGTAGTGTTAAAAAACGAGGTTCTGCAGAAGACATAGTGATTAAGGCGCTCTAGGTTAAAGTGGTTTAAACGAGTTGAAATTATTCGCTTGCTTTGATGTTCGCCTGTTGGGCGATTGCTTTCCATTTTTTCATTTCAGCAAAGACAAAGTCGCTCCAGGGGCCGGCGCCACGAGGATCGGGCACCATCCCTTTATCGATAATGTTTTTTTGCATCGCGGGATCCGCCAGAATTTTGGCAACATCGACACTGATTTTTTGCACTACCGCAGTGGGTGTATTTTTGGGTACGACTAGGCCAGTCCAGCCAGCGCCTTCAAAACCAGGGTAACCCGACTCGGCGACAGTGGGCAGATTTGGAAGTTGTGGTACGCGCTCAAGCATTGCGATCCCAAGCGCCTTGAGTTTGCCTGAATGGATATGGGGTAAGGTCGCCGCCATGCTGTCGACCAAAATAGAAATTTGCCCGCCCAATAAGTCTGTGACTGCACTGGCACTGCCTTTGTAATTAATACCAACCATGTTGATACCGGCCGTGTGCTTAAAGAGCTCTCCGGTCAGATGCTGTGTGTTGTTGACACCGCCGTAGCCCACGTTAAATTTTCCCGGATCTTTTTTGGCAGCTGCAACGAGTTCTTGAATGGTGTTGTAGGGTAACGTTGCACTCACCACAATAATCATGGGGGCGATCGCTAAGCCACCCACGTAAGTGAAATCTTTTGCAGCATCGTAGGCCAGCTTGTCGAACACAGCGGGATTCACAGCCAAAACACCGCTTGTCCCCATGATCATTGTGTAGCCGTCAGGGGCTGCCGTTGCGCCCGCAACCATTCCAGGCACGCCGTTTTTGTTTTCAACAATGACTTGTTGGCCCCACACGGCGGTGAGCTTTTCTGCAATCAATCTTGCCACGATATCTGTGGCTTGCCCCGGCGGAAAGGGCACAATCAGCCTGACGGGTTTCTCAGGAAACACAGCTTGTGCATGCGCTGCAAAAGTGAGCAGCGCGCAGCAAAGTCCGATTATCGAAGCGGTAAGTGTTTTTAACGTTGTGTGTCGTAGCATGATTTGCTTGAAGGTGATTAATATTGCTAAGTTCAAAAACGTTCACTTTGTTGGGACTCAGCCAATTGATGTTATTTGGCTACAGCGTGAATCTTGCATTTTGCGAAGCGCGGATCAGCACATGAGTCGGCGCTTAGCAATGATGAAATTATTCGCTTGCTTTGATGTTGGCCTGCGTTGCCGCGGTTTTCCACTTCTTCATCTCAGCGTAAACAAACTCGCTCCAGGGGCCAGCCCCACGCGGATCAGGCACCATGCCTTTGTCGAAGATGTTTTTTTGCATCTCGGGATTCTCCAAAATACGGGCGACGTCAGCGCTGATTTTTTGAACAATCGGCGCCGGGGTGCCCTTAGGCACCACTAAACCTTGCCAGCCCACGCCTTCAAAGCCTGGGTAGCCCGACTCAGCAACCGTTGGTAGATCTGGTAACTGCGGCACGCGCTGCAAGGTTGTAATGGCGAGCGGTTTTAATTTGCCGGCTTTGATGTGCGGTAAGGCGACGGCCATACTGTCGACCAAAATTGAGATTTGTCCGCCTAGCAGATCCGTGACAGCGGCTGCACTACCTTTGTAGTTCACGCCAACCATGTTCACGCCTGTGGTGAACTTAAAGAGTTCACCGGTTAAATGTTGGGTGTTGTTGACACCGCCATACCCAACATTAAACTTGCCGGGCTCTTTTTTGGCCGCGGCTACGAGTTCTTGCACGGTGTTGTAAGGCAGCGAGGCGCTGACAACTACGATCATGGGCGTGATGGCCAAGCCACCTACGTAAATAAAATCTTTGGTGACGTCGTAAGGAAGTTTTGCGAAGACGGCTGGGTTAACGGCTAAGACCCCACTGGTGCCCATCGTCATCGTATAGCCGTCAGGTGCAGCCGTGCTACCAGCGACCATGCCAGGAACCCCGGTCTTATTTTCAACAATGACTTGCTGTCCCCAGGCAATAGTCAGCTTCTCTGCGATCATTCTGGCAATGATGTCGGTGGCTTGGCCCGGAGGAAAAGGCACAATCAGTTTGACCGGTTTCTCTGGAAAGTTTGTTTGTGCCTGAGCAGGAACATTGAAAATCAGACACGCGAAGATAGCGAGCACTGCTGCTAAAGATTTAAAGTGCATTGAAGCCTCCGGAAAAATCGGGGGTCGCCGTCGACGGATTTGTCGATGTCTCTATATCGGCGGTTTTATAATGGATTTTGTACTAAGTTAGGCTGCGTCATGCTATTTGTCAACTGAGGGCTAGAGCCCCCTGTTGTGCGCCGGCGAGTTGCGTGCGTTTTCGAGAAAAGGTCTGACGGTTCTGAGTCATGGTTTGACTGGTGTTACGCATAGTGCAAGACGCGAAGACCCCTTATGACTCGAGTCAAGGGTTTACCTTAAGCGGCTCAATACCTTAAGCGGCCCAATATCTTAAGCGGCCCAATATTTCTTTTTACCTTCAGCGACTCAAGATGTCTTTCAAGATATCCGGGTCGCACCGCACATCGACGCCCGCCTGCTCTTGCGGCAAAAGCATTGCAATGCGCGAGTCTTTATCGCTCCAGCCTCGGTTAAGCGCCTCGGTCATCTGGGCAAGCGTCAGCTTTGCAAATTGCATGTCTAGATCCACTTCGCGCCCAAGTTCATTGGCCAGCGTAACGTCTTTATGGGCCAGTTTTAATGAAAATTTAGCAGGCTCGTAAGCGCCACTTAAAAAGTGAGTGGGCAAGCCGTCAAAGGTTCTTCGTCGCCCCATCGCACCGCTACGCAACGCTTTGAAAAGAGTGGGTGCCTCGACACCGGCCTTCACGCCCATTGAAAACACTTCTGCAATCGCAGAGTTAAACATGTAGCCCATACAGTTGTGAACGAGTTTGGCGACCGAAGCGGCACCGATCGCGCCTAAAAATTGAACGTCGTCAGACATGCACGACAGCACGGGCGCATATTTGTTGAAGGTGGCCTCGTCACCGCTCGTCCAAATCACAAGCTTGCCCGAAGCGGCGCCTGTGGGGCCTCCACTGACTGGGGCATCTAAAAAGGTGAGCTGTTTTTTAGAAAGTTCGGCGTGCAGCTCTCGAATCACACGAGGGGCGTTGGTTGAAAAATCAAATACCGCGCTACCTGCCCGCAGGCCAGCAGTCAACCCATTGGGGCCAGTCAAAACCTCTTGCACTTGAGCTGGGCCCGGTAAAGATAAGAAAACGATATCAACCTGAGCACCCAAGGCGGTGGGCGTCTCAGCCCATTGCGCACCTTGCGCGATCAGTGACTGCGCATTCGCCTTGATCATGTCGTGGATGATTAGGGTATGCCCGTGTTTGATGAGATTCGTGGCCATCCGTGAACCCATCGTGCCAAGTCCGATAAAACCGATGTTCATTTTTTGTTGTCCAGTTTTTGGGGAAGTCGATACAAAGACTTGCTGCTTTAGTATTATTGCTCCGAATAAACATTATTCACTAAAAATATATATCAGGAGATTTCTATGGCCACAGCCCCCACCTCAGAACGTCGCGAACGTTTACGCAAGACGGTTCCAAAAATGGTCGAATGCGCAGAAAAAGTTCTATACGGCGATATCTGGGAGCGTAAAGAGCTCTCTAAACGCGACCGCAGCATGATTACCATCGCGGCCTTGCTCACCTCGTTCAGACCAGATCAATTACGCGTTCACATTACGCGTGGTTTAGAAAATGGCTTGACCCAAGAAGAGATTGGCGAGCTGATTACTCACTTAGCGTTTTATTCGGGCTGGGCGTCTTCAATGTCTGCTGCTCAAGTTGCGTATGAGGTTTTTGAAGAGATAGAAAAAAAATGAACGATCCGATGAATGTGTATTCGCTAGGGACGCCGGCTCAAGCGCTGGTGCGCTTGACGCGTTTGACCCTCTTGACTTTGTTCTTGCTTGCAGTTGTTTCAGTGATGTCACCCGCGTACGCACAGGCGTTTCCAAACAAGCCGCTTAAGATTGTGGTCGGCTTTCCGCCCGGGGGTGGTTCAGATTTAATGGCGCGCATTGTGGCCGAAAAAATGTCAGCGATCTTCAAACAACCCGTGATTGTTGACAACAAACCGGGTGCGGGCTCAACCATTGCCGCAACGTTCGTTTCGCGTGCAGCACCAGACGGCTACACGATTCTTTTTGGCCAGGCTGCCAACGTAGGCGTTGCACCCGCGATCATGAATACGCTCACGTATGACCCTCTCAAAGATTTTGCCCCGATTACTCGTTTGGTTTCGGCACCACTGGTGCTGGTAGGGCCCGCAGATCTTCCTGCAAAAAACCTTAAAGAACTGATCGCGCTGACTGCCGCAAAGCCTAATGCTTTGAGTTATGGTTCGCCGGGCTCAGGCACAGTGGGCCATCTTGCTGGCGCCATGTTCATGAACGAGGCCCAACTCAAGGCAGTGCATGTGCCTTACAAAGGCCAGTCGTTATTAATCACCGATATGCTCGGTGGTCGTATCGCCATGTACTTTAGTACGATTGCAGTGGTTAAACCCTATGTCGAAAGCGGCAAGATGCGTGCCTTTGGCGTGACCTCCGCGAAACCCTCTGCAGCGTTTCCGGGTGTCCCGGCTATTGGCGACGCCGGTTTGCCTGGCTATGCTGTTGAGAACTGGTACGGCCTGCTGGCACCCGCCGGCACGCCAGCGGCAGTGATTGACACGCTGCAGCAAACCGTTAAGCAAATCTTGCTTTTGCCTGATGTGCAGCAAGACCTTACCAAAGAGGGTGGTGAGGTTGGAGGTGAGTCGCCCGCTGAGTTCGCGAAATTCTTAAGTATTGACATCCCGCGCTGGAAAAAAATCGCAGTAGAGGCAGAATTAGCACCTTGACCTAGGTCAATTCCGCTAAACTCGATTGTCAAAAAATAGTGGTAATCATAAAAACCGTTTTGGAGATCATCTTGAAAACATACACGCGTGTGATGAGTGGGTTGGGTTTGGCACTTACATTTAGTTTGGGCGCGCTCAACGCTCAGGCTCAAGCCCCAGCGGCTGCCCCGCCGCCTGCCTGGAAGCAAGGCATGCCCGAGTCGATGGCGAACTCAACCTTAGCGCCATTGCCAGCAAAACTGACAATGACCAAAGCTGCGGATGTCCCGTTAGACAAAATTAAAGTCCCAGCTGGCTTCAAGGTCGAAGTCTGGGCCGATAGCATCCCCGGTAGCCGCGCGATTGCAGCAGGTGACGATGGCAAGTATTACGTGGGTACCCGCGGCTTAGGTCGCATCTATGAACTGACAGATGACGGCAAACAGCGCACTTCGCGGATCGTGATCGATAAGCTCAATCAGCCAACCGCGGCCTTTAAAGATGGCTCGCTGTTTGTGGTGGCTGTAGATAAAGTGTTGCGCTTTGATGGCATCGCTAAAAACCCTACAGTTGCACCCGTTGATCTGACCGAGAAGTTTAATTTTCCGCCTTTGCAACACCATAACTGGAAATACGTTGCCTTCGGTCCAGACGGAAAGTTTTATGTGCCGTTTGGCGCACCGTGCAATATTTGCGCGCTGCCAACACCAGAGTACGCTCAGATTCGTCGCTATAACGCCGACGGCTCTGGCATGGAGGTCTTAGCCACTGGCGTTCGTAATTCGGTGGGCTTTGATTGGCACCCTGTTACAAAAGAACTTTGGTTCAGTAATCATGGTCGCGATTGGTTGGGTGACGATAGCCCAGACGATACGATGCTGCGCCTCAAGGTCGGTGGTAATTATGGTTTCCCATTCTGCCACGCCGGCACGCTTGCAGATCCTGACATCAAAAAGGATAACGCTTGCGGTGGCGTCGAGCAACCGGTTGCTTTGATGGGGCCTCATGCAGCGACGATGGGCGTAACGTTTTATACCGGTTCGATGTTTCCTGCCGAGTATAAAAACGTTCTGTTCAACGCACGTAAAGGCTCCTGGAACCGCACCAAGAAAATTGGTCACGATGTTGTGATGGTTCAAGCCGACGCAGATGGAAAAAATGCAAAGGTTGTACCCTTTATGACCGGCTTCATGAACGAAGCTGATCAGTCATGGTGGGGCCGTCCTGCCTACCTCCATCAAATGAAAGATGGCTCATTGCTTGTGTCTGACGAGCAACTAGGCGTGATTTATCGCGTGTCTTACAGCAAATAAGTCATAGTCATATGTCGTTTGTTGCAAAAGCAGTAATAGCGCTAGGGGTGGTCTTACTGACCACCTCGCTGTCCTGGGGGCAGGTTTCGCCCCAGCGACAGGCTCTGTGTGCCGCGTGTCATGGCACAGACGGAAACTCTCAAATCAAAGGGATCCCATCCTTGGCTGCGCAGCCTAAACTGTTTATCGAAAACAGTTTGATCCTGATGCGCGAAGGCATGCGCGATGTGCCTGCGATGAAAGGCATGCTCGATGGCGTGACTGATGCTGAAGTGATTGAGTTGGCAAAGTTTTATTCGGCCCTAACGCTAGCCATTCCCCCCGCAGATAAGCAAGCAGATTTGTTCAACAAAGGCGAGCAGCTTGCAAGTGGTATGCGTTGTGGAATTTGCCATTTGCCCAATTACGTTGGGCGTGAGCAGATGCCTAGGTTGGCGGGCCAACGTGAAGACTATTTATTGCACAGCTTGTTGCAGTTCAAAAACAATCAAGCGGTGGGCCGTGATTCAAATATGGCTGCTTCGGTTTATGGTGTTGCGGATGCCGATTTGCAGGCACTGTCGCATTACTTGTCTAGAATTACGCCCTAGTTGGCGCAGTGGGTGCCGTTTCAGCTTTAACGCGACCCCCGCTTTCACATCACCCCAACACGGCGCGTTAAAAGCGGTGACGTAAGCCACTCACGACATAAAAACTAGTGGTTCCTGCAATGAACCCAGGGTTTATGGAGTATGACGTGGCCACGTACATGTTGGTGCGCGCCGTGAAATCATATTGATAGCCAATGCCGTACCCATCTTGCGCTCCGACATTATTATTAGCCTTGGTTGTGCCATTGTTTGCTGCACGCGTCCATGAGCTAAAAATCTTTGACGCACTATTGATCGGCAGGGTAAAACCCAACATGTAAGAATTGAAATTCATGTTCGGATCAAAGATGATGGCGCCTTGTCCGCCCCCCCAAGAATTGATGTCAATCGTTGGTTTGCCGATGGTGGTGAACGAGACGCCTTGTACGTTGATCGCCCCACCTTTGTTTTGACCGACTGCTGCAGAAATTTGAATGGCGCCAAAGTCGTATTTTCCACCGACGATCCACTCTCGGATGTTTGGGCTGTTGGCGATATTAGAGGGCAGTCTAGGATCGGCACCGTTGGGCATGACCTGATCATAAGTCGCCGCTAGCATCAGGGGGCCTTTGTTATAACTTACCCCTAACGTGATGAGCCGCGTGTTATTAGTGGTTGAGTCGTTGTAATCGCTGCCTGCCCCGATCGATTTCGCACCATCAAAATAATACGTGTTCATCTGCGGCGAAAAAGAATAGCCAGCGCCTACCCTCAACCCGCTGGCGGGTTCAACCATCAATTTAATGAGATTGCTGTACTTCGTATTTGAGTTGGCCGAACCAAAGGCGAAGGCCATTCGGGCTTGCCCGAGCCCACCTCTAAACGGGTCAATGGGCAAAAAGAATTCGGGTGCGTAACCGCTTTGACGACCGACTCTAAAATACCCCGCCGAATCGTTCTTGCTTAGACCAACCCAAGACTGCGTTCCGAAAAGGCGTCCGTTGGCCAACGCAGCGCCGTTGGTGACGTCAAGGCTGCCCTCTAGCTGAAAGTTTGCCGTGAACCCGTTACCCAAAGGCTCTTGGCCGCGCATTCCCCAGCGTGAGGTTGTTTGCATGCCGCTGGCAAGCCCAAGCCTGGATTGACTATATTCGTTAGGCCCGGTGAGGGTTTGATAGGCGATACCGCCATCAATCAAGCCGTAGAGCGTGACGCTGGCTTGCTGCGCCCAGGATTGGCTAGTGGCAACACAAAGCGCGACTAAACCAAGCTTTATTTTTTTTGCATGCGTCATAGCGTCTCAGTCGCGTGCGCTCGACAGTGGCTTGATATCCCCCAAACTTTTATTTGAGAAGAATATCGGGCGTGATCCGAGCACCTTTTATTTTCGATAGTGTTGTACAAACAAAGATGCAAGAGAGTATCAGAGAATAAATCTTGCGGGGGCTTTAACAGCCTTGAGAGTGTGGAAATCTCAAGGTCGATACAATACAAACGCGATGCCCCTCAATGTAGAACTGAACAACTGGGTCGTGCGTGTTGTGTCCTTACCCAACTGGCTAAACAAAGAGTGAGCCTAATCCATGAAACATCAGTCTGAAAATCCGAATATTGTTGTTCTAGGCGCGGGCGCCGTTGGTTGTTATTTTGGTGGAATGTTGGCACGCGCGGGGCATAACGTGACGCTGGTGGCTCGCGCCGAGCATGTGGCCGCGATCTCTCAACATGGTCTGCATATGGATTGCCAAAGTTTTCAAGAGTACGTTGCGGTCTCGGCCAGTACAGACCTTGCCGTGGTTGCTCAGGCCGATTTAATTCTATTATGTGTCAAATCCCCCGATACCACCAAGACGATCCAAGCGATTAAACCCTATTTACAAAAGCACACGGCAATTGTGAGCTTGCAAAACGGTGTCGATAATGGTGAGCGCATTTGCGCCGTTGTGAGCAACCCAGTGTTTCCGGCTGTCGTGTATGTGGCGACGATTATGGCGGGGCCTGGTCGCCTAAAACATTTGGGACGAGGCGAGTTAGCCATTGGGCAATCACCAGGTAATCACAATGATGCTGACGCAGCAGGTCAACTGACCGCTCTTGCCAAGCTGTTGACCAAAGGGGGCGTGCCTTGCGTGGTATCGCCAGATATCCGCAAAGATCAATGGAGTAAGTTTTTAGTCAATTGCAGTTACAACGCCATCTCGGCGATCGGTCAGTTGACGTACGGCAAAATGGTGCAGACTGAAGCGGTGCGTGTGCTGATCAATCAATTGGCCGACGAGGTGGTGAGTGTGGCGCAGCATCAAGGGATTGCGCTCACGCATCAAGAGGCCCAGCAGGCTAACGACATGATCCCTCAGACGATGCCGGGCCAACTATCTTCAACGGCACAAGACCTTGCCCGTAAAAAAACGAGCGAGATTGAATTTTTGAACGGTTTGGTTGTCCGTAAAGGTAAAGAGTACGGCATCGCTACCCCATCCAACCAAAGCGTGTATGCCTTGGTCAAGATGCTCGAAGATGCTCAGACGTAACAAGCAGTGTAGCTGCGAGGTTTGACCGAATTTAATATAGGTCTGATCGAAGTTAATATTTGCTTTGTTGCAGTCAAGGTAGACTTGAGGTTTTTCTCAATCGTTAAGTTTAGGGCAGCGATGGTGTTGCTTTTTACATAAGCAGTCGTTGCATGACAAACAACAAACAATCTCTGAGAGATCACTAATGAATAGCAAACTTATTAGCCAGCTACGCCATGGCATCGCCGTAGTCATTACGTTGGGTACGATTTTTGCTGGCGGCCAAGTGGTGGCTCAAAGTGCTGCCGACAAATACCCCGAAAAAGCGATCAAGATCGTTGTACCGTTTCCGCCCGGGGGCTCGACCGATACCCTTGGGCGAGCGATCGCTCAAAAGTTGCAAGAAAAGTGGGGGCAACCAGTCGTTGTTGAAAATCGGCCTGGTGCGAGCACGTTGATCGGCTCAACCGCTGTAGCAAAAGCTGCGCCTGACGGCTATACCTTGATCGTTTCGGTGAGTAGTCACACTACCAATCCTGCCATGCACTCGAGTATGCCGTTCGATACGCTAAACGACTTTAAGGCGATTAGCATGCTTGCCAGGGCACCGGTCTTGGTGGTAGCTAACCCGAATTTTCCAGCGAGCAACATTAAAGAATTGATTGAGCTGGGTAAGGCCGGAAAAATTAAGCTTGATTATGGTTCAGCGGGCGTGGGCACGATGACGCACCTCACCGCAGAGCTCATCAAAAAACAGACTGGGCTGGATTTGACGCATATCCTCTACAAGGGGGGTACGCCTGCGATGATGGACGTGATGTCTGGCCATCTGGCTTTGACCTTCGCAACGCTTGGTCAAGTGCAGCCGCAAATTAAATCGGGCAAGCTAAAAGCGCTCGGGATTTCGTCCGATACGCGTTACGCCTCAGTTGCAGATATTCCGACCTTCAAAGAGCAAGGCCTCGATGTGGTGACCATCGAGTGGTTCGGCTTGCTTGCGCCTGCTGCCACTCCCCCAGACATCATCGCCAAACTGAATGCCGAGGTTAAGCAAATTATGGCAAACCCAGAGCTCGGCGATCGCCTCGCCTCAATTGAACTGGTTAGCTCAACCCCAGCGTCTCTTGAACAGTTCATTCAAAGTGAAGTGAATCGCTGGAGCCCGGTGATCAAAGAGTTGAATATCAAAACGAATTGAAGGACTTTGGGCCTTGATCAAGTGGGGTGTTTTAAGCGACGGTTGGGCTCAACGCGCGAAGCCCCTTTGTTTTTTAGGGCAGTGCGGACGTCAAAAATGCCAGTAAGGATAAACGCCGCGGCAAAGCTAAACATGGGTGGTGAGGCTAAAATAGTGTCTCGGCTCTCCACAAGGTCAATAACTTCGTATGAAACATTCAAAAACAATCACATTCATCGCGATGACCTTGCAAATGGCTGTCGTCGCCCCAAGTTTGGCGCAGCCAAGCAAAGCCGAATGGCCAAATCGTGCTGTCACGTTAGTGATTCCGTTTCCGCCCGGCGGCCCGACCGATCTGATTGCCCGGGTGCTGGCTAAACAACTTACGGCGCAGTTGGGGCAGTCGGTTGTCGTTGAGAATAAAGCCGGTGCAAACGGAAACATCGGCGGCCAGGCGGTGGCGAACGCAAAACCTGATGGGTACACGGCGTTGTACAACACCTCGTCGCTAGCGTTGAGCCCGAGCCTGTATAAAAACCTGAACTACAGCCCGACTAAGGATTTGACACCTGTCAGTTCAACGGCCATTGTGCCTTTGATGTTACTGGTCAACAACAACGTACCAGTCAATACGATTCAAGAGTTTGTTGCCTACGCAAAACAAAATCCAGGCAAGCTGTCTTACAGCTCTGCCGGTAATGGCAACATCACTCACCTCGCCGCCTTTTTGTTGCTTCAGGCGATGGGCGTCGAGGCCACGCACGTGCCTTATAAAGGTAGTGCACCCGCGATGGTCGACTTGATGGGCGGCCAAGTTCAGTTTTCTACCAACACCATCAATGACTCAATGCTATTGGTACGTGATAAGCGTCTAAAAGGGCTTGCTGTCACCAGTGCCAAGCGCTCAAGTGCGATGCCAGACGTGCCTACCGTCTCTGAGACGATCTTAAAAGATTTTGATATGGGCGCCTGGCAAGGTGTGATGATGCCGGCCGGCACCGATCCAATGATTGTCAACAGCTTTAGTGCAGAAATTCGCAAGGCATTGCAAAACCCTGCAGTGCTTAAGCAGCTCGATGATCAAGGCGCGCAAGTGCTAGGGTCAACACCCGAACAATACGCGCAATATCTTGCGAGCGAAATCAAGCGCTTTGCTGAAGTCGTTAAGGCGGCTGGCGTGACGGTGGAGTAACCTCTAGTGAGTCATGGTTCGCCTAATATCCCAACTGCAGTTCCCCTAGGAAAAGACGTTTCTTATCCAAAGGGGTATGACGCCTCACTGCTTTTTCCGATGCCTCGAATAGACGCAAGACGCACGCTTGGTCTTGCAGGTTTGCCTGGCGAAGTGATGACAGAGAGCGCTCTGCCGTTTAAAGGCTTCGATCTTTGGAACGCCTATGAACTGTCATGGCTGAATGCAAAAGGCCTTCCTAAGGTCGCGCTGTTGCGTCTAGGGGTGCCGTGCACAAGTCCCAATATTATCGAATCGAAATCCTTCAAACTTTATTTGAATAGCTTTAACCAAACACGGTTTGAAACGGTGCATCGCGTGT
>Ga0114968_10000208_pt1 | contig 43594 bp, 27 predicted proteins | sample M_130807_EF_Meta_FD_87020 | JGI IMG/M metagenome (GOLD analysis project Ga0114968, IMG submission 87020) | Freshwater microbial communities from Lake Montjoie, Canada to study carbon cycling - M_130807_EF_MetaG | ecosystem: Environmental > Aquatic > Freshwater > Lake | place: Lake Montjoie... | reverse complement strand
TTTTTTTATTTATAACGTGGGTAGCGCGTTCGTTTGGTTATTTTAGGGATAGGGTGGGGTTTTTTTCAAAAAAAAAAAATGGGGGGGGGGGGGGGGTGTGGGATCGTCTTGGTATAATTTCCAAGAAGAGAAGAAAATGCGTCTACATGTATTGGCTCACACCGGAATACACTTGTACTACAATACCGTCGATGACCATGACGATAAACTGTTGTACTACCGTATCGCACACCGTATCAGGAATGACGCTGTATCCGCCGTTATAAATGAACGATGTGGGGCTGCCGTTCACAGTGAGGGCGTTGCACACGGCGTTGTTGGTGGTGACCGTGGCGTTGGCCGACGAGGCATTCACGATCGACACGACGTAGGTTTGGGTCGTGGCACTGCCCACCGTAAAGGGCAAATTGATGAGGTCGATCCCGTAACTTGCGTCCACATACATCGTAGATGGAATGTATAGGATGGCCCCCAAAGAATAGTCCAACGTGTTGGATGACATTGTGCTAAATGTGGATGCGACCTGGATCGTCTCTTGGATGTTGGTGAAGAGGGCCGTGGAAGAGGCGACCAATCCCCCGCCCACTTGTAAATTACCTGTCATCGCGGTATTTCCTTGGATAGTAGCATCCCCCGTGACTTGGAGCGCGCCGGTCGTGGCCGAGGTGGCTGTAAATGCATTGATGTTGGCGCTAGTGTTCACTTGTAATATATTCGATTGGATGGAAGTAATCTCGCCTGTAGTGGCCCTCATGTACGTTAAGGTAGTGTCGCCCGTGACTTGCAAGGTTCCCGTCGTGGCCGAGGTGGTGGTCAAGGTGACTAAGTTTGCGTTCAAGGAGTTCAGGCTACCGGTGGTGGCCGAGGTGGCCGAGAGAGTAGCCAGGTTGGTGTCGCCCGTGACTTGCAAGGTGCCCGCGGTGGCCGAGGTGGCCGAGAGAGTAGCCAGGTTGGTGTCGCCCGTGACTTGCAAACTATTCGCCGTGGCCGAGGTGGCCGAGAGAGTGGCCAGGGTAGTGCCCCCCGTGACTTGTAGGGTGTCGGCGTTGGCCGAGGTGGCGGTCAAGGTGGCCAGGGTAGTGCTCCCCGTGACTTGCAAACTATTCGCCGTGGCCGAGGTGGCCGAGAGAGTAGCCAGGGTAGTGCTCCCCGTGACTTGCAAACTATTCGCCGTGGCCGAGGTGGCGGTCAAGGTGGCCAGGTTGGTGCCGCCCGTGACTTGCAAGGTACCCGTAGTAGCTCGTGTGGCCGTCATAGTGGTCAAGTTGGTGCCGCCCGTCACTTGCAGGGTGCCCGTAGTGGCCGCTGTGGCCGTCATAGTGGTCAAGTTGGTGCCGCCCGTGACTTGCAAAGTGCCCATAGTGGCTGCTGTGGCCGTCATAGTGGTCAAGTTGGTGCCGCCCGTGACTTGCAAAGTGCCCGTGGTGGCCGCTGTGGCGGTCAAGGTGGTCAGGTTGGTGCCGCCCGTGACTTGCAAGGTCCCCGCCGTCGCCGACGTGGCCGTCAAGGTGGTCAACGTGGTCTTGCCCGAAACGCTCGCCGTCCCGTTGACGTTGAGATTCGTCGTGGTCGTGGTTCCCGTCACATTCGCGTCCCCGTTGATTTGCAAATTGTTGGACGTGGTCGACGCGGTATTTACCGTCACAATGTTCGTGGTCCCTCCCACATACAAATTTCCGGCAATGCCGACTCCCCCCGCCACTACCAAGGCCCCCGTGGCCACCGACGTCGCCGGGGTGGTCGAGCTGGTCGTAATGTTCCCCGCCATCCAAATGTCTCCCCAGTCAATCTCCCCCGTGAGCGTCAACTTGTTCATGTACGTGTTTCCCCCGATGTAGACATCCCCGGCAATGCCGACCCCCCCCGCGACGACCAAGGCCCCCGTACCGGTCGACGTGGCGGCGTTCGTGGCAAAGGTGACAATGATGCCGGACCCGTCCATCCCCACCAGATTGTGTATAGGACCTTGCGCAGTTAAATCCATGATCACCGTCGATCCTCCCACATACAACGATCCCCCGATGCCCGCCCCCATGGCGACTTGCAACGACCCCGTGTCCGGCGACGTGGCGTCGGCCGTCGCCGACGTGTAAATCGTTCCGTCCCCCTGAATTGCCAAATTGTTCTGGATGAGGCCGTTGAACGTGTTCATCCCGTTCCACAAATTGTTGTTTTGGATGAACGAGGATTGCGTGCGGGAATAGGTATTTTCCGCAAAACCGTACGTAATAAACTGGTTGTATTGGGACGGCGTCAACGTCGACGTCGGCAAATAATTGTTGAACGTCATTTGTCCCCCCATCGACAATTGACCGCCTACAAACAAGTTCCCCCCGATTCCCACCCCGCCCGCGACCACGAGCGCCGCCGACCCCGTACTCGTCGCCGGTACGGTCGAGGTCACATTGACCGCCCCCACCACGTTGCCCAAGACGGTCAAATTCTTGGTCACCGTGTTCGCCCCCACGTAGACATTTCCTCCTATACCTATTCCTCCGTTGATGACCATGGCCCCCGTATTGGGCGACCACGACGTCGTGGAACTCACCACGGCGGCACTGTTCAACACCGAGAGCGACCCGACCGTGGCCGTACCGGCCACTTGCAAGGTTCCGGTGCCGTTCCACGCCACCGTGTGCCACGATTGCGACGTATCGTTGTTCGTCTGGGTCCAGGCCAGACCGTTGTAGGAATAGTAAATCCCCGCCGTCTCCGTGGCCACGTACCAGATGGACTGCGTGGCGTTCCAGGTCACCCCGTAATAACTGTTGGTGGCCGAGAGCCCCGTGGTCGTGATGCGTGACCAGGTGATCCCGTCGGTGGATCCCAGCACGCCCCCCGGTGCCGTAGCACTGTAACTCGTCACGGCGATCCACTGGTTGCCGTTCCAAGCCACCGAGTTCACATCCACGTCGGCGTTCGTGTATACCGTGGTCCAGTTGGTCCCGTCGTACGAGAGTGCAATGAGACCATTCCCCACTGCCACCCACCCCCGCCCGCTCCAAGCCACCTGGTTCCACACGGTGCCTTCGCTGTAGGTAGTGACCGTGTTGAACCACTGAATACCGTTATAGGAATACCGTATGGGCGTACCCGAGACCGCACTCGATTGTCCCACGGCGACCCACATATTCCCGTTCCAAGCGACGCCGTTACCGACAAACCCGGACACATTCGGCACATTGGTCCAAGATACCCCGTTGCTCGAAGACAGAATACTGCTGTTGTAGATGTTGGTGGACGAGGAGCCCAGACCGTACCCCACCATGATCCATTGTGTCCCGTTCCAAGCCACGCCGTTGCAATTTGCCCCACGTGTGATCTGGGGTTGCGCGTTGAACACATTGGCAACCGTCGTCCACCGGTTCCCGTCGTAGGAATAAATAATGTCCGATAACAAATTGCTGGTCACCAAGTAATTGACCGACCCGACCCACATGGTCCCGTTCCAAGCCAAGCATGACCCCACGATGGGTCCCCCCGACTTGGGTACAAAGGTGGTGGGCGACCAGGTGAGGCCGTCGATGGACAACGCCATGCCGGCAGATCCTACCGCCACCACTTGCAAGGAAGTACTCGTGGTATAGGGAACCGACATGGCCGCCGTTTGCATGGCCGGCGCATTGACGTTTTGACCCGCGACCACGTTGCCCGCCACGCCGATGCCCCCGGCCACCCGCAAGGACCCCGTACTCGTGGTCGTGGCCGCCGCCGCACTGTTCACAAACAGGGTGCCGTTGTTGAACGACGCGTCCCCGGTGAACGTGTTGATCGAAAAGGGGACATTGTTCAACAGATATTGGCTGGCATTGATGGCCCCCGCCACGCTCGTATTGGCACTCAACGTCAAGTTGCCGTTGGTAGCCAACGATGTCACGGACGATCCCCCCGGAAACACAATACCGGACGCCCCGACCGTCAGGCTTCCCGTGATGGCCGCCGCTCCTCCCACGCTCACGTTGCCCGTCATGGTCGCGTTGCCCCCCACGCTCACGTTGCCCGCCAAGGTCGCGTTGCCGCCGACCGACAGACCCTGTCCCAAGGTCGCGCCCCCCGCCACGGTCAACGCGGACAAGGTCGACGTATTCAGGATCTTGACGGCACCCCCCGTCAGCACCGAACCGCCGATACCGACGCCCCCCGCGACGACCAAGGCCCCCACTGCGGTGCTCGTCCCCTGCCCGTCCGTGTTCCCCAAGATCGCCACCGACCGTCCCACATACACATTGGCCGAGATGCCGACCCCGCCCCCCACCACCAAGGACCCGGTCCCCGTATTGGTCGCATCGCGGGTCCCGTAAATCCACGCCGTGTTCCCCACGACCACGTTGCCCGTGGTGCTCAGTCCCCCCATCACCCGCACCGCGCCCTGCCCCGTCGCCATCGTGTCCGCCCCCGCCACGGAACCCGGAATGCTCAAGGTTTCGGTCGCGGTCCCCAGGACGATTTGGTTGGAGGCCGTGATGCGCGCCCCGTACCCCAGGGCCGTCGACATGTTGTACGCCCCTTGCAACGCAATGTTGCCGCCCACAAACGTGTTGTACGACGGGGTGGTCGCCCCCACCGGGTACCCGTACGTGCCCGAGTTGTACCCGAGCACCGTGTTGTATTGCCCCCCGTTGAACGAAAACGGGGCGTCCGTGTACCCCATGTACGTGTTGTTGGTATTGGATATGCGCTGCAACATGTAGTTGTTCACGGTCACGTTGCCCTGCACATAGGTATCGGCGCCAATGCCGACCCCTCCTTTAACCACGAGAGCCCCCACCCCCGTGCCCGTCGCATTGGCGGTCCCCTGTATCGTGACGCTGTTTCCTATAAACAAACTGCGCCCGACCGACGCGCCGCCCATCACCCGTAACGCCCCCACCCCCGTGCCCGTCGCATCGACCGTGCCGTTGACCTGGGCATTGGCCCCCATGACGGCGTCCGTGGTCGCAAACAAGGTGGTCGGTAAATTGGTGTATATGGATCCCAAGGTCCCGGTCGCGCCACTGCCGCTGCTAAACACCACGTTGTTCATGGAGCCCACGATCACATTGTTGTTCACGGAGACGTCCGTGAGGGCGTTGACCGCCGTGGCCGTTAACCGTCCCCCCATGGTCAAATTGTTCACCTGTATGTTCCCCCCCACGGTCACATCTTTGCCGATGCCGAGCCCTCCGCTCAGGATGATGCCCCCCGACGTGACCGAGGTGGAATTCTGGCTACCGTATACCGTGACGGAATTCCCGATGAACACACTCTTGGACACCCCTAAACCGCCGGTAATGGCCAGGGCGCCCGAGCCCGTCGAGGTCGCATCGTTCGTCCCCGAGGTGTTCAAATTGATGGTATTGGTCACATACAAACTGTTACCGACGTACATGTTGTTCCCCACGTACATGGACTGCCCGACCCCGGCGCCGCCCGCCACCGTCAAGGCCCCTGCATTCGGGGCCGTGGCGTCGGCCGTACCGGCGACGACGACGGCACCCCCCACGGCCAACGTTTTGCCGATGCCGGCCCCGCCCACGACGACCAGCGATCCCGACGTGGGGGCCGCGGCGTCCTGGGTACTTTGGCAGTAGACGGTGGCTTGCGCCAACATCGATTGAACGAGCGTGAGGTTGCCCGAAATCGTGGCGCCCCCGACCACGCTCAATGCCCCCGCGCCCGTCGAGGTCACCGTGGCCCGATTGGCTTGTAACGTGTTGCCCTGGATCACGTTGCCCATCACATTGGCCACATTCAAGGTCGCCATGACCGTCGCATTGTTGCCGACCACCAGGTTACCGACGATGCCGGCGCCCCCCTGAACCACGAGGGCCCCCGAGGTGGGGGCGGTCGCGTCCGCGGTCGAGGTGAGAACCACCGTGCGGTCAGCAAAGAGGTTCCCGACCACGGTCATGCCACCCTGCACCAAGAGGGATCCGGACGACGTGCTCCCGGCGTCGGCCGTGCCGCGAATGACCAGATTGTTCCCCAAATAGGCGTTGCCGGTGGTGGTCACGCCCCCGCGTACCAAGAGCGAACCGACGGCGGTACCGTTGGCGTCGATGTTGCCGTTGACGAATAGACTGTGGGATACGGTGGCCGAATCGCCAAAAGTAGCGCGACCCGCCGTAAAGAGGGTCCCTGTGGTGTTGGACGCGGTCCCATTCGCGATTTGAAACACCGTGAAATATTGGTTCGATCCCGTCCAGCGCACCCCGTCTTTGGAATACGCCACCGTGTACCGTCCGGTGCCCGTCGCGACCCACGTGCCGTTGCTCCACATGATGCCGGTGCCCATCACGGTGAATAGCGTGTTGCCCATGCCGGTCCAGGTGAGGCCGTCGTAGGAAAACGCCATGGTGTTGATGCCCGGCATCCCTTGCAAATAGGATCCCACGGCGATCCACATGCCCTGCTGACTGTTCCAAGCCGCCCCGTTCACCGTCGACGTAAAGACGCTGCTGTAGTACCCTGTCCACCGGACCCCGTCGTACGAATACGCAAAATTGTTGCCCCCGAGGCCGTTCCCCTCGCCCCCCGTAGCTAACCACATGTTGCCGTTCCAGGTGACCGAGGTGCATCCCGGGTCCAACGTGTAATTGAACGAGGAATCGACGGCGGTCCAGTTCATCCCGTCGTACGAATAGGCGAGCGTGGCGGCCGGCGCAAACCCGGCGCCCCCTGCGACCCAGATCGTACCGTTGTAGGCCACCGACGTCCCGTAACCGCCGCCCGAATTGGCAAACGGATCGTTGGCACACGGGGCCCACGTGGTCCCGTTCTTGGAATAGGCCAACGAACATATGAGACTGTAACCCGTGGCCACCCACATGACCCCGTTCCAAGCGATGCCGTAGGCACCGCCGTACGTAATACGCCCACTGTTCCCCACATTGAAGATGCGCATGGGTTCGACCCCCCTCCACGTGATACCGTCGGCCGAGTAAGCCAGTGAATTGTACCCGTAGCCCGTCGCAATCCAATAGCTCCCGTTCCAAGCCGCATTGCGGGCAATCCCGTAGTTAAGGGACGTATTGTTGGTAAATGTTGATCCCATGGTGCATGTGCTCCAAGAAATACCCCCATTGGTGGAAAAACATATCTGGGATCGGCTGTCGCGTCCCAAGATGATCATGACCGACGGGCTCGAACTGTTCACATACACCGAATTAGTGTTTTGGACCACCGAGTAAATGCTTGTACTGTAAATGCCCTGCACATTGAGACCATACACGCTGTTGGGAAAATACATGTTACCGTAGACCGAAATGTTGTTCACATACAGGTTCCCCCCGATATTGGTGTCACGAAACACGTTGAGCGACCCCGAATTTTGCCCGGCGAGACCGAGTGCCGGACTGATATTAATGTTGCCTTGGATCGACACCGTGCCTTGGAAATTGGGATTCGATACGGGAGTATTCAGTGACCCGGAATTGGCGGCCTTGTAGGCGATTTGTACTTTAGACGATTCTGCCAATGCAGCACAGGTTTGTGCTTTTGTCGTAGTTGGATCGTTGTTCGCGGTAACCAAATTTTTATATTTCACTGCCGACGTATTGGCATTCGTGACATTCAAACTAAACATGGATTATAATTTTAATTATATCAAAAATGAAATGTAACTGTTTCTATATGATAGACACAGAGAGGCTTTTGTTGTCTGGAGTAGAAGGTGCCAAACATGAAGAATGATATTTGAAAAATTAAACCCTCTACGAGAGTGTAAATAAGAGTGCGGTTATGAGCAACATATGCTGCTACACCTTCGCGCATATAAAATGCGCGTGGCAAAGGTGTAAGAAAATTGATTAAAGACACGGCACGTTATTACTATAGTATACACGATTGCCTTCCGTTTCATATACACACATCATCATGACCACTTCCGTTGCCGAATTGTCTCAACAGTACCAACAAAAAACGGATAAACAACACATCTTGGAAAATCCGGATACCTACATTGGTTCTGTAGAAATTGTCGATGCGAATTTGTGGGTTTGGCCTAAAAACCCGGAAATTTCTAGCCCCCTGGAAGATCGTATTCTTCTAAAGCAAGTGGAATATATTCCCGGACTCTACAAATTGTTCGACGAAGGGATCGTCAATTGCCGGGATCACGTGATTCGTATGGCGCAACGGTTTGCCTCGCAACCGGGTACGGATCATCGTTTGGTGTCCTATATTCATATCACGATTGACGACGATGGCACCATCACGTTTGAGAACGACGGCAACGGCATTGACGTCGCCAAGCACCCGGAGAATGGTCTCTGGATTCCGGAGATGATTTTCGGTCATTTGCGCACGTCGACCAACTACAACAAGGACGAGAAGCGGATCGTGGGGGGCAAGAACGGCTTTGGGTTCAAACTGGTGCTCATTTGGTCCACATACGGTAAAATTGAGACGGTGGATCACATCCGCGGACTAAAATACACCCAAGAGTTTCACCAAAACTTGGAGCAGATAGACAGTCCGGTCATCCAAAAGGTCAAGGGCGCGGCGAAACCGTACACTAAAGTCTCGTTTCGTCCGGATTATGCCCGTTTAGGCATTCCGGGGGGGCTCAGCCCCGACATGATTGCGCTGTTTAGAAAGCGTATTTGTGACGTGGCGGCGGTCACGGATCACAGCGACAAAAAGATCAAGGTGACGTTCAACGGCGAGGTCATTCCGGTCAAAAATTTCCAACAGTACGTGGATTTGTATATTGGGAAAGCGAGCGGGGCCAGTGCAGAACATGCTGGTGTGGCGGTGGGTAAGCGGGTCTACGAGGCGGCCAACGATCGCTGGGAGTACGCCGTGGCGCTCTCACCCACCCACCAATTTGAGCAGATTTCCTTCGTCAACGGTATTTGCACCCACAAGGGGGGCAAGCACGTGGATTATTTGTTGGGACAAATTACCCGTAAAATGGCGGCCTACATCGAGAAGAAGAAGAAGATCACGGTCAACGCCAACACCATCAAGGAACAGCTGATGATCTTCTTGCGCTGTGATATTGAGAACCCGGCCTTTGACAGTCAAACCAAGGACTATATGAACACCCCGTCCAACCGCTTCGGTTCGACGTGCACGGTGAGCGACGCCTTCATCGAAAAGTTGGCGAAGATGGGGGTCATGGAGGCCGCCTGTTCCCTCACCGAAATCAAAGAACGGTCCGTGGTAGCTAAAAAGACGGACGGAACCAAGACCCGGGTCGTCCGTGGCATCGCCAACTTCATCGACGCCAACCATGCCGGCACCGCCCATTCCAACGAGTGCGTCCTGATTCTGTGCGAGGGGCTGTCGGCCATGTCCGGCGTGGTCAGTGGTCTCTCCAGTGAAGACCGCAACAAGTACGGTATTTATCCGTTGAAGGGAAAGTTGCTCAATGTGCGCGGTGAGGCCATCAAAAAGATTGCGGAGAACAAGGAGATTACGGATTTGAAGCGTATTCTGGGACTGGAAACGGGGCGCGAATATACGTCCATGGAGGACGTGCACCGGTGCCTGCGGTACGGCAAGATCATCTTCTTGGTGGACCAGGACTACGACGGTAGCCACATCAAGGGCTTATGCGTGAATCTGTTCCAGAGTGAATGGGCCTCTCTGTTTCGCCTAAACGGCTTCTTGTCGTTCATGAATACCCCCATCTTGCGCGCGAAAAAGGGGGCGCAGACCCACGTATTCTACCACGAGGGCGAGTATGAGACATGGAAGGCGACGTTTCCCGACGGCAACCCGCAAGGATGGACAATCAAATATTTCAAAGGGCTCGGTACCTCGACCGCCGTCGAGTTCAAGGAATACTTTGCCAACAAAAAGGTCGTGGATTTCGTGTATCAGCGCGAAACCAGCGACCAAATCATCGACAAGATTTTCAACAAAAAGCGCGCAGACGAGCGCAAAACGTGGTTGGAAAATTACGACAAGCACGCCCGGTTGGATACGAGTGCGCCGGTGGTCCAATACGACGATTTTGTCAACAAGGAGTTGATCCACTTTTCGGTATATGATTGCGAACGCAGCATTCCCAATCTGGTGGACGGCCTCAAGACGTCGTTGCGTAAAATCCTGTATTGTGCGTTCAAACGCCGGCTCACCGCGGAGGTCAAGGTGGCCCAATTTTCCGGCTACGTCTCTGAGCACAGTGAGTACCATCACGGCGAGGCGTCACTCAACGGCGCCATTGTCGGGCTGGCCCAGAATTTCGTGGGGAGCAACAACATCAACCTGCTGCTTCCCAACGGCCAATTCGGGACGCGTCTTCAAGGTGGTATGGACAGTGCCAGCGAAAGATACATCTTTACCCAGTTGAACCCGTTGACCCGGGCGCTGTTTCCCGAGGCGGACGATCCTATACTCACCTATTTGAATGAAGACGGCACAGCGATTGAGCCGGAGTATTACGTGCCCATTCTGCCGTTGGTGCTGGTGAACGGCATTTCCGGCATTGGAACGGGGTTCTCGTCGTCCATTCCGGCGTTTCATCCGCTGCAATTGGTGGAACGTCTGCGTGACCGTTTGCGGGGGGTGCCGCACGGGGAGGCATCGATGACCCCCTATTACGAGAATTTCCGGGGGACGGTGACTGCCGTGGTGGACGAACCCCACAAGTTCCTGATCAAGGGCAAGTATGAGGTCGTGGGCGACGACGACAAGATCCGCATCACGGAACTGCCGGTGGGAACCTGGACCATGCCCTATGTGACCTTCCTGGAAGGACTGGTGGACGGCGGCGTCGACAAGCAGGGCAAACGCATTGCCCCCTCGATCAAAGATTTTGTGTCGAATTCCACCGAGAAACTCGTCGACATTCACATCACGTTTCCCAAGGGACGTGTCAAGGAACTGGAGAGCCAAACGGGTGGATCACCGGGCGTCAACGGTCTCGAGAAATTGCTCAAATTGTCCACGACGGTTTCGACCACCAACATGCACCTCTTTGACGCAAACTGCAAGTTGCACAAATACGCCCACGTCGACGAGATCATCGACGCCTTCTACGACGTTCGACATGCCACCTACGAAAAGCGCAAGGCCCATCTGGTGCGTGAACTGGAACGGGTCATGATGAAACTCTCGAACAAGGTCAAATACATCCAGTGTGTGTTGAATGGAACGATCGATTTGCGGCGTAAATCTGCCGCGGAGATTGAGGCGATGTTGACCGGCGCCGGGTTGCAACGCTGGGAAGACTCGTTCGACTATTTAGTGAAAATGCCGATGGTTTCCGTGTCCAGTGAACACGTGGACAAGCTTCAACGGGAACATGCCACCACGGAAGCGGAACTGGACACACTGCGTCGTACGACGGTTGAACAGATGTGGACCCGTGAATTGGAAGTATTTGAAGAGCAATACCGGGCCTACGTGGCCAAGCGTGCCGCGGAGTATGTGGCGGGGGTGGGTCAGGAGACCAAGAAGAAGGGTGCGGTCGTTAAGAAGAAGAAGTAAACCGGCCAAAGTGTAATTGAAAACATAGCCGTAAAAATATAGCCATAAATATTATATAAACCGCATTTCGTGTATATAATATTTTTTTATGCTCAAACGATCGCGCCCAGATGCATTCGATCAAATGTCGGTATTGACCACCCCCGCCACTGCGCGTAAATCGAAGCGTGTCCGTGACGAAAGTATTCATGACGAAAATTTTATCGAAACCATGTCGCCCTTGACCCCGGGGTCAGCGGCGCGTTCTTTTCACACATTGCGCACGGAACATGTGGATCGCGACCCGTTCACCCCGATAAAAATGCGCGAATACGAACGCGAAAAGCAGGACAAGGAAGCGAATGAACATCTGGCCAGGGACGATGGCAGCGTGCGTACGGCCGCGACCGAGGCTGCGACTAAGAGCACGATCATTATGAGCGACAACGGACGGTCGATGGGTGGTAAGCGCCTTACTCGGCTTACGTGCCTTACGTGCCGACAACGCCGTAAGCGCACGCGCCGTAAGCGCACGCGCCGTCGTACCAAATAAATCAGGGGTTATTCGGCCATGTTGACCGTAATTTTGCCTTCAATCTCGTCGATGCGGTCCATGACCGCCTTGGGCAACGTGATACGTTCGTCCACTCCGTAATATTTACGCTCGACACGAGGACGCACCTCGTATTGACCGATCAGTCCGTACACATCTTCGCGCTCCGGGGTTTGTATGACCACGTGGTTGAAATCGTGTGCAAACGGCTCCCAACCGCAAAACGCGTAAATACGGTCAATGGTGGCCTGGGTATTCGACACCAATTCGTCATATGTCACATAGCAAAATGTGGATTGGTTACCGGAAGCGTCCACCTGTTGCTTAGACCACTGAATCAATTGGTACGGGCGAACGATGGGTTCGCTGTTGTCCCCCAACAGTTGCGGCAGTAGACTGTCCACGGCCGTGGCCGCGACCGCATTTTTAGAAAAGAGCCGGGCGTACGACTCGACAATCTCCTGGAGCGGGCGTTCCAATACAATCATCTTGATCTGGGGGTCCATGCATCCCCGGAGCATGTTCAAATTGCACTCGCTGATCCAGGCCCGGCACCGGTCCACCACCACCGTTTTGCCCGCCGAAATGTCCTGATAGTAGACGTGGGGGATCGTGCCCACAATCTTGGGCATCATGTGGTCTTTGCGGTTGGACGCGAATTCGCGGCCACACCGATCTTGGTACGACAAATAGGTGTCCCACATCATTTGACACATGGGCGACGTTCCTTCGACGTGTATGGCCGGATTCTGCGAGAGAATGCCGGCCAGAAGGGTGGCGCCTGCCCGGGGCATTCCGGCCAAACACACAAACTGTTGGAAGGACTTGGGGAACCGGGAAGGAGCCGTTTGTGCCGAAGCATCTAATACTAATACCGAAGAGACATCCATAGTAGAATAGTGATTACAATTCAATATATTTACACTATTCACGTATTCTTTAGATACTTATGTTTCCATAAGTTTTTTCCATAATATGATGCCGTGAGCGGTGGCATTCAAATACATAATTTGTGTACATAGAAAATATATACAACCTCACAATAAAACATGTCTACCGGTGGTTCAGGTATTACTTATGCGAGCACCTACGACACCGATATTTCTAACCAGACCCCGGCGACATTGGACACTTCCTACGGATTGACCAATCCGGTGGTATACGCGATCCAAGCTTACGGTGGGTTCTCTACCAGCCAATCGTTTGCCCGCATCACAAAGCTGGCGGAAACCATCATTTCGCAGTTTGATACGACCGGCTCTTTAGAAATTCTCTTTGATGTGCGCGTATTTAACGCCCTTTTGGGTATTCAAAAAGACGCCAGTAACCTCAACATTTACAACCACACGACGGACTATTACGACATGTCCACGAACCTGTTTCGCAACGATTCCATCACGATTACTCCGGGGGCGTTCATCAACTGTTTGAACAATGACTATACCAACATCATTGATATGGGACATTTGCGCACCGTGTACAGCGATTTTGCGCTCTACGTTGCCAATTACTTTGGACTGGCGACGCCGACGTCGACGTATACCGGTATTGCGACGTTTTTCGCCAACGACTACGGGTTCAATCCCAACGGCGGTGTCTTTGATGCCTCGGCCTTCCTGAACATCATCGTGGCCCAGCCCCTCAACGCAGATACGGGCGCCTACATTGCCGATTTGAGCGGGGCCATTGTGATCGGGGGGGTGACCCAGTTGCTCCGCAATGCCGTGGACGCGAACCCGTTTGGCAACCGCGACCCCATCAACGGCACCACGGCCAGCGACCCGAACGACCGTTCCAATTACGGCGTGACCGACGGGTTCTTTTGTGACGATTTAATCTTTATTCCCAAAGACGGGTTTTCGGTCACCATGAATTTAGCCGTTGACAACAACATTTTTGGTCCCGGTTTAGTGTCGGCGTCGTCGGCGGCAGCAGATACCAAATTTGGTAGTCACAGCACCTCCACCTCCACGTTTGTGGAGACGTCGACCACCACCACCATGTTGGTCTCCCGGACGACCACGGTCCCGTTGTTGATTCGCTTGGTCAATCTCAGTGACGTTGCCGTGCAAGTGGAAGCCCAGGCGACTTCGGCCACGTCGTCCGCCGTTACCCTGCTTTTCAGCGGTATTTTCAACTTTTTGATCATCAGCCGCAACGGGGTCGTGTTGGCCGATCATGTGCATATTTTCTCGTTTGTCGACTATACCGTCGCCTCTTCTACCACCTATACCTATACCGTGACTCCGGTAGGACACAAGGGGGTCAAGGGTTCGCCGGTCAATGTCGTTGTCACCACGCTCGTTTCGGGCACTTGGACCAATTTAGGCGCGGGTCTGCTGGGTACCGGGGAAACCAACGTCAGTGCGCTTTATTACAATCCGGTTACCAAGACGTTGTACGTGGGCGGTCAATTCGCCGCCAACTACAACAATGTGGCATATACGAGCGCGGTGGGAACCTCCGGCATCATTGGTAACAACTGGCACAGCATCGCCAATGACATTACCGGCGGTACGGGGTGGAACGATGTGGGCAACAGCCCGGGCAGTTACGTGACCAGCATCACCCAGGTTGGCAACACCTTGTATGTGGGCGGGTATTACGTCGTGAATCCCAACCATTATTCAATCACGCAAAGTGTGTCGGGAGGACCGTTGACTACCGTGCCGGCCTCGGGCAATACGCGGGGGGACGTATTCACCGCCCTATCTGCCAACAATCGTTTGTATGTGGGTTCAACCTACGCGGTCCAATTGGTCAACGGCGCGTGGGACAGCGCGTTTGCCGCCCACGCCAATTTCATCAACGGCGGGGGAACCATCCAAGCGCTGGCCTACAACACGGTCACCCATACCTTGTACGCCGCCGGAACGTTCAACCATTATAACAACGGCAACAACGACGGTTTCAATTATGTGGCACAGACCGTCAATAACGGCGCATGGACGCAATCGGGGGCGGGCGTGAACAACCAAGCCTACAGTTTGTACAGCGACAATGCCAATGGCGTGGTCTACGTGGGCGGCGGTTTCACCAGCGACGGCGTCGTCACCTCGCCGGGCGTGGCGTGCAACATTCAAAACGGCGGCTGGGAGACCCTCGGCGCGGGACTCGTCAACGGGATAGTGTATACCATGGACATGGACATCAATACGGGTATTCTGTACCTGGGGGGAGCCTTTACGGCCATCGGCGGCGGCGCTCCGGCCCGCTACATTGCCCGTTGCAATTTTGGACACTATACCCAAGTTGGCAACGGTTTGAATGGTGCCGTCAAGCGCTTGTCCTTCGACAGTTGCGCGAATACCCTGTATTTGGCCGGCAACTTCACCGCCGACGGATCGGGGAATGCGATGGAACATGTGGCGTCCATCTACTTGCCCAACTGCCTGGACCCCACCTTGCTCACCTGGAACAACCTGGGCTTCGGTATAATGGATAACCGCGCCGGCTATTACGGCATTCAGGCCATCTTTTATCATCCGGCGACGCGCACGGTCTATGCGGGCGGCGACTTGTCGCCCCAACAGTTGAACTCCAATGTCCTCTCCTATACCCCGTCCAGCAAAAACTACGTAGTACGTTGTGTCAACGGCAGTTTATGGCACCAAGTCGGCAACGGGGCGCCGGACGTTACCACGTCGTTCGCCTACGATTCCAATACCAACACATTGTTCATGGGCGGTAAATACAATACCGTGTATAAGAGCGTCAACAACGGTGCTTTACAGAACGTCGTCTCGACCACCTTGAACGGCACGGTGAACACGATCCTATACAAGAATTCGGTGGTATATGCCGCGGGCGAGTTCACGAGCGATGCCAACGGCACGACGGTGACTCAGGTGGCGTACGTCAACGGTTCGGGGGCCTGGACGGCCTACGGCAACGGGTTTTTCAATACCAGCGACGTGGTATACTGCATGGCCTATGACGACGACACGGACACCATGTACGTGGGCGGCTCGTTCACCATGAACTTAACGGGCACGATTTTGAACAATGTGGCTAAATACGTCAACGGCGTGTGGACGCCCATCGATTTGGGATTAAGCGGCATCGTACGCGCATTGTACTATGTGACGGAAACGCAGACCTTGTACGCGGGCGGCGACTTTACCGTGGATGGCCACGGTAAGACCATGATGCACGTGGCCATGAGCGTGGCCGGGGGACCCTGGCAACAAGTGGCCGGGGGCTTGGGGTTCGGCAACGGGCTCCCCAGCAATGTCACCGTGTTATCTCTGGAATACAACCATGTGGCCGGTGCCCTTTATGCCGGTGGTTCGTTCACCGGCGCCGGAGACGACAAATATCGGTCCATCAAGGCGGTGGCGTACAGCGTGCTCAACGGTCCGTGGTCGCAGGTGGGCGTCGGCCTGAACAGCGACGTGAAATCGCTTTCGTACGACCCCATTGGCAACCGGTTGTTTGCCGGCGGTTACTTTACGGTGGACGGTACAGGAAACCCCATGGTCCACGTGGCCATAGCGTTGTCCCCTTAATGCTCCATCACTATAAAATCCAGATCCATCTTCATACACTTATTATTTATTAGCTAAGCTACAACGTCTAATAAATAATATTATTTTACTGATTCATCAATCTTCGCCTTCATCGCCAGGACCCTCTTCTTCGCCTTCGCCCCCCTCGGTATCTTCCAACGAATTGGGTAAAGAAGCGGCCGTGACCCGTTTGCCGCCAATCAAATCAAACGTGTCGCTGTTTTTGTCCAAGAACCGGTACATGCGTTTGATATCTAGACGGTTGATTTCCGTCGATTGAAATAATTCGTCCAAATGATCGTAGAGTGACCGGCTGCATCCACTCAGTACCGTGGACCCACTGGCACCATGACTCGAGGGTTTTTTCCCCTGAACCCCATATTCCTCGTGCATCTTGTCGGCGTTGATGCTAGCATCTGGCAAGGAAACGGCGCGTTCGTGTTTTTTACCCCGGGATTGTCCGTCCGTTTCCCCCGATTTAGGAACATCGTCGCCGCCCAACAACAGCCGCAATTCTTGGAAAAAGGCAATCACGTCCTTCTTGTCCATGTCCAATTCTTGGGACATGTTGAATAAAAACACCGAATTGTTGTATTCCGTCGAGTATTTGGTCAACACCTTGGTAAACCGGATTTCGTCGGGATAAAATGTATTCTTCTTCTCGGGAAACTGTTGGTGGTAGAGCCAATTGTTGTAAAACGTTTTAATGATGGAACTCATTTCGTTGAAAATCCAAATCTGGTTTTGGAAGGTAATGCGGTCGATGGCGTCGGCAAAACACAAATTGCGCAAGAATTCGGTATAAAATGCGATAGGAAACGTTTGATTGTGAAACGTATCGACAATGTTTTCGTGGTACAACAGGGAAATAATCGTGCGATCCGTTTCGTTCAGTATTTGATTGTGTTGTTCTAGGGGCACATAGTTGTTGAGTAACCGGTGCGTGATTTTCTTCGCATCGTCGTTGTACGTTTTGATTTGAAATATGTTTTCCAAGATGGACCGATCCTCCAAGAAATGCGGACACTTCCTATACATATTTTCAATAAAGACGAATTTACGCAAATCCCCTTGCACAAAATCCAGGATGGTTTCTTGGACATCTGGGGTCACCGTCCGTCCTTTCAAAATATGTTGGAGTATTTGGGACATATGAGATCGCGTCGGGGTTTTGAGTTCAAACACATTGCAGACTTTTTTCAATTCCTTCATCTTCTTGTCCACGTAATAATTTCCTATACAAATGATGGGATTGAGGGTCACGTGCTCCATCTTCTGTTTCTTGGTCTTCTTTTGCCGAATGAGTTTGATGAGCGAGGTGATGCCTCGTTTGTCGCCGTTGTTCATCTCGTCGATTTCGTCCATGACGATGGCGAGGGGTTTGCTCTTCCGGTTCATCATGGCGAGTACATTGCGGTTGGATACGTTGTTGCAGGTGATGGTATCAATGAGGGCCTTGTTGCGAACATCGCCGGCATCGTACTTGATAATGTCGTAATTCATGGATTCCAAGAGGTGCTGTACGAACTGGGTTTTTCCGCATCCGGGGGAACCATAAATGAAGATGCCCTTTTTGAAGTGGAGGTTGCGGCAATTTTCGTCGAAAGATGCCAGGATTCCGCGAATCTCGTTGGCAATGTGGTTGCGTTCCAAGATGTCGTTGTAGGACGTTAGGCGGGCATCGTTGCGGGATCCGTATCCCGAAGAGGGAAAAGATGAAAATGGGTTTATGGGTATAGATTCGGTCTTGGTCGGGGGCATAATTATATTTTTAGGAACATCTTCCCTTTTTACGTCCCCCTTGTCCCCCTTGACATCTTCACTTTTATTCCCGGATTTCTTGGAAAAAAAACGTTCCATGGACGAATAATATACAATGGTGGGGAAGTTTTGTATATTATTATAGAATGTTTTCGTATGGTTTACGCATATTTATGGGAACCAACGGTTTATTGGAACCTACGTCTACACAGTACCCCAGTGTTCGCGTGTAACGCGAACACGATAAAATCCGTGCGACTACCTTTGGTAGTCGCACGGATTTGAGAGTAAAACCTCCCTTGAGATATCTCCCCCGACAACCCACTTCGTGGGTTGCAAGGGGAGTAACGACACGCTAACCCGTAGAGTTGCGGGCTTCGCCTGCTGACCATCTTATAATAAATCTCATACAAATGGTTTGTATAAGATTTGTACCAAGAACCCTTCTTGTCTTTGCTAGGCCCCTGCGCCACCAAAGGTGGCGCAAGTGGGTCTAGCTATCTTAGGAGGGCATATGGGAACCTTGGTTCCCATATTATTTGCCAAACGCCGTCAAATCCGTGGTGACCGGCGCGAAATTCGACGTACCTCGGCTAGGAATCGCCCCAAAATAGTTGTTCAGTCCGGGACCCAGATGCATGGTTTGCGACGCAAAACTTTCCTTGCGGTTGGCGAAATTTTCATATCTTGGGCGCATGTCTTGCACCTTGGGGGCCGTGGCCGGGGGACGAGGCACATAGTACGAATTGTCGTTTTGACCGGCCGGAAGGTTTTGATCGTAAAACGAGTAGTCATTTTCGCATTCCTCGTCGTCCAAATCTGCCGGGGCCGCCGTGACGGTCACCACCATCGGTGTCAACGAGGGTGTGATGGCCGTAGTGACCGCCGCCGCGGGGGTAGGTAACGTCAAGGATACTGGGGCCGGGGCCGCGGCCCCTGTGCCGTCGGGACCCGCGGTACCTCCCTGACCTCCTTGACCAATTGAGGTGACCTTGTCCACCGTGTTGTTGACGGTGCCAATGGCGCCGGCACCGAGTAGGGTGGCGCTCCCCAGGGCCTGGCTGCCCAACTTGGTGGCGTCACCCGCAATGTCCTTCACCCCTCCCACGGCGGTTTTCCCGAGCTGATTCACTCCCCCAATGGCCTGACCACTCATGACGGTGACGTCTTTGCCCAGTTCTTTGACGCCTCCCACGGCGCTTTGTCCCAATTGGCTCGCATCGTGACCCAATTCCTTGACGCCGCCCACAATGCTCTGGCCCAGTCCCGCCGCGCCCGTCACAATCGCAGTGCCCAACTGCCCGATCGTGTTCTCGGCCCCGGTCACCACGTTACCAGTCGTGTTAAGTAAGTTGTTGCTGACCCCGCCCAGACTGTTGCCGTAGCCGCCCCCGCCGCCCCCCCGGTACCCGGACCACTGGCCGCTGCTGATGGCTTCACCGATGAATTTAGACAAGGTGTTGGCCGAGACATCTTTCAATAAAGAGGGGCAGGCAGGAATCGACGGGATCGACGGGCAAGACGGGCACGCAGGACAAATCGGCGGCACGATCGACGACTTTAAGAAATAGTCGTTCATGTTTACCGTAGGTGCCGGGGTCGTCGTCGCCGCGGGCGTGGTGGGCATCACACAGGAGGCCGGCGCCGTCGTCACCGAGGGCGTGTTGGTGGCCGCCGTGTTGTTTCCGGTGTCAATGCCACCCGATAAACTCGGGTCAAACCGGACCACGCTGCGAATTTGCATGACCGAACTGTCGCCGGGATCGCACGAAATCACCATCAGCAGGGTACGGTTGTTGGAAAACGGCACGGCGACCAGAATGTTCTCGCCCACATGGTCGGTAACCATGATGGTGTTGCGCGAACTTTGATTAAACGCTAAATCCGGCATGGTATTAAACCCACCCCCCAGATTCAAATAAATATTTCCGTTTCCGGCATCATAGAATATATTCGAGCAAACCTGGTAAGCATTTTGAGGCTGTATTTGAGACTGACTTTGCGTTTTCAGCGGCTGAATCGGGTTTCCGCCACCGGGCAAGCTGTTCACATACGAATTATTGGAAGAATTGTTGTCGACCACAAAAGACGATGGCAACGAGATTGCCGTGCTCAGTTGCGATTCGCCCACATTCCCGTTGATGTACGTATAAACGCCTATAGTAGTATTTTTACCCAGATCCACGACGGTGATCACAGTGTCCTTTCCCCAAGGAGAATACAGTACTTGATATTCATAGTCCAAGGACGCTAGCGTGTCCGCGTTCGGGTGGTACCAAGACATGTAGCTAGATTGGTTGTTCGCCGCCACCAAATTGGATTCGACCATATTATTACTAAAGGTGGATCCGGCCGTGGCATTGTATTGGTAGACCGTGGTACCGGTCTTGGGCATCAAGACCATGTTGGTAATGGTGCTCCCCGTGGTATCGGCACTCGAAGAATACGGAGTACCAAACAATTCAATGACATTTCCATTGGCACTATCGAAATAGAGCGAATCGTAGAGTTGATACACCGTCTTGTTACTGTAAAATGGCAGGGTAAACTGCTTCATCGCGGTACTTCCGTTGTTGTAATTGTAAGCCAGGAACCCTTCGGTCGACCAAGATTGCATGTAACTGGAAATAAAGATGGACAATAACAATACAACCAACAATAGAATGAAAATCATCAGCGGTGTCAATTTAATGGCCTTCATATATTGCTAATTAATTATAAAAATGTGACAAATGCTATATATTATACCATACACGATTATTCATTGGCTTCATCCAATGCATAGGTAGACCGTCGAATATGTATGATATGCTCCATGACTGTAAAATTGAATCGACGCCACAATAGGTCTACGTATACTATAGTAACAACATGTCGAGCCTGAATGTGTCCACCCTGAATGCGTTTTATTATCCCAGTCCAGAGTCCGGCGAAGATGTCAAATACGAAATCTGTTTGGATGAATGTGGGCGCGGACCCCTCTTTGGTCGCGTTTATGCCGCCGCGGTCGTCCTTCCCCGCGATTCAAGTAAATTCGATTACCATCTCATGAAAGATTCTAAAAAGATTCATTCCAAGAAGAAAATGGGGGAACTGGCCGAATATGTGCGTAAACATGCCGTCTGCACCAGCGTAACATACGCCGAAGCCGACGTCATCGATCGTGAGAATATTTTACAGGCCGACATGCGCTGCATGCACGAATGTGTCCGCGACGTTATGCGCCAAATGCCTTTCCGGGAGGACAATATCACTCCCGTCACTTGGCGCGACTTTGTCCTCTTGGTCGACGGCAATTATTTCAAACCAGTAGGAATATATGACGACGATCTGCAACAGTTGCAATTCTTGCCCCATATCACGGTTGAAAAGGGGGATTCCTTGTACGCCGGTATTGCGGCGGCCTCGATTTTAGCTAAACACGACCGCGATACCTATATTGGGGAATTGTGCCAAGAATACCCCGAATTGTCCACGCGGTATGCCCTGGACCGCAACATGGGCTACGGTACGAAGGCGCATTTGGAAGGTATTACTAAATACGGGATTACCGCGTGGCATCGTAAAACGTTTGGTATTTGTAAAAAATACAGCGGTTTGTCCTAAAAGGGTGGGAGGGGTGGGTTGTGGATTATTTGCATATCCACGAACAGACGACAAACGCATTACTTTTTATTTGGTAGGTTTGGCTGTATTCTTGGTCGGGTTCATATACATTCTTCTGGGGATTCAAGTAATAAATGATCCCGCAATTGTTGAAATGGTCGGTATGGTCTAAATAGGGTTTCCCTACCTCCGGGGGCGCCTCTGTCGAGGGGGGATCTTGGTCTTGGTCTTGGTTGTCATCATCATTATTGACCATGTCGACGGGTTCATCATCATGATCAAGATCAAAATCGCTCATATATTCGAGGTCCCCGAGGTCGTCCTCATCGTCGATCAAGGTCACACTCTGGCGGATGATGCCCCAAAAATCCTTTTTATTGTTATTGTTATTGTTATTGTTATCTTGTACGGGTGTGGTCATGTTGGTAATATAATTACATTGACCGAAAATAAAATGGGACAAACATAGCCATTACTACACCACTAAATCAAAAATAAACATAAACAAATCATCATGTATATAGTGTAATCGTCTCGTCTTATAGTATGAATTTTATTTCCGCCATGGATGAGTATGCGGAAGAAATGAAGAAGGGTGATCTCCAATGGGGGGAAAACGGGCACGTGGAACATGGGTGGTCCCAGACCGACCTGCAAGAACAGATTGTCCAGCTGTTTTTCCAGTTGGTGAGGACCCGCGACGATGCTCCGCTCAAGAAAAAATGGGTGGCCTTGCTGACCCACATTCAAGCATGGGAGGAGGAGGAGGAACGCGAATATTATGTGACTATTGTGGTGAAGATGCTGTGCCACACGCGCGATGTCGTCTCGGGCAAAGGGGAATATGCCCTGGCCTACATGATGTTGCTGACCCTGTACGATTTTTTTCCGGCGCATGCCCTCCAGGTGCTGGTAAAATTCGTACAGATGGATAAGTGCAACAACCATCCTGATGGTAACTCGACGTGCGCCTCGAACAACCATCCCGATGGTAAGTTCGCCTCGAACAACCATCCCTATGGTAAGTTCGCCTCGAACAACCATCCCTATGGTAAGTTCGCCTCGAACAACCATCCCTATGGTTCGTGGAAAGACCTCAAATACCTGGCGACTCTGTGCAAAGACCGCCACACCGAGCACCATGAAATCGTGAGAACATGCGTCGGGTTGATCAATACTCAGCTCATTCGAGATGTGGTATGTGAAGACGACGCCAAGCTTTCACTGTGCGCCAAATGGGTGCCGCGCGAAGGGAGCAAAAAACACGGGTGGCTGTTCAAACGGCTGGCCAAGGATTTTTACCAAGAGATGACGTTCATGAAGACGGCCAAATACTCGGCGTCCTACGAAAAGGCCCACAAGAAGTGTTATATGAAGTACCGGCAGATGCTCGCGGACCTGAACCGCCGTCTCGACACGGTGCAAATCAAGCAGTGTGGGAACACGTGGGCCGACATTGACCACCACAAGACCACGTCGATCACCCTGAGTCGCAACAAACGGGCGTTTTTGAACGTGACCAAGACGGGGGAACGACGGTCACCGGAAGAAGACCGTATCCTCTGTGCGGACCATTTCAAGGCCTATATCGACACACAACTCCAGGCGGGAAAACACCTCAAGGGGAAAAACGTGGGTCTCCTCGAATTTACCAAGCAGGCTCTCGCACTGATTCGAGGCGATTCCGCCTCGGTCGAAGAGGATGTACTGAATTCCCAGTGGCGGTCCAATGCGACCCAAAACGGCGGTCTGGGCAACATGGTGGCGATGGTGGATGTGTCGGCGTCCATGGAGGGCGATCCCATGCACGTGGCCATTGCCTTGGGCATCCGGGTCGCCGAAAAATCCCGGCTAGGGAAACGGGTACTGACGTTTTCATCGAGGCCTACATGGCATCATCTGGAAAGCCAGCCCGACTTTGTCTCCATGGTTCGGTCCTTGAGATCGGCCGACTGGGGCATGAACACCAACTTTTATGCCGCGCTGCAGATGATTTTGCGCGCCCTGGTAGACCACGCCGTCCCCCCCGCTGAAGTGGAAGACCTGGTCTTGGCCGTTTTCAGTGACATGCAGATTGATGCCGCCGACCCGCTGATGCGTGACGGCCGATCCCAACCCATGATGCGGCAGATCACCCAACAATACGAAGCGGCCGGCTACACGTGCCCCCACATCCTGTTTTGGAATTTGCGCAGCACGACGGGCTTCCCCACGTTGTCCACGCAACAGGGTGCCTCCATGATGTCGGGATTCAGTCCGGTACTCTTGAACCTGTTTTGCGAAAAGGGGATGGAGGCGCTCACGGAGGCCACCCCGTGGTCCATGTTATTGGAAATGTTGGATGATCCGCGTTACACGATTTAGCCCCCCTTTTAGGTAAAATTTGTCAAGAAATCATATACTCACATTATTTGAACAACGGGAACATGGTGAATCGTCGCAAAACGATGCGTAAGCGCGGAGGAGGTCCTAAAGCGCGAAAATCCAAGAATGTTACGGAGAAGAAGGAGAGCTCAGGAAGCGCTTCGCCGCCCGACCGATGCGGTATTTGCCTCGAAGACATGGACAAACCGAGAATGGTCAAGAAAACCAAGTGCGGGCACCGTTTTCACCGGGAGTGTTTGAAGATGTGGTGCAATGCGCCCAAACAACCCGGCCTCGATACGCGCTGCCCGTTTTGTAACGCGTCGATTGAAAAGGATTGCGAGAGTGTCCAGACCGACCAGCCGATGCCGGACCATCGCATGCGTGACCTCTTATTTCACGAGGATTTTGAAGCACATTCGTCGGGCGCCACGGGGGACGAGGTCGCGAAAAGAAGAACCCGGATGCAGGCGTTTTTGAAGAAATTGCGGTTTCCTAAAAAATTCGGTTACGAGGATTGGAACAAAGTCACGAATTTTAGATTAGCATGCGATGCCGCGACCAATTTAGAACAAGTCCGGGCGGAATTCGCCACATAGGTCGAATGCTTTTGTTACGGTTTACGAATAATAAAACACGCGCGCGTTTTATTATTTTTATTTTGATCTTGCATTCATCCGTACGTCTCGATGCTGTATTCGGGTTTAGTTTTTACACCGGTGAACATTTGAATCCGGACGCCTTGCAGCCCCCTACGGGGCTGCTTAGGCGCCTGATACAACTGATTTACCGGTAACGTTATTGCGAAGCGCAATCCCTTAAACACTGATCCGGACACCCTTTGGGTGTCCGGTTTATAATGTTCAAGGGTGTAAATATTTTTTAATACACATGGCTGTACGAATACATGAAAATACATGAAATGGGAGAAGAGAAGTCGTACGGTGAATGCAAAAACGTCTTTTTCCGCGAAGAAGAAGTTTTTGAGTGCTGTATTCCCGAATTAAAACGAACATATGTTTTTAGAAATTGCTGCAAGAATACATGGTGGGGTATCGCTACACACTATTATAGTGGATCAGTTCTTTATATCCTTTATTTTCCTTTATTTGCGAGCCCGCTTGGTCTTGTTGACCTTGGCCTGTTGAATCAAATTGTACGCACCCGGGAGTTTCGACGCACGTTCCATTTGAACCTTGGTAATCTTGGTCGGGTTGATGGCGATTATCGGGGACGCGGTGCCCATGATCCACTTGACGGACTTGCGCAAATTCTGTCCCAACTTACTAAATCCCTTCTTGGACGGACTTTTGCCTCCCTTGGCGCGGGCCGTCTTATTTCTTCGGTTCACCCGTTTCTTTCCACCCAAATTCTTAGCAGTTAACGACGCAGACGGCATCATATATATTATTTATCACAAAAAATCATGCGGTCGTCAAAAATGTGTTTCGAAATCAGCAAGTATTTGGTTTCGCGGTCCATCACGCTGTACCCGATCATGAACCGTTTGTATTTGTCAAAATACACCATGCCCAGCGTGTACTCCACCTTGGCCTTTTCAAACGTCCACAGCGGCGTGTATTTCTTCACCGCATACGTGTACCGGTCCAATACTATCACCAGGTGATAATAATACCGGCGATCCTCGTAACTGACCAGGTGGCCAATGAACCAGATTTCGTCGTCAATCGTCACCCCGCACGTGGAACACCGGACGTCTTTGAAAAAATGGGGCACACGGGTGATCCGGTGCGTTTCCGTGAATCGGCCCATTTCGGGGCACACGGTGCCAATGATGAGCGGACTCCACTTATACACACATTTGAGGGCACCGTTGCGCTCCGGGCCCGTCTCATCCCCCCCAAACAGCACCCAATTCTTTTCCAATTCGGCGTGTTGTTGGTCGTAATGGAGCAACGAGGATTTCACGGTGTTCATCTCCTTTTTCACCGCATCGTGCACAATCCAGCCGTGCTCGACACACATTTTCATCTTGGGATCCAATGGTATATCTTTGGGAAGTTCGACCCCTTCTAAACCGCGGTTCGCATTGTAAATGATGCGCCCGCGTCCGCCCCCCTGACCCTTGTCCTTGGAATAGGAGAACAGACGCACGTCTTCCAGGCCCACGTACCGCCCGTCATATTTCGTATCATGTTTGAGTTCGTACGCGGGCATGGTTTGCCGCCAGATGGCGTCACGCGTCCCCCCCTGGCCCACGTTGAACCGCGCCACCACATTCTTGGTTTCAATCTTTTCTTGGTTCACATAGTTGCCTTGGTCATCGATCCTATAATTCACATACCGAACACAGACGACCAAATCGCCCAATTTCGCGTCAAAACAGATGGACGGGGTGCTCGAGACGAATTCCCCCAAATGGGGCGCCAAGACATCGTGACCCACCGACAACAGTGCTTCGAGCGTCTTGGGATGCAATTCCAGGGCATATTTCGACAAATTTTCCGCGTAAAACTTGTAGTTCGAGAGGACATTGCGGTAAATGGACGCCTCCACGTCGGGGTGCTTCAAGACGGTCATGCACACCTCGCTCATGTTGTGCTTGTCCTTGTTGCAATAGTACCCCACGATGGAGAGCTCGTAGTCCAGTTTGTATTCATACACGTCGTTCTCGGTGAACAAGAAATCGCGGTGGGGTTGTTTCTTCCGGGTTTCGTCGGCCAACATATAAAACGTATACGCCAGTTCGTTGCGACCTTCCACACGGTAATGGTGCACAATTTCGTGCAAATTCTCGATGCGGTGGTTGTACGCGTGGAACCCCTCCAACCAATAGTAAATGGCCTGTCCCATGTTGCCCATCCGTTTATAACAGCGACCGATGGAATAATAGCTGAACCAGACTTCCTCGATCCATCCGCCCAAGGTAATGCGTTTCTTATAGTATTCAATGGCCGTCTCGTTCTCCCCCTTGTCGCGGTAACTGTTGGCCAGATAAAACGTGTACCGGTCGTTGTTGGGGTTGTCCACCAGTCCCTGCGTCAACAGACGAATGTCGCGGTCAAATTTGTCGGCCTTGCTGCCCCCGTCGCCCACGTCCTCGATGAAGACTTCTTGGGGCGTAAATGCGCCGTACTGGACATCGACGCCTTCGGGCAGGCGCACGTATTCGTGGGTGACCCCCCAATAACTGAAATCCAGGTAATTCTTGACAATGCGCACATTCTTATACTGATATTTGCTGGTGCCTTGGAACAAATGAAACGCCTTGAACCGGGACAGGCGCCGTTTAAATTCTTCCACCGTAAATGCGTCGTTCTTGGTGAGCACCATGTCGGCATCCAATAGCAAAATGTATTCGGCTTGGTGCGACGGCATGTCGCGGCAGGCCTTTAGAGCATATGTACGGTTGTAGCCGAAATCGCGAAACGGTTCTTGGATGATGCGGCCGGGAACGTGCTTTTCGTCGAAAAAGGTGCGGATAATCTCGACGGTGTCGTCCGTACTTCCGGTATCACATATACAAAAACTGTCGATGAACGGCAAGACGGACGTCAACAGCCGACGGATCACTTTGCTCTCGTTCTTGACAATCATGTTCAAACATAGGGTGGGGGGAGCGGCCATGATAGGGTACACTCAGGGGGTATAAATATATGATCTATTACGTCGCCGACTATTTATACAGGTTTTGTCCCCACTTCGTCAACTTCTTGGGAGAAATAATCGGCGTACAAAATAAAAGATGATTGCGTTCAAAAACCGGGAAATGTATAAAACCCGGCAATACGACATTTTCAACGACGTTTACCCGAAACCCGCCGGTGCCTTGCGCGAATTATCCAACATGGACCACGGCACTCGAGAGAAATCGGCCCCCCAATACCCTCTTTTGGCGGGATCTCCGCCGATTGATTTCACCAAGACGATTTGTCGCACCATCTACGGGAACAATTACGCGTTTTTTTCGTCCAGTCCCACCATTATACCCCTTGGAAGCGTCGACGACCGCGAAACCTACCTGATCCATGTGCGATACATCAACTACAAGATCGGGGGGAATCCGGTCGACACGGACCCGGACGACGTGTCCGTATTGTCCGGGTCCGTGTCGACGATACCAGGCGTGAGCACAAGTGCAAGTGCAGTGACCGATTCCAAGCCCAAGCTTCATTACATCTCGTTGAACAGCCAATTCTTGGTCGACGCCCAATTGTCCCCCCTTTCCCCTGAAATATTCTTGGAAACCGATTTCGACCAAGAGATCGACTACCCCAACAAGGGCATCGAAGATGTGCGCATTTACCCCTTTCAAGGCGCCCACTATTACTTGGCGAGCTACTACGACCCCCGGACCCGGCTGACGTCCATTGTTTCCCATACCTATCCGGTGGACACCTCCACACCGTTTGTATTGGATCGCCCCGTCATCACCCCCGTATTTCGGCACCGCCCCACCGTGGAAAAAAACTGGGCATTTTTCACGTTTCTCGACCAATTATGCGTCGTCTATTCTTGGTACCCCATGCAGATTGGTGTCTTGGACATCTCCGGATCGGCGTTGAAACTGCACCCACATCAGCCCGCCATGCCCGAGTTTTTTCGGGGGGTACGCGGCAGCACCCCGGGGGTAATCTTTCGCAATCAAATCTGGTTCATTTGCCACAAAAGCTTGGTATTTTATGAACGCGGACAAAAAAAGCACAATTACGTCCATTTATTTGCCGTATTTGATCTCAACATGACGTTGGTCAAATACAGCGAATTCTTCAAATTTGACGGGGATGACGTCGAATATTGCTTGGGGCTCGTCATGGAACCCGACCGCATGCTCATTTCTTACAGTAACATGGACCAAACGACCAAGATCGGCATCTACGACCACGCCGTATGGATGCCCCAGTTGCAGTTTCATGTGGTGAATGCCCCCAAGCGCATCGTCTTCAATTTGAATCTAACGACGGCGTACTAAGCGACCTGTTTGCTTGGGGACAGAGGGACGAGAGGGGGGACATTCTTGGGTGGGGGAGGTATATCATGGAAATATTTTTTATAGGACGATAATATAAATTCAAATAGAACATGTTGACCAGTTTTCGTAGTGACCCCGGACGAATTACCAAGGAGATGCAAATCAGCAGTTTCCCCGGCAAATATGCTTTAGATACTCCGGGACCCGGGCTGGATTTACCGTTCATGGAGGATGCCCAAATGCGCATGCAAACCTGGGGGGCCAATCGCTGCAACCACACTGTGAATTTGGAAAGCGATTTGCGCGGCATGACGCGCCGCCTCAACCGTGATTGTGTCCAATACAACGATTATAAGATGTACGCCGTCACGGCCACCCCCGTGCGCCAGTTTCGCGACCAAGACCCGTTTGTCTTGGAGTCGCGGGCGAGCCACCCCGCCTGGTTTTACCGCGATTTAGAACAACCAAGGTGGGAGGAGCCGTGGGTGAATCCCCAGGCCAATGTGGAAAAGAAGTTCCACGACAACATTTCGACGCGCATCTTGGAGAAAGATTTTCACAAGGACCACCTTCCTTACCCTCGGTAAATAATGTCCTATTATTATAATACATACTATCGTAATAATAGCAAATCCCCTTAGCCATGGGTCTTTTTAGACAGCGACGCCTTACCAAGCGACATTACCGGGTCCCGGGGGGACACGGGGGACACGGGGGAGGAGCCGCCAACGATGCGGTTGCCCCAGAGAATGTGGCCCCCGTGACCTTGAACACTAACCCTAACCCTAATCCTAATCCTAATCCGGCTCCCGACACTTCCTACAATACGATGCCGATGGCCCCCAACGCCAGTGCCCTTTATATCTTCTCTTCGGCCCAAATCTCGACGCAACCCAATACCGACACTGATTACCAAGAAATCGGGGTCATTCATGTGACAGAATCGGCCGCCGTGAATGTGGTTCGCGGTGCTGCCACCGATTTTGTGGGTATCTTTGGTAACAAAGGGTTCGATAATACGGTCTTTGACGTGGCCAGAAACGACGGATTGACCAAGATACTGGGGATGTTGAAGTTGAACCAGAAAGTCTGCAATCTACGCATGGACGCCGAATCCTCCAATCCCAGTTTGTTTTTTGTCCACTTCTACGGAACACTCTTGGAGAAACCGTAGAGACAACCCCATCCATCCCCGTGCTGCTGCCGAGATGATAACTGTATATATTATATAATATTACTCTGTATATAATACATAAAATATGGAAATTCTTATACCAGCTTTAGCACTTGGTGGATTATACAAAGTATCAAATCAGTATAAAAAATCGAAACAGGGAGGTTCCCAAGAACACTTTGATAACCGTCAAGCGCGCCTACACGCGGAACTGCTTCCCAACATGGACGTTCCCAACCGCAATTTCCCCGAGGAATACCCGGTGATGAACGCGGAGGCCGATTTGACCTCCAAATTGTCCACCGTCAACGGGTTTGATCAGCCCCATGTCTACACGGACCGCTATTTCAATGCGGACATGAACGCATCCACGGTAAACAATGTCTTGGACAACAACCGTACCCGGACGGGGTTGCAATACAAGTCCCTGACCGGGGCCAACGTGGACATTGACAGTTTCCGCCACAACAACATGGTCCCCTTTTTCGGTTCCAAATCGCACGCGAACAATGCGCCCAACGCCCTTGAATCCACTTTAGATAACTATACGGGGTCCGGATCCCAACACATTTCGAAAGTGGAGCAGGCGCCCCTGTTTTCACCCAACGAAAACTACCAGTGGGCCTACGGGATGCCGGGCACCACCGACTTTGTGCAATCGCGCATCAATCCCAGCATGAACATGGCCAACGTCAAGCCGTTTGAACAGATTCAGGTGGCTCCCGGACTGGGTTTAGGATTCACGAGCGAGGGCGTGGGGGGATACAATTCGGGCATGTTTGCCCGTGAACAGTGGATGGACCGCGGCGTGGATCAGCTTCGTGCGGCGAGTAACCCGAAGGCTTCCGGCCTGGGCATGTACGGGTTCGAAGGACCGGCCAACAGCCATATCAAGGCCGCTCCCGCCCCGGAAAACATTGGTGCCTTTGAACGCCACCACGTCACCAAGACGTTTGAAATGGGCCAGGACCGTCTGTTTACGACCACGGGGGTCGAAAAGGGCGCCATGCTTCACGCGATTCCCATCAAGAAGAATGTCCAACGCAGCACGACCGAAAGCGAATACACGGGGGTGGCGGGCGGATTAAACACCAAGGAAATGATTCGTGGCGAGTATATGGAACCCCACGGCGTCCAGTTGGGACCCGTCCCAATTGCGGGCGCATTTGCCCCGAATTACGGCGGGGCCAATGAGGCCGATTTTGGGGCCAAGTCGGTCAAGGCCTACCCCAACAACCGTTCCGTACCCCGTTCGACCGACGACCTGGGGTATTTCGGGGCCGTGAAGAACACGTTGGGCGCCGCCGTGGCCCCTTTCGTGGACATGCTCCGCCCTTCGCGCAAGGAAAACATGGTGGGCACCCTGCGCCCGTACCACAACCCCAAGTCGTCCGTGGAGTCGTCCTACGTGTTCAATCCCAGTGACACCGCGCCGGTAACGATACGCCAGACCACCGAGAATTCGAAATTCCATTTGAATGTCAACGCCAACCAACACGGGGGCGCCTACCAATCGACGCCGCATCAACCGGTCCACAACGAACGTGATACCACCACGGATTATTACTATATGGGCAATGCGTCGGCCGGGGACGGTACGCACCATCCCCGCACCTACGACGCGGAGTACAACCAGCGCAACAACGACATCAAGGCCTCCACGATTCAGGGGCGCATGACCCCGGGCAACATGGCGCTCATGAATAACAGCGTGAACATGCGGGCACGGCCCCAAGAACACATGTTGAAGAACGACCGTCCGGTCGTAGGGTCCTTTTATTCGGCCACCCCCTCGATTCAAAATTTAGGCGAATTGCAGGGGTCCCCGTCCACCGACTTGTACCAGGGGCAACAACTGGACCGCAATAACGGCGACATCATGAGCCAATTGAAGGGCAATCCCTATACCCAAAACATGTTCAACGGACTCTAATTAATACGTTTATAAATTCGTATTGCAAATCGCAAGATATGTTAACAATTAACATTTTTAACATAAAATGACGGTAATCAACAACATTGAAATCGACGATTTTGAATATAAACCCAACAATATCAAGAATGCGCTGCGCACGCGTGATCCTATAGAAGACAAATTGCACGTCATTGCGGTGATTTCCAACCCGTGTTTGTACGCGCGCCGTTACATCCTGGCGCAAGAATTCATCGAACGCTTTACCCGCGACGAACCGGACACGATCCTATACCTCGTGGAATTGACGTACCCGGGACAAAAATACATTGTGACAGACGCCCAAAATCCGCGGCATTTGCAATTGGTGGGCCAGGTCCCCATTTGGCACAAGGAGAACATGATCAATCTGGGGGTGCAACGTCTGTTGCCCCCCGACTGGAAAGCGTTTGCCTGGATCGATGCCGACGTGGAGTTTGATAGTCCCAGCTGGGCCACGGATACCCTCAAAATACTCAACGGCGAGTGCGACATTGTCCAAGTATTCAGTCACTGTGTCGATATGGACCCGCACCAATGCGCCATGAAAGTCTTCAATAGCGGCGGATTTCAGTACTCGAAACAAGTGCCGTATGTGAGCATTGGGGGGAGTAATGCCCACAATTACTGGCATCCCGGGTATGCCTGGGCCTGCACCCGGGCCGCGTACGAACGCATGGGGGGGTTGTACGACCTCGGTATTCTGGGCAGTGGAGACAACATCATGATGTTATCGCTTATTCAAAACGGGTTAAAGGCCATTCATGTAGATTCCACCGACGGATACAAACAGAGTGTGCAGGCGTTTCAGGACCGGGTACAGCATCTACGGTTCGGGTACGTACCGGGCATCCTGCGGCATTATTACCACGGCAGCAAATACAACCGCAAGTACACGGATCGCTGGAAGATACTGGTGAATGCGCAGTATGACCCGGCGGTATATGTCACATACAATCCACTGGGGGTTTTGGTTACCACGGACCAGTTTCCGGCCAGTCTGGCGGAAGAAATCATGAATTATTTCTTGGAACGCAAAGAAGACGACGGGGTGGGTCCCGACGGTAAATACGGTGCTCCTCTCAGCACTTCTTCTGTAAAAATCGAGTTGTCCAATTGATGGACCGTGGGACGATCCTATATGCCCATCTCTGCCCCTGTAGTATAGTGGTATTACGTCGGTCTTGTACACCGATAAACATTTGAATCCGGACGCCCTGAATAGACAGCTTTGCTGTCTATACGGGGTGCCTGATAGCCCGCTAAGCGGGCAATTGCTGCGCGATACAATTGATATATCGGTAACGTTATTGCGAAGCAATTGCGCTTCGCGCAATCCCTTAAACACTCGTGTTCAAGGGTGTAAACCGTTGACCGGAGTTCGATTCTCCGCGGGGGCATTTTACGCGGGTCTTTTGTGGCGTAACCGTTTATGGGTACGGTTAGATTGTTTGCGCCGGATACGGCGCTTGGTCTTTTTTCCCCCGTAGGAGGAGGACGGCGTCGACGGCGTGGCGGGGGGGGCGTCGTTGTACAAGTCTGCGAATCGTTGGCTGCGTACCGACGCCTGCAATTCGTCGTTTCCCCCCAAATATCGGCCACGGATGAAGATATTGGGCACCGTTCGACGTCCCGTTTTGGCGGCTAAATTCGCCAGGATGGACGCATGATCGTTGACATTGACGGCGTGGATATCGTCTCGGTCCACTATTTTTTCCAGCGTTTGGATGGCTTCCTTGCAATACGGGCATCCGGGTTTCATAAAGATGACTGCCCCCTTTTTGCCGACTTCGTTGTCCACGTTGAAGCTCATGTTACTATACTATATGGCCACGTTATTTGGATGTAACGTAGATGATATAATAATATAGGGCTAATATTATTATACAGTCTGTTCTACCATGGCCAATGCGACCCGGGTATGGAACATGCCCGAGTTACGTAATCATATATATGAATACGATGCGACGGTTCGCGACCAGTTCAAGTTATGTATTCGTGAAATGAAATTGCAGGCAAGATGGAAGCAGGGATCGCGTATTTGCAAACAAATTCTTCGTAACATGACCATTGGTATAGATGTGGGAACGGAATCCCATCATTTCAATCATTTGATACAGTTGGCCGAAGAAGACGGGTTCGTCTTTGATTCCATCACCTGGATACAACCGTTTACGTGGGACCCGTGGACCGGCGGCGAATATTTCCACGAACCTAAATTGCATTTTGGTTGCTGTTATACACGCCAAGGAGTGGCCGGCATCGAACAAAAAACGTTTGATATCTACACCTACAACGTCTACTACGAACCTCTGGTACAAGATTTCTTATACGATTATCTAGACATTTTCTCCACCGACCAAGACGACGAATATTTTGATGCCTTGGGCGTTGAATACAGCTACGATTGCGACTATGATTACTAGATCTAAGATCATGATCTAGATCATTACCGATACAATACAAAGAATTCATCCTTGTATTGGTAATAATAAAAAGACCCAACATGAAGTTGGATGTTCTTATCCAAGTGTTGCCGCTTCCGGTCGAACTCGTCATGGAGATCGCCTCCTACGATCGCTTATTTACCACGAAGATCCGGCGAATTTCCAACACAGATGAGCGTTATACCCTACTGTTGTCACGTCCTATACAAAAAATAAATGCGTATCCCAGGCGTCCACCCCAGTGGGATTGTGTTGTCACGTTTTCACATGCTGCTGGGCACCGGTTGACGCGGTTTCCGGTGGTCTCGCGAGAGGGCGTCACTGTCGAGATACGCACCGTTTTTCTGGTGTCGGGACCTTCCAATCGTCGGTCCTATCTCTACGCATTGAAGTAGTCGGCGGGTCTAGGACACCAACAGTTTGCACATGTTGACGGCTTCAATGTTGGCGTCGACCGGCAAGAAGACGCGGCGTATGAGCGACTCATCCCGGAACCGAATCGTATATTCTTGTTGAATGCTGTTTCGGCCCACCCGCCCCATGGCCTGGATGATTTTTTGCTGCGTCATGTTTTGCAAGTCTTTACCCAGAAACCCGTGACACAATTGGTAATTCGTCCCGTAAATGTAGTCGCTGGACGCCAAAATCAGGAATATTTTTTGATCATATACCATCCGTTTCATGATTTCCATGTACGAGGCAATCGCGGGTGATTGCGACTGGACCAACATGGAATCAAACATGCCGATGCCCAACAGCAGCAGGATTTTCATGGACGAATCCACGCCCAGTTCCATGACTTGGCGAATCACGGATTCCTCCACTGTGGGCGTAAACGCATTTTCCACAAATTGCTCCGGATCGCTCAACCAACATTGCTGATGTTGTCGCGTATTCGGGATGTATTTGGCGCTGAGTGATGTCACCTGAATTTCCGCACGCAAGGCTTCAATGCTCGCCATGAGCCGCTTGGCTTCCGGTTTCATGGTATCGTTTGCCATCTTTTTCTCCTTTTCAATTTCCTTACCGAGCATGTCGTCCAACGACTTGACCAATATCTCCATTTTTTCCTGAATCTGTTCGTTCAACTGAATCTTTTCCATGATACCGTCGAGAATACGCGAGGGTATGTTGGTCTGCTGCAAATAAAACTTGCTGAGTTTCACCACGTCTTCCACTAAATAAATCGTGGGGCCGTCGGTCAACGTATGGGCATCGGCCGTCGTCAACAAGATGCCGTGGAACGGGCTCGTAGAAGGCGTGGAGACCGATGCGGATTTCGTGGGCAGGGTACCCGATGGGAGGGTTGTATAATTACTCACGGACACCGTGCGATGGAGTGGGACGCTCGCTTGCATGGGCGATGCAGGGGGCGGGATCGTGTCCACGCTCTTGTTGGATCGTATGGATGAACCATGGGGGGTGCCACCAAAGAGAATTGGACGCGTTTCTTTCAAATACCGATGAATGGCCAGGTATTTTTCCGGACAAACGTGCTCCAATACGTGCAAATAATACTCTTTGATGCTTTGCATAGTGAGATCTTCGAGACGGCGGAAATACATGTCCACGTGCATCTCTTTGGGCAACGACTGGGGAAACAACATCACATAATTCACCATACGCACAATTTCGCGCACATCCAGGTAACGCAACAAACTGCCGTTGCGTTGACATTGGACAATGCATTTCTGTACATCTTCATATTGATCGAACAGCAAATGGGGGACCGTCGCGTAGCCGTGCGTGTCGACCAAAGTAATCGTTTTTTTACAATCCGTGCTTGTAATACGGTGTACGGTTCCATTGTCGAATTTGCCGCGATAATCTGCGAAACAATCCAGGATCTCGTCGTCTTGTGGCAACGTAGCGCACGATAACACGATATTGGATATCTTGTTTTCTTGCCAATTTTTATGAATAATTTGGTGCAGCTCGTGGGTCTCCAAATCCAGCGTGATGGTGGGCTCGTCCCAATAGAGCAACAATTCCTGTTCCGGATGGAACGACAACATGTAGTACATGGCGGTCAGGTAGGAGCGAACATCACATATCATGATTTCGACCTTGGTTCCGTTGCTGTTGTCCACCTTGAAAATGCCGCCCGTTTTGCGATTCTTCGTGTACTCTGTCGCCGCGAAATAGTGCAGACGAATGTCCGCCGCCGTTTCGCAGCCAAACGCAAACGCCACGCGTTTTTCCATGGCGATGGCACTTTTAGCCAGAGCTAAACCCACATGTCTCGCCGCGCAAATATAAATAATACGGTACCCATTCGACAGTCCCAGGGGACTCATGGTCTTGCCCGTTCCCGTGGGGGCCGTGTACATCACCAATTTAGGCGAATCATACAGCCGCATGTCGTCCTCGTTCACTCTCACCCGAAACAACTGGAAAATCTGTTTTTGATGATCATACAGAGTTTTATTTTCAAACCGCAACAAGAACCCATTCTTCTCAATGACTTCGTAGGCATCGTTGAACGTGTCTTGGACAATTTTATTTGGTTGCATTCCCACCACAAAATCGATGAGTTGATTCACAAAGTCCTGGACGTATTTATTCGCGTTATAAATGCAGGCCCTTTTCATTTGAACGAGCGTATACAAATAAAACGTGTACGATTTTTTGCCGGATTTACCGGTCGACTTGTCTTCACCCGACAGAATGTTGCGACAAAAGTCGATTTGTATGAATTCAACTATTTTACTCTTGTCAAATTCCACGCTGTTGAGGGCAGCATCGGTATTTTGCAACCGCAAGAGATCGATTTTTTTGGGGGGTTTACATTTAGTCATATTGGGCATCTCCGGACGAAACGCGGCAAATTGTGAACTCATTTTTTTGAGGGCAGGTCGTTTGTTCTTGGTGCCTTTTTCTTCTCCGGTCTGCTGCTGTACCATCGATTGCAATTCATGCTGGAAATATTTCGTATAAATGTACATTTCAATTTCCGGGGTATGTTCAATCTTCATATAGCTCAACAGGGACACATTGTCGTTGCTTTTAATCGTGACATCCAAGAATCCCTCATGGATCATTTTCAAAATCCGTTTTTCGTGTTCATTCGGGGGAATCTCGATGGATTCCCATTCCATTTTTGTCAACTTGGTTTGAGAAAAATCCATATTGTGGGGGTGGGTGGGTTGATAGCTAGTAGTATATAGCAAATAATGTCTATATCGAATACGCCGACAGTTTAGGTGGTTTCATGAAAACCCCGAAAGACCCAACTATTCAATTTTTCACGGTGCCCGTCCTCCCCCTCCCCAAGATTTAGGCGTTATTCTCCGGAAAATGTCGATCCAAGAAGAGACCGTACGTTCTTTCTAAACTTTCAGCATCAATCCGCATTTTCACATTTCCGTGGGCCATTTTAGCCAAAATCCTATACAAATCTTGGACCGTCTCTTTTTTCAAATACACAAATGTTCGCAGCAATACGTGATATAGGGTAACCCCCAAACCGTAAATGTCCAGTTTTGCCATGGCATCCTCCATGAATTCGTGGTAGTCCTTGTACAAACTGTCCACCGTCATCATGAATATTTGAAAATTATGCTGCAATTTAGAATGAATCGGCGGAACATCGCTGAAGGTGGCATTGTCCGCGGAAAGGGGATTTAGGGGAATTTTCATGCCATTCCGCGACGTTTCGTATTTTTCACGCATTTTAATGATACTGTAATCCGTCTGTTTGAATCGGTTGTATTCCATTTGGTAGTATTTGACAATGTTTCCAAATAGCTGATGACTGGAATCATTCGCGGATTGATTCACCCGGTTCAAATCGTTGAAATACAGAATTCGCTTGGGATATCCCTCAATGTCCACCAGATGATTGTACCGTTTGTAATGATAAAAATACAATTCCGGGGGCATGTTGTGATAAAACACGGAATATTCGTAATCATTCTTGATATTTTCATCCAACACAAACTGCATGGTTTCCAACATCCCGAAATCAATGATATTTAGACGATTGTTCGACAAATCATATAGAATGTTCAGGACCTTTATATCGTGGTGTATGACCCGATGTTGCACCATGCGACGTATACCGCGAATCAAATGACGCACATTTTTCCAGAATTCCATGACCTCGCCGGTGATTCTTTCGATTTTAGCATGATTCAACGATAAAAAATGGGGCACATCGTTCCCCCGCGTCCACGATTTTACCGTAAAAGCCGCCAACGGGGCCAAGGTGGCATAATACGCCTGCCAAACCTCGTGGGCATCTTTAGAAAATGTATGCAAGTTCGTCCCGCCGTGGTCCATGACAATCAACCGGTAATCATCGAAATCGTCGTCCATTTTATTGTCGTATATGAAAGGTGCCAAATATCGCCTATTTTCGGGAGCAAGATACCCAAAATACGGGTATCCCACGTGGAATTCATTGGAAGGATCAATGTGGTGCATCAAGGTGTATTTTTTCATTTCCACTTCGGCGTCGCTTTGTAACAACATTTTAGACACTTTATGTTCGTAATCGACGCGACGGTGGGTTTTGATGCACACGTCCCCCGAACATGCCAGGGACGGATAGAAAATCCATCCGTACGTTCCCGAATCGATGATCTTGGGTACCCACGTTTTCAAGCCGGTGGATGCATCCGTCATGGTAATTCGAAATTTTTGTAATCTAAAATAGATTAGGATTATATTCTTATTTATGTTTTTACTCGTGACAAAATCAAATAAACATATTATGTGATTTTTTTACATTGCATCCTCTTGTGGTATATTGTTCCCATGTTTCGCATGTTCCAAGACTGGAATCCGTTGACCAGTATCGTGCGTCAATCTCCCGGTACCCCGACGTCATTGACCACGGCTGGACACCATAAAATCGGGTTTGAAGATGTGTTATTGGCCATTCGCGAAATACGGCGAAAAAAGGACAACCATTATCTTATGTTAAACACCTTGCCTATTACCGAACAGGATTATTTGATTGAAGGTACGACCTCCTATACCATCGAAGAGCAACTCATCAACGGTATTATGAACGATTTATCCAAGGATCCCAAGACGTATTTCATTTTATTGTATGGGAAAAATTGCACGGACGACTCGGTGGACAAAAAATACAAGCAAATGATCCATTTAGGGTTTTCCAAAACATTCATCTACTACGGAGGATTGTTTGAATGGAGTTTATTGCAGGATATTTACGGTGCCGAATATTTCCCGACCACGAAACCATGCAAAGAATTGCTGTTGTTGGCGCCCCGTCCCAAAATAATGACTAAATGAACCCGGTATTAGAGTTTGGCGTTGATCAGGGTAGACAGGGCATTGTTCAATTGACTCGCCGCATCCGCAATGGATGCCGCCGTGTTGACCCCCACGTCCGTTTTAGCCACATCCAAATATTGCAACACGGTGTTGAAGGCGTTCACGTTCGCCGCTTTGCCGTTGCGGGTGGCCTGGGCTAAATTCGCCTGCTGAGCCGTGATGGCGTTCTGTATCTTCAAATTGACTAAAGTGAGGTTGTCATTTGAGAGAGGGCCGCCCGTGCTGAGAATCGCCAAAGCACTGCGTATTCTGGGATGATCTTTCAGTCCCGTCATGTTGATGGGGATCGGTAGAGGCGTGCTCATGGTGGTGGGTGCATTCGACGGCGTCAGGGGCGACACCGCCGTACTGGGCAACACCGTCATGGTCGGTGCGACGGTCGTCGTTACGGGGGCGGTCGTTGCGGGGAAGGTTGTGGTCGTGGAAACGGTAGGTGTGGTCGTTCCTGCCACCGTGGTCGTGGTGACAGAGGGCGGGGTCGTGCCTGCCACCGTGGTGACGGAGGGCGGGGTCGTGCCTGCCACCGTGGTGACGGAGGGCGTGGGATCAAAATTCTCAAAACGGACCCCATTCTTCATCATCATGTCGACCATGATAAATATCAACAACCCAAACAAAAGTACCATCAATAACACGTTTAACATGCACATCTATATTATTATGAATTATTCTATAATATAGATCTCGAAAATAGAGATAAAGTTCTCTAGATACTAAGCCACATCATGTTTTCCTATAGTTGATTCTTTGTATGTCTTATCTACTTTTTCCACCGTATGTTGGTTTTAAAAATCCGCGTTCAAATCAAAGGTACCCGCGTCCACTGTGCGGTTACTCAACGAATATTCGCTCACGCGCTTCTCGAAGAAATTGCATTTGCTCTGTAAACTGATGAATTCCATGAAATCAAAGGGGTTGGTCGCGTCGTAAATCTTGTCGTAACCCAACTGCAAGCACAGGCGGTCTGCCACGAATTTAATGTATTGGATCATCAAGTCGCTGTTCATACCAATCATGCGGCAAGGAATGGCGACCGTAATAAATTCAATCTCGATTTCCACCGCCTCTTTCATGATTTCCACAAACCGCTTCTTGGGAATCTTGCGCTTCAACTTATTGTACAACATGACCGCGTGATCCACGTGCATGGACTCGTCGCGTGAAATGTACTCGTTGGAAAAGCACAGACCGGGCAAAATATTCTTGCGCTTGATCCAAAAGATCGAGGCAAAACTGGAACTGAAATAGACGCCCTCCACAATGGCAAACGCCACGAGCCGCGTCCCAAACGACGAGCGGCCGTCGCTGATCCATTTACGCGCCCAGTCAGACTTTTTCTTGATGCAGGGATAATGTTCCACCGCATGGAACAGCTTCATCTTCTCCTCCGGATCCTGAATATAGGTATCGATCAACAAACTGTACACGGTACTGTGCACATTTTCCATGAAATTTTGGAATGCGTAAAAGGCGCGCACCTCCGGGGCCTGTATTTCGCACATGAACCGCAGGGCCAAATTTTCCACGATGACCCCGTCACTCGCCGCAAAAAAGGCGAGCACCATTTTAATAAACGTCTGTTCGTCTTCATTCAGCTTCTTCCAGTCCATCCAATCCTTGCTCAAATCAATGTCCTCCGGCTTCCAGAACGAATCCACCGACTTTTGGTACAATTCCCATACATCGTTATGCTTGATGGGAAACATGACAAACCGGTTTTCGTCGGGTTGCAAAAGTGGTTCAATTTCGCGCTCCTTCTTGGTCACCGTGCCCGATTCCGCATTCCCACTTAAACTGTTGCTGCGTTCTTTCTTGGTCACCGCCTGGACCGTCCCGGCCCCCGAGGAAACGGTCTGCCATTCGTTGATTTCGCTGGGAGTAAGAATGATGTCCTTGATTTCCGGAGAAACGCAAGCGAAATCCTCCTCGAATACTTCGGTAGTCGTGTTCATGTGTACAGAGCTAGAGATCGAAGTGGGATTTGCGGACATTGGCTAAATAATATACTCGCGATATTTTTATGTCTTTTGCGGATAGCTGTCTTTGCGGGTCCATCGACAAATTTTTATATAGCTATTAATGGGCATCCAATATCAAATATTTGCTGAAAATAATCCTTTTTTTGAATAGTTTTTTCATCCAGATCATATATACAATTTAGGAGGCGACAACCATGGACAACTCATTTATCGTATCTGATATCTTTGACTCGATGTTACCGGTATTGGATGATCGCAAAAAACGGGGCAGTTATCCTCGTCTATGTGTATCCTCTTTTACGGAGAATGACGATCCCCGTGACGCAGTTGGCATTGAAAAAAAGCGGGGTCGTAAACCGAAAAAACAGACGGAAAAAGAGATCATGAAAGAATACGTAAATGATGTTGTCAAGCCCTCCACTCTGCAACAGCAGAGGAAATATTATGAAAATATGGAATATTTGTCCCCCAATGAACGCAAATTATTCGAAAAAAAATTCTGCCAACCCAAAAATCCCAGTCAAATCAAATTGATGACTTACTTGAACGATCCTAGTCAAAAGATCGTCATCGCTACCGGGCCGGCGGGGACCGGCAAAACCCTGTTTGCGACGCAAACGGCGATTCGACATTTTTTACTGGGTACGTATGAGAAAATTATTTTTACGCGCCCATCTGTGAGTGTCGACGAAGAACTGGGATTTTTACCGGGATCTTTAGAAGAAAAGATGGCCCCGTGGATGCGTCCTCTTTACGACATCCTCCACACCTTTATCACCCCCAAAGAAACGACGCAATTGATTGAAGAAAAGATTATCGAAATCTGTCCTTTAGGGTTTATGCGCGGACGTACCTTCAAGAATTGTTGCATTGTGGCCGACGAAATGCAAAATTGCAGTCTCTCGCAAATGAAACTGGTGCTGACCCGTATAGGAGAAAACACGCGTCTGTTCATCACGGGCGACTTGGAACAGTGCGATCGCATGGGCGAACGCAACGGTCTCGAAGATTTCTTGGATAAGATTCGCTCGCGGCGGTCCAATAGCATATCTAGTGTGGAATTCGAACTGAAAGACGTCGAACGCGAAGCCGTGGTGCGCGAAGTGCTCGAAATCTATGCGGCGGTTTCTGCACCCCCCATGATGACGGACGACGAATCCACCCAATCGTCGGTGTCCATTACCGAATCTTCGACGGCCGACCCGTGATGTCTTCGCGCCCGGTACGCATTTTCCAATCTTATTCTATAGGACGTATTATTGATTATATGGCATCCCCATCCGCTATAGTGTCCCGTACATTGAAGGGTGGCGCTAAATTTATCGGCAAACAAAAAATGAATTTCTTATACAACAAATATGTGCTGTTTTTCTTTATTTTTGTCACGTTTTTCAACTTGGTGTCCCACGCTCTTTCGGGAAATTACATTGTTTCGATCCTTTTTATCTTGGTCGCGTTCTTGACGTCCTTTTTTAGCAAGAACATGATTGTTATTTTGGTCATAGGCTTGGTGACGGCCAATTTAGTCAATTATGGCCCCCAGAAGATGCAGATGGAAGGGTTCACGACGTCTCCCCCGACCAAGGCGGCCACCGCAACCACGAAGGCGGCCACCGC
>Ga0114968_10000205_pt1 | contig 43818 bp, 35 predicted proteins | sample M_130807_EF_Meta_FD_87020 | JGI IMG/M metagenome (GOLD analysis project Ga0114968, IMG submission 87020) | Freshwater microbial communities from Lake Montjoie, Canada to study carbon cycling - M_130807_EF_MetaG | ecosystem: Environmental > Aquatic > Freshwater > Lake | place: Lake Montjoie... | reverse complement strand
TCTGAATTTGCCGAAGTAGAGAAAGTTGATCTGATTAATTCGACCTCTACAGGATCCAAAGCGCCAAAAATTTTATTGGTGAAGCTCTCATCTTTGGGTGATGTACTGCATAACCTACCCATCATCTGGGATTTACGCAAGCGCCTACCGAATGCTCAAATCGATTGGATTGTGGAAGAGGCTTATGTGCCTTTATTGGCACCCCTGCAAACTACAGAAAACTTTAGAGGCATTGATCGAATCATTCCAGTAGCTTTTCGACGTTGGCGCAAAAGTCTTTTAAGTCCATCTACCTGGCGCGAGTTCTTTTCGATGCGCCAATTATTGCAAGCAACAAGCTACGACGTAGTTATAGAAACTCAAGGATTGCTAAAGTCCGCTTTAGTGTGCGCTCTTGCAAAAAAAACGGATGATGCCATTGTTGCTGGCCTAGGTAACGCAACCGAATACTCGGGGTATGAACCGTTGGCTCGATCGTTCTATACCCAATCGGTTCATGTGCCCGTGAAATGCCATGCGATTGACCGCTCACGCCAGGTCATGTGCTCTGCCTTTGATTGGCCACTTCTCAAGCGTGCAGATGAGCTGCCGCATTTTTATCCTACTGAATTCGTTAAGCATCTTCCAGTCTTGGCAGTTGAAGGTCTTAAAAAAGCGACAGATGGCTCGGTGATGTCCTACATAGTGTGCTTTCACTCAACGGCGAGAGCCGCAAAGCGCTGGCCTAATGAATCGTGGGTGGATTTGGGTAAGGCTCTCGCTAATCACGGCTATCAATTGATTTTTCCGTGGGGCAGTGCAGCGGAGCGGAAGGCGAGCGAATTAATTGCCAGTCAAATACCAGGGGCGACTGTTCCCAGGGCGATTTCCATTGAGGAGGCCTACGCACTGATTGGCAACGCAACCTTAACTATCGGGGTTGATACGGGCTTAACCCATCTCGCTGCGGTTCTTGGCAAGCCTACTGTGGAGCTATATTGCGACTCACCCAAGTGGAAAACCGAAGGGTACTGGTCCGAGCAAATCTCCAATCACGGTGATTTACAACAGCCACCAACTGTTACGGAAGTATTTGATGCTTGCCAACGGCTCATTGGCAAGAGTTCCTAAGCAACCGTCAATTACAGCGATAGGATTGCCTTCAAAGCCCCAGTTGTTTTGCTTGTGCTGCGCACATCTTTTGGATCACACCATCAATATCGGTTGGCTTTGACCATTTGAGTAACTCAATGGCACGTTGAGGATTGCCAATGCTATGCTGAATTTCATTGGGACGGAAAAAAGAAGGATTGATCTCAACATACTTTTGCCAATCTAAATCAAAATACTCAAGCGCTTTGGCGACAAAATAGGTGAGGGACTCCATGCGGCCGGTAGCAATCACAAAGTCGCCAGGTTCTTTTTGTTGCATCATGAGCCACATCGCTTCGACATACTCTGGTGCCCAGCCCCAGTCGCGACAAATATCCAAATTACCCAGTTGGATCTTTTGAATAAGCCCTGCTTTAATCTTACTAGCACCAACAATAATTTTTTGGGTGACAAAACGCTCAGGTCGTAGAGGTGACTCATGGTTAAACAAGATACCCGTGCAAGCATATAAGCCATAGGACTCGCGATAGCTATTGATCAACCATTTGGCAGTTGCTTTAGCTACCGCATAAGGACTGCGGGGAGCAAACGGGGTGTTTTCAGTAGCTGGTGTGGTGCCGGTATCGCCAAAACATTCGCTTGAGCCAGCATTGTAAAAACGTACCGACTTACCCAGCACACGGATCACCTCCAAAATATTGAGGGTGCCAATCGCGATACTTTCAATCGCCTCAACCGGTTGCTCAAAGGAAAGTCCCACCGAGGTTTGGCCAGCCAGGTTATAGATCTCATCGGGATCACAGTTTTGGATTGCATTAAAGACGCTACGAAAATCGTTAATTGAGACGGAAATGAGTTTTACTTTTTCACGAATACTCAAGGTATTTAAATTGCCAAACGAGGACGCCATCACATCGCGCGAAGAACCGGTGACCGCATAGCCTTTGGCTAATAAGTGCTGCGCCAAGTATGCCCCGTCTTGGCCGGTAATACCGATGATTAGGGCTTTTTTGGTCATTGGGAAGCTATTAGAAGTTAAATACTAAAAAATTTAGAGTTGAATTTTATCTATTGTGATAAGCCTGGTAAATAATGAATCTGCCAAGTTTATCCATTTTGATTGGTTTAGTCCTCTAAAATAGGTGAATTATCAAAAAAACTACGAATTGTGACCAATCCTAGCGTAACTTCGAAAGTACTTCCTGTCATTTTATGCGGCGGCTCTGGCACTCGCCTTTGGCCCCTATCGCGCTCTGGATTTCCTAAGCAGTTTTTGGTGCTTTCTGGTGATAACTTGCAACAAAGTTTGTTTCAGCAGGCCATTGAGCGCGCTCAAGGCGTGGCTGAATCATATGGAAGTTCCGGGCTAACCCTGATTGTGACAAACGAAGAACATCGGTTTTTGGCGCTTGATCAATTGCGTGAGTTAAAAGATATTCAGGCAACATTATTATTAGAGCCCTCAGGACGCAATACCGCCCCAGCGCTTACCTTGGCTGCTCTTTGCGCCCAAGAACATGGCAATGATCCAATCCTGATGATTATGCCTGCGGATCAAACGATTCAGGATCAGCCTGCCTTTGAAAAAGCCATGCAATTAGCTCTCCAGATTGCACAAACGGGTGCGATTGCTATTTTAGGCATTACCCCAAGCGCACCAGAAACGGGCTACGGTTACATTAAGGCCCAAGCTCAGGGAGATCAAAGTAGTTGCGGTATGGTCGTGGAGCGTTTTGTAGAGAAGCCCGATCTGGCGACTGCAACACAATACCTAGAAGCGGGAGGCTGCTATTGGAACGGTGGCATGTTTGTGCTCAAGACTAGTGTTTGGCTTGCTGCCCTAAAGAAGTTTCGCCCCGATATCTTGCAAGCATCGACCATGGCATGGCAAGGAAAATCAAGCGATACAAGTGGTGATGTCGTTTTTATCCGCCCTGATAAGGAACTGTTTAATGTCATCCCCAGCGAAGCGATTGATTACGCGGTAATCGAAAAATGCCCAGGCAGTCCATTCCCAGTGGAGATGGTTGAGCTAGATGCCGGTTGGAATGACTTGGGTGCTTGGGACGCGGTCTGGCAAGTTGGTCGTCCCGATGCAAATGGTAATGTTACGCGTGGTGATACTATATTGCAGCAAACCTCGAACTCACTCGTGTACTCGAGTAATCGCTTGGTGAGCGCAGTCGGCGTAAAGGATCTTGTCATTGTGGAAACTGCAGACGCAGTTTTAGTCGCTGATCGAAACAATAGCCAAGAAGTCAAAGCGATTGTGAAAAAGTTAGAGCAAGAGGGTCGTGAGGAGAAAAACCTGCATCGTAAGGTCAATCGGCCTTGGGGCTGGTATGACAGCGTCGATGAGGGCGAGCGCTTTAAGGTGAAACGTATTCAAGTCAAACCTGGTGCAAGTCTTTCCCTGCAAATGCACCATCACCGCTCCGAGCACTGGATTGTAGTGAAGGGAACTGCAGAAATCACCAGTGGTGATCAAGTCATTACTTTGCAAGAAAATCAAAGTGCCTACATCCCTCAAGGGCAAACCCATCGATTAGCCAATCCTGGTAAAGCACCTTTAGAGATTATTGAGGTGCAATCGGGCTCGTATTTGGGCGAAGATGATATTGTTCGTTTTGAAGATACCTATGGGCGTAAATAGGCCCTGAAATGAATTATTGAAATAAATGTGAGGCTATGAGTACTAATCAACCAAAAGTCGCATTAATTACTGGGATTACCGGCCAAGACGGCTCTTACTTGGCAGAGTTCTTGCTCGCCAAAGGCTATATCGTACATGGCATTAAACGCCGCACCTCCCTTTTTAATACCGAGCGCATTGACCACCTGTATGAAGATCCGCACCTAAATCATCGGCATTTAATCTTGCATTATGGGGATTTGACTGATACCAGTAACTTAATGCGCATCATTCAAGAGTGCCAGCCCGATGAGATTTACAACCTAGGTGCACAAAGCCATGTGGCAGTCTCCTTTGCATCCCCCGAGTACACTTCCGATGTAGATGCAATTGGGACGCTTCGCATGTTAGAGGCCATTCGTATTTTGGGCTTGGACAAAAAGACGCGTTTTTACCAAGCCTCGACCTCGGAGCTTTATGGTTTAGTGCAAGAGATTCCGCAAAAAGAAACAACCCCGTTTTATCCAAGAAGCCCTTATGCAGTAGCAAAGCTTTATGCTTATTGGATTACAGTCAACTATCGCGAAGCCTATGGTATGTATGCGTGCAATGGCATTCTCTTTAACCATGAATCCAAGCGTCGTGGCGAGACCTTTGTATCCCGCAAAGTCACGCGCGGTTTGGCCAATATTGCCCAAGGTCTAGAGAAGTGTCTTTATATGGGCAATATTGATGCCCTGCGTGATTGGGGCCATGCCATGGATTATGTACGCATGCAATGGCTCATGCTCCAGCAACATAAACCAGAGGATTTTGTGATTGCCACGGGTGTGCAATACTCGGTACGCGAGTTTATTCAAAAGAGCGCCAACGAGATGGGTATTACCCTTAAATTTGAAGGCAAGGCGGAAGCGGAAAAGGCAATCGTAGCGAAGATTGAGGGAGATAAGGCCACTGCCTTAAGGGTGGGGGATGTGATTGTGCAAATTGATCCCAATTACTATCGTCCTACCGAAGTTGAAACCCTTTTGGGAGACCCCACTAAAGCCAAAGAAAAACTCGGTTGGGTTCCTGAGATTACGTTGGATCAGATGATCAAAGAAATGGTTGCCCATGATCTAGAAAAAGCCAAGCAGCATGCGCTCCTCAAGAAACATGGTTACAAAGTCGCAGTAGGTAAAGAAAAATAAACAAGCAAATAAGTATTTAAAAAGAAATTAGCAGGAATATTTTTATTGAATAATCTCAAGCAAAAAATTTATGTTGCTGGCCATCAGGGTATGGTGGGTTCTGCCATTGTGCGGGAACTAAATCGTAAGGGCTATACCAAATTGATTTACCGCACACACAAAGAACTGGACTTAACTAATCAAGCAGCCGCCAAACATTTTTTTGAAACTGAGAAGCCTGATCAGGTGTACTTAGCTGCTGCGAGAGTTGGAGGGATTCATGCAAATAACATGTATCCAGCCGAATTTATTTATGACAACCTGATGGTCCAAAACAATGTCATCCATCAGGCATTTCAAAGTGGTGTAAAAAAGCTCTTATTCTTGGGTTCGAGTTGTATTTATCCGAAGTTGGCGTCTCAACCGATGAGTGAGGATGCACTTTTGACTGGAAAATTAGAGCCGACTAATGAGCCCTACGCGATTGCTAAGATAGCAGGAATTAAGATGTGTGAGAGTTATAACCGGCAATATGGCGCAAGTCATAGAGTGGATTTTCGTTCCGTGATGCCCACTAATTTATATGGGCCTGGAGATAATTACCACCCTGAGAATAGTCACGTGATTCCAGCGCTACTACGAAGATTTCATGAGGGCAAACATCAAAATCAATCTAAAGTTGTTATTTGGGGAACGGGTGCACCCCGACGCGAATTTTTATACGTGGATGACATGGCAAAAGCCTGTGTATTTGTGATGGATTTACCGAAGGCACAATACGATAAAGTAACTAATCCGATGCAAGGCCACCTCAACGTTGGTTTTGGTAGTGATGTCACGATTGCAGAGCTAGCACATTTGATTGCAAAAGTAACAGGGTATGCTGGCAATATTGAGTTTGACACCTCAAAACCCGATGGCTCACCACGCAAATTAATGAGTTCGTTCACGCTTCAGAAGCTTGGTTGGCAACCCCATGTCGATTTGGAGTCGGGGCTATCGATAACGTATCAGGAATTCACGCGACTTAGCTAATTGCAGGTTGCGCAATGATCTGTTTCCAATAGCGAATACTTAGTTTGTAATCATTAGACACTTTATTTTTGAGATTCAATTTAGCCTCTGCTAAAAATTCAGGAGTTAATTGAGTTCAGGATTAAAGACCCTTCAAGTGTAAATCTCGAAATAGTTCACTAACATGGGATTTTTTAATAATCGAAATGTAACCAAGAGCCAAAGCTTCTCAGATTTGAAAGTAATCAATCCCGAGCCCCATGGGAGCTTAAGACAAATTGATCGCGAGGTTGTTCCTTCTATGTATGACTGAAGGTAAGGGATTGGGTTGAAAAAAGTAAGGCGATCGGTTTGATGGTGTCATAGCATGCTTGACGATCGGCCTGGCTACTCGAAAAATGTCAGTTGCAAAAGATGAGGGGTAGTCAATCATCGAGCTTTTGCGCTTGCTGAACAATCGTCTTAAGCTGTAAGTTTGCAGGGTAGGTAGAAGAAATCTACTCATACACTGTAAGGGATCAAGCCACAAATTATAAAGATTGATTTCAATTGGAATTGCTGTTAACTTGGGGGAGTTATGAACTTTGTTTTGGGCGTACCACCGCACGAGTGAGGATGATAAAGAATTAAACTCAATGCATTACCAAGGGTAGCCATATTAATTGCTGTGTCATTGTCACCACTAACTAAAAAAAGTTGGTTAATCAGCGGGAGTACCGCCTGACAGAAATGGATGAGCCATTTAGATTGGATATAAAAAATAGGAGGGTGACAAAGGGTTTTGTGATTGAGGTTCAGTCGTTGAGGAATGCTATCAACATAGGCCGTGTTAATCTGAGTAGCAATTGCATCATTGGGGTGAATATCGTACGCAAATAAGATCGACCAGCCATTCACAATCTGAGTATTACGAATTCCGTGGTGAAATACATTGCGTTAAAAGATAATACTAGCCGTCCTATGACAATCAAAATGCTTGAGAAAATTCCAAGCCAGCGGTAAATGAAACTACCAAACATAAATTTATAAGTATAATTTAATGGTGAATTATGATGGTTTTAAAAATATAGCAAGTTTATTGCGCTCGTTTAATTTAAGATAAATTTTTGAATCAACCAACTAATAAATTGCAGAACATTTCAATTGTTAATCTGAGGTGGGTTCTGATTATCTTAAGCTCAATTTTATTGGGAATTTGGGCGGCCAAGGAAACCATTGCCCTCAGAAATATTATCCTTTTCGTTGGAACGCTTTTATCGATTTATTACATCATCCTCGAACTCTGCTATGGAACATTAAAGAAAGACTCATCTTTTTGGAGGCTCTTGCCACTGCTTCTGGCGGGGTTCAGTTATGTTTGGGTGGTAACTCATTATTTTTTCTTCTCAATTGACCCTGGTACACAACTCAATGAACTGAGAAGTACATGGTTGCGTGCTTTTTTGGCATCAATAGTTGGGTTCGGGACCGGGCTGGCTTTACGTAACTACCCTAATCGTCTGAATTTACTTTGGTTAGGGCTTTTGGTCGCTTTCCTTATTCTATATTACCAATACATCCCTAGAGCCTTGGCGCAAAATAAACTGCTAGTACCGGATTACGATCACTATTTATTTCATTTGAAGATCAATACTGTATTAGTGGGCATGATATTGATCACCGGTATTCAAGGTGCATTATTGGATCATTTGTACATAATCAACTGCCGTTTGAGAAATTTAAAGCTTTGGTATCTGCTTTATTGGTTGGTTGGTACTGCCCTAGTAATGTGGTCATTTGTTTATATTGTTAATGCCCGAAATGGGATTGGTTTATCGACCATTATGTATTGCTTCTGGATAGTTTGTATCATCATTTTTTTTATTCGCAGAAAAAAACATTGCCTAAGCCTAAAAAGCCTTTTAGCACTTTTATTTATCAATTTTGGGTTATTTAGCCTCATTTTGTATTTTGCGTTCTTGCAAACAACGGTTAACCAGGGCTGGCATACTCTATTCTCCGATGTCAAGTTAGCAGTACAAATTGATAAATATCCCAATTGGCAAAACCTTGACAAAATGGGATATCCGAAACACGGGGATGGAGAAGCAGTCTCCAATAATACTTATGAGCGGGTTGCGTGGGCAACTGCCGGTGCAAGAGCCGTCATGTCTTATCCCAAAGGCGTTGGTGTGCTGGCCTACCCATTCGCAAAACATCCCCATGTTGCCACCGAGATAGAGCTGTCCTCGAGCAATCAAGGAATTGCAACACATAGCGGCTGGGTGGAGTTAGGCCTTGCCTTTGGTATACCCATGCTCAGCCTTATTTTCTCAGCCTTATTGACGATATTTATTCAGGCAGCCAGACATTCCCATCCTGCTCGGATGACGGTACTGGGATTCACATTTCTTATTTTTTTTCTATATAGTGTAGGGGAGGTAGCGGTCCAACACGGTATCGAAATACTGTATTATTTTCTCGCCTTACTTCCCGCCTTACTTCTTATAAAACCAAAAAATTTGGTTGACGGCTCGTTGTAAGATTTCAATCATAATTTTCGGAATAAGCTACGGATTTAATTTTAGGTATTTTGTTTTTTTGTAACAGACTTATTAGGTTTTTTAGTGTTAATTTTTTTTATGAGTAAGAGAAAATTAATTTAAATGAAAAATGAAAAATGAAAAATGAAAAATGAAAAGATAACCGGTAAAAAAATTTCCGTTATTGGTCTAGGCTATGTTGGCTTACCTCTTGCAATTGAATTTGCAAAATTTTTTAAAGTAGTTGCTTTTGATATTGACCCCGTAAGAATTAAAGAGCTTCGGCTAGGTTTGGATAAAACTGGAGAGTGTTCTAAGAATGCTATTCTTCAGTCCACTTCTATTGCATTCACTGATAGCAGATTGGACTTGATTTCATCTGATGTTTATATTATTACAGTGCCAACACCAGTTGATGATGCTAAGCGCCCTGATTTGAGCGCCTTGCGAAGTGCTACGGAGGTTGTCGGAAGTGCTATGCGGCTTGGAAGTATTATTATTTATGAATCCACTGTTTATCCAGGCTTAACTGAGGAGTTCTGCGTGCCGCTGCTTGAAGAATTCTCAGGTTTAAAATTTAACCAAGACTTTTTTTGTGGTTACTCACCAGAACGTATTAATCCTGGTGACCACGTGCATAGTTTGACGCATGTAAAGAAAATTACATCTGGATCCACAAAAAATTCTGCGGATGTGGTTGATCAACTGTACCGTCAAATAATTACCGCCGGAACCCACAAGGTCAGCTCTATAAGGGTGGCGGAGGCCGCTAAAGTGATTGAGAATATTCAGCGTGACGTAAACATAGCATTGATTAATGAACTTAGTATTTTATTTAAAAAGTTAGAAATTGATACCACTGAGGTCTTGGATGCTGCAGCCACCAAATGGAATTTTCTCTCATTCAGACCTGGCCTGGTAGGGGGTCATTGCATTGGCGTTGACCCTTACTATCTAACTCACAAGGCCATAGAGGTGGGGTATTACCCTGAGATAATTTTGGCTGGAAGGCGAATTAATGACAGTATGGCTCCACGTGTAGCCCAAGAGATGATTAGATTGTTGTCGTCTAAAAATATTCCATTGATGAAAAGCCATGTTCTGATACTGGGACTAGCGTTTAAAGAAAACTGCCCGGATTTGCGGAATACAAAAGTAGTAGATATTGTGAAGGAGTTAAATGCCTATAGTGTGCAGGTAGATATTTACGACCCGCTTGTGGATACTTCTCAGGCATTATCAGAATATGGGTTAGAGTGCCTAGAAGGATATCCTAGCGGGGCACATTACTCAGGGATTATTTTGGCTGTACCTCACAGTGAATTTTTGGATCTCGGGGTAAACAAGATAAAATCTTTAGGAAGAAGTGATGCTATATTTTTTGATGTGAAATCTGTTTTTTCGTTGAACGAAAGTGATGCAAGATTGTAAGCTTCAAAATTTGGGGCGGTTTTTTTTACTAAAAAAACCTCATATTTTTTAAATGGTATAGCTGTAACTTCAATTTAACATGATTAATTACCAAAAGATAAAAGAGCGATTAGTTGCCCAATCAAATTTATGGCTTATAACAGGTGTTTCTGGATTTATAGGTTCTAATTTGCTGGAGACGCTTTTGAAGTTAAATCAAAATGTGATCGGTGTTGATAATTTATCTACCGGATTTTTTTCTAATCTTGAAAAAGTGAATTCAACAGTATCACATGATCAATGGCAGAGATTTCGATTTTTAAAGGGGGATATTAGAGAAGTTGAGCTTGTGAAAGAAGCTTGCAAGGGTGTCGACTATATTTTGCATCAAGCTGCAGTTGGGTCTGTTACGCGAAGTATTGAGGATCCGTCGTATACAAATTCTGTAAATGTAAGTGGTTTTTTGAATGTTTTAATTGGAGCTCGTGATGCTGGAGTTAAAAACTTCGTTTATGCTAGCAGTAGTTCTGTATATGGAGATAGTCTTGATTTACCAAAGGTCGAGAGCGATAATGGTAATTTATTGAGTCCCTACGCAGTTACAAAAAAATTTAATGAACATTATGCAGATGTTTTTTTTAAGATCTATGGCCAAAATTCTATTGGCCTCAGATATTTTAATGTTTATGGCCCACGTCAAGATCCTGCAAGCCAGTATTCTGCAGTAATACCAAAATGGATTAATGCATTGATTACCGGGGCGGAGATAGGTATTAATGGAGATGGACATACTAGTCGTGATTTCTGCTACATAGATAATGTAGTGCAAGCAAATATTCTTGCTGCTACAGTTCAAAGTAAAGATGCAAAAAATCAAATTTATAATGTAGCTGCGGGGAAAACAACATCATTAAATTCACTAATTAAAGTTATGTTTGAGGTTTATTCTGAATTAACAATTAATGCCCCTTTAACTTCGCTGCAGTTCACTAAATACGACAATAAGCCCACCATAAAATATGGAGATTTTAGGTTGGGGGATATCAAAGATTCATGGGCAGATATATCAAGGTCTGAAAAATTTTTAGGTTATCGTGCTTTTGATGATTTAAAGTACGGCTTGAGTAAAACAATTGAGTCCTATATTTTTTAGGTAGATAAGTTATGAAGCTTCATTTGGGTTGTTGGCATCGACATATACCGGTGTATGTTCATGTTGATTTGTGTGATTTACCGCATATTGATCATAAGACTTCAATTGATTCATTGCCATTTATTAGGGATAACTCCGTTGATTTAATTTATTGTTCTCATGCATTTGAATATTTTGATAGACAAATGGCTTCAGTTGTGTTGAGAGAATGGTGGAGGGTATTAAGGCCTGGTGGAGTGCTTAGGATCGCTGTACCTGACTTTGTTGCTTTAGTAAATGTGTATAAAGAGACAGGTAATCTCGATAAAATCCTTGGACCTCTTTTTGGCAGAATGGAAATTACGAAAGTTGAGCCTGTGCATTTGATTTATCACAAGACTGTTTATGATTTTCACTCACTTTCCGCCCTCTTGATATCAGAAGGTTTTGAAAAAATTACAAGATACAATTGGCGTGATACAGAGCATGCCAATATTGACGATCACTCTCAAGCCTATTTTCCGCATATGGATAAAGAAAATGGCTTATCCATTTCTTTGAACATTGAATCAAGGAAAGTTTCGACATGAGTTTAGAAATTTTAATTCCACAAATGCGCCCTGAATTTGGTGTAGAAGAGTGTAAAGAATTGATGGCTTATCTTGAACAAGATGTCTTTTATACCGAATACAAAAAAACTCAAGAATTTGAAAGTCAAATTTCTGAATTTACAGGTTCAAAGCATGCAATTGTAGTCAATAACGGTACAGTTTCATTGACAATGGCAGCCTTAGCCTTGGGCGTTGGTCCTGGAGATGAGGTCATAGTACCAAACTACACAATGATTGCTACACCAAATTCTGTGAAGCTTTTAGGCGCAAGCCCTGTGTTTGTTGATGTTGATGAGAAAACACTAATTATGTCTCTAGAGGCTGTGAAGAGTTCAATAACATTAAAAACCAAGGCAATTATGCTTGTGTTAGCTAATGGTAGGGCTCCAGCTGAGGGGGTGGATGCTTTTAAAAATTTATCCAATGAAACTGGTATACCGATAATTGAAGATGCTGCTCAAGCGTTGGGATCTTATTACAAAAATGGATTGCATATTGGCAGAGTAGGTGCAGTTGGAAGCTTTTCTTTTTCAACTCCAAAGATTATCTCAACAGGACAAGGGGGCGCATTGATCACAGATAGCGATGATCTCGCTATCAAGCTACGAAAACTAAAAGATTTCGGGCGTGCAAGTGGCGGGAATGATTTACACGATAGCATTGGGTTTAACTTTAAATTTACAGATTTGCAAGCTTGTGTGGGGATTGCGCAGATGAAAAAATTGCCACAAAGAATTCTTAGAAAGAGGCAAATTATAAGAAGATATTATGAAGGTTTTTCTAGTTGTCAAGCGGTAAAATTATTTGAAAATGATCTAAATTTCACTACGCCTTGGTTTATGGAGTGCGTAGTTCAGGACAGGGAAAATCTTTCTAAATATTTAGCGCAAAAGGGTATTGGCACAAGACCAATGTATCCCCCAATTAATCAACAAAAAGCTTATATGGAAAGTGGTAATTTTCCAAATTCCTCTGAAATTGGTTCGAAGGGGCTTTGGCTACCTTCATTCATCTCTTTAAGTGATGATCAAATTGATTTTGTGTGTAATTCCATTAGCGAATATTTTTAAAATTAGAAGAGAAGCATTCTATGGAAGAGATTTATTCAAAAATAAATCCAAATAAAAGACTCCACATATTATTTCGCAGAAGCGAGATAGTCAAAGGCCGTCTTGATATTATTACCGGTGAAAATTTTATACAATGCTCTGCCTTAAATCTTGAGAAAGGTCAAACTTTTAAAGCGCATCAGCATGTTTGGAAAAATGGGCCTGAAAAAGTGATTGCTCAAGAGAGTTGGGTGGTCGTAGCTGGGAGAGTTAAGTGTCTATTTTATGATACAGATGGTAAGTACTTGTGTGATCGTGTTCTTAATCAGGGAGATGCAAGTTTTACTTTAGAGGGCGGGCACAATTACGTATCTCTACTGCCCAACACTTTGGTTTATGAATACAAAACTGGACCATATCAAGGTCAGGCATTGGATAAAATATTTCTTGAGGAAGGTAAAAATTGAGTAAGAGAGCATTTATAACTGGTATTAATGGTCAAGATGGGTCATACCTTGCAAGATATTTATTGGGTAGAGACTACGAGGTGTTTGGAATTATTCGTCGAAATTCAGTGCCAGAGCATCAAGAATTGAGAATTCATGATTTAGAAGGTGAAATCAATACTTTTTATGGGGATATGACTGATGCCGCTGGGCTTTCGAGAATATTGCGTGAGGTTAGACCAGATGAGATATACAACTTAGCCGCCCAGTCGCACGTGCGGATTAGTTTTGATGTACCTGAGCAAACTGTGGAAACCAATGCATTGGGTACATTAAATCTTCTGAATGCCTTTAAGGCAGAATCTCCCAAGGCTAAATTTTATCAGGCGTCAAGCTCTGAAATGTTTGGCACAAGTGTGGATAGTGATAATTACCAGCGAGAATCAACCGCAATGAAACCCACCAGTCCTTATGGGTGTGCAAAACTCTTTTCATATCATTTAGTCAGGAACTATAGAAAATCATATGGCTTGTTTGCTGCTAACGGCATTCTCTTTAACCATGAGTCTCCTCAAAGGGGATCAAATTTTGTTACTAGCAAAGTTGTGAAAGGCGCTGTCGCTATTAAATTAGGAATTTCCAATTCTTTAGAAATGGGCAATATAGATGCATTTCGAGATTGGGGTCATAGTAAAGATTATGTTAGGGCAATGCATCTAATATTGAATCAAGAGAAGTCTGACGATTTTGTTGTGGCTACTGGGCAATCTAGATCCGTAAGGGATATGTGTCAGTTTGTTTTTTCACATCTAGGCTTGAACTATAAAGATTATGTGAAGATAAATCCTAAGTATTTTAGGCCTGAAGAATTGCCATATCTAAAGGGTGACGCTTCAAGGGCAAGAGAGATATTGGGTTGGGTTCCAGAAATATCATTCGAGGAAATGATGGTAGAGATGATTGAATTTTGGACAGTGAAGCTTTCTAAAAAATTAGTAACAGATTAATTTCATGACTATCTTGGAAATTTTACTTGCAAAAAGCAACTAAAATTGTTCACCAAAAAATCTATTTGGCGTGTGTTGGTGATGCAAACGATTATAAGGCGTGGAGCGGAATCCCATTCTTTATGTTGTCGGAAGCAAAGGCACAGGGAGTAATTAATGAGGGGTTACGGTTACACCCTCAAAAGATTGGCATAAGATTTGTAAAATTTATATGGAATTTTAGCTGCTTAATTATTCATGGAAAAAAAGGAGGATTTCAATTTACCAATATCTTCATGAGTATGCTTTGGAATTCAAGTATAAAAAAAATCAAATATTCTAAAGTTATAAATTGCTTTCAGTTATACCCATTGGAGATAATTAAAGATCACACAATTGAGAAATATTTTTTTATTGACCAAACTCTAACACAACTATACGAGAATTATTTAAATAATGGCGAGGTGGGAAAACGAGTTATGGCATCAAGTTTGCAAACAGAAAGAATGGGGTATGCCTCTGCAAGATTAATTTTTGCGCATAGTCAGTGGTGCAAGAATAGTTTGATAAAAGATTATGGGTGTGCTGAAGAGAAGGTGATTGTTGTCCAGCCAGGAGCCAGTTTTTTCGAAAAAGATATTTTAGAAATAAAGAATGCTAGAGAGATAAAGTATATTAATCAAGAAAAAAATGATGATCCCTTAAGGCTGATTTTTGTTGGAAAAGAGCCGAAGAGAAAGGGGTTAAATAGGCTGTTATCCGCAGTTAAGCTTGCCCATAGCTGGGGAGCAAGAATAGAACTTTCAATTGTGGGTTGTAATGCAAATGACCTAGGTATCGATGAAGACTTGGCACGGATGGGGCTTGAGATAACTTGGCATGGAATGCTAGATAAAGTTAGGGACAAGCAACTATATTTATCGTTGCTTACAGAAGCGGATATTGGTTGTCTATTTTCTTTGGCTGAAGCTGGCGGAATATGTTTAAGAGAATTTCATGCCGTTGGAATGGCTGTGATAGCACCCAATGTTGGAGGGTCTCCAGATCATGCAGACAAGGAATCAGCCAAATTTATCAAACCAGATGATTCTGTGGAGTATATTGCCAAAATTATTTTTAATCTACACTATGATAGAAATATATTGTCTATCATGCACCAATCTTCCCTTGCAAATTCTGAAAAAATGCTGTGGAAATATTCTATAAAAAAGATGGCGCTATATTTTTAAATGGAATCAATAAAACATTCTGAGCTTAAAGCCCCTATAAAAGTATTATTTGTATTGGACACCTTCAGGGCTGGTGGAAATGAGACTTCCGCAATTATGTTGGCAAATCATTTAAATAAACTCAAGTTTGACCCAACAATTCTAGTGCTAAACAAACAATTTGTATCTAAAAAAATGCTAGAAAAAGCCCATTCTGATGGCATAAAATTAATTGTGATGGAAGCGTTTCCTAATACATTTAAACATTTTTTTGAATACCTTAGAGTCCTTAGAACTGAGAAATGCAAGATTTCGATTTCTTTTGCAAATTCCTATAAATTGGCTTTACTGCAACCGCTAAATGCTTTGTTTGGGATTGGGAGAGGGTATTTAAGATTATCTGGATCGCCGCCAGAGGCAATTTCAAGCATAAAATTAATCATAACAATGTGTATGTCAAATTTTTTTTACTCTAAAACTATAGCAGTGAGTTACTCTGTAAAGGAATGGGCGGAAAAGGTTGTGCGAAATTCAAATAACAAAAATATTGTGATTTGTAATGGTGTTTCCATACCCGAGACAAATTTCTACTTGAGAAATCATACAAACAATGAGAGTATTGTTGTGATGACTGCCAGGTTAGAGAATGCGAAAGATCACAAAACTCTAATTGAAGCAATGTCCAAGGTGCAAGTTAGATTGCCTCTTGCTAAGCTCTACTTGGTCGGAGATGGACCAATGCGAAAGGAGTTGGAGGCTTATGCACTTGCCGTTGGATGTGAGGCATTATTCTTTGGTGAGTCTTGTAATGTTCAAGATATTATAAAAAGAGCAACCATTTTTGTGTTATCTACGCACACTGAAGGTTTTCCGAATGCGCTTTTGGAGGCAATGGCATTGGGTATTCCTGTGCTTGCAAGCGATATAAAGCCATGCGCAGAGATATTGGGTGATGGTCAATACGGTAAATTGTTTTATAATCGGAATAGCATTAATTTGGCACACTTGATTCTAGAGTTATTGGTCGATGAAGCGGCTCTTAAGCTTCAATCAAACCTAGCATATCAAAGGGCAAAGAAATATGATGTTAGAAAGATGGTTGCCCAGTACGAATCAGTATTACTAAGCTAATTTAGGATGTTCAATCGCAAAGCAAATGTGGATGTAATATTTTTAGCATACAGGGATAGTGTGCTTAGTGGCGGGAGCATAAGAGTCTTAGAAGCATTATGTAAGCAATATAGTTCGCTCGACATAAATTTTAGGATTTTTTTTGTTTATGGCTCCAATGGTATTTTAGGTTCTAAATTCCATGGAAATTGTATATATCTAGAAGCTATTTCCGGGCGTGGCTTCTTGGCGATATTTAAGTATATTGAACAAATTTTTAAATTTAAGCCTAAGATCATTCACTTCATAGACCCAGTATATTGGGCACAATTGCTTATGATCATCATGCCATTTAAAGGCATCGCACATATTCATGGTGGTTTCTGGAGAGATCCTAATGGCTGGCGAACAAGATTCCTATGGCTAATTTCAAGACTTGGAATAAGGAATTTTATTGCAATAACTCATGGCGCAAGAGATGAGATGATTGCCAATGGTTTTGCAGCTTCAAGTAAAATTAGCGTTGTATATAACTCTAGCAGCATTGAAGAACGTTACTCTGATCAAGATCGATATCGTATTAGAGGGCAGCTGGGCATATCTAATGAAAATATATTGATAGGATCTGTTGGGAGGCTGGTAGGGGGGAGGGGGTTCGATGATCTAATAAGAACTATGCAATATTTAGACGGGAGATGGCATGCCCTAGTTGTAGGTGATGGACCAGTGATGGGCAATCTAAGGGATCTCGCCAAGTCGTTGAATCTTGAGGGCCGGATTCACTTAGTCGGCAACAAAGAGAATGTAAATCCATACTACCAGGCAATGGATGTCTATGGTTTTTTTGCGCGTTACGAGTCCTTTGGGATAGCTCTTGCAGATGCAATGGTTATGAAAAAGCCAATATTTGGATTGATTGGAGCAGGAGAGTATTGCGATCCGAGATGCCCGTTAATTACTTCCCAAAACTCAACTATGATACCTAGGCCAGATTCACTAAATCAATGGAGAGCAGAGACAGAGAAAACACTAATTCAGTTAGCGGTAGAGCTAAAAAAATATGAAAATGATCCAAATAAGTTCGATTGCAAACGAGATAATGCCTATAATTTAGTTAATGAAAAATTTAGCGCGACACGGCAGTGCAACGAAACAATTGAAGCTTACAGAAAATGCAACGTGCATTTTAAATTAGTTTAATCATAAAAAAAGATATAAATTAAATATCATAAATAGACCGTTATTATTTTTATATCTGTAGACATGATAGTCAATAAAAAACTTTTAGAAGATTTTAAAAACAATAAACCAGTTCGGTTAAACATTGGCTCTGGAAAAACAAAGATATCAAATTATTATTCGGTTGATTGTGTCGAGCTGTACGGGATAGACATTGTAGCAGATTTGAATAAACCACTTCTAGAAATTCCCGATAATTCAGTAGAGGCTATTTATTCTAGGCATGCATTAGAGCATGTAGAAAAATTTCCGGAACTTATGGAGGAATTTTGGAGGGTTGGTAAAAGAGGGTGCTCATTAGAAATTGTGGTGCCGCATTTTTCAAATGTTTACGCATATTCCGACCCTACTCATGTAAGATTTTTTGGAATCTACACAATGAATTATTTTTGTAAAGAAGAAAACCAATTGGCTAAGCGCTTGGTCCCAAGCTATTACACAAATTCAAAATTTATCGTTAAAGGCATTAAAATTGAATTCTACAAAGACGGCCTAGTAGATAAATTTATAGGCAGGATACTTGATCTTGTTGTTAATTTTAATTTTGAAACTCAAGAATTTTACGAAAGACGTCTCTCATCCCTGTACCATGCTTGGCAAATAACTTATTTAATGGAATTGGATAAATAAAATTTGAAAATTTCCAAAAATCAAAGGCAGGATTCTAAAGTACTCCAACGGGTAGCGATTGAGCATTACAAATGTTTATGGTACAGCCTGAATAAAAGCGAAAAGAAATCACTAAGTTTATATATTAGCTTAGTAATATTTTCTTCGGTTCTAGAGATGGCTTGCATTGGTGGATTGGTTCCACTAATTGGAATTTTATTTTCAAAAGAAGCATCACCAGATTTTTTAGGAAAAATAAATACATTATTTCTGATTCAATTTAATAACCCAGAAAATATCAAGTTTGTTGTTACGGCATTATTCGTCGCATTGGTTTATCTTAATATGGTATCTAAATCTATTCTTAATTATTGTGATTCAAAATTAGTATATAAATATGGCGAAAGAATAGGGAATGCATTGTATGAAAAATTTTTATATGAACCTTATATTAAAGTATTAAAAAATAGTCATATAGAAATGATGTCTGATTTAACCCATAAAGTAGGGCTATTGATATCATCTTGGTGCATGTCAACATTAAGCTTAATTGCTTCTCTAGTCTTGTTTTCAATGTCATTTTTATTATTATTATGGTTGAGTCCAGTTATAACTATTTTATGCACTGCGGTAATTTCTTTATTTTATATTTGCTCAATTATTTTTCTTAAAGGGCACTTAAAGAGCCACAGTAAAATAGTTTCATCTGCCGCAGCTAAACAATTAAAGTTAATTGAGGAGTCTAATGGTAACCTTAAAGATGTAATACTCCATAGTAAGCAAAATTATTTTTATCAAAAATTTAAGTTAATTAATAACCAGCTTAGAGTTTCGCAAAGAAGGGCTCATCTAATTAATGTGCTTCCTAGAAATATTATAGAAGCTAATTCTATAGTACTGGTTTCCATTTTTGCTTATATGTTGTCTGTATCAGAATATAGTGAAAGCTTAATGTTGATATATGTAGGGGTATTAGCTATGGCTACACAGAAAATGTTACCATTGATCAATCAGATTTATAACTCTTATGTAAATCTAACCGTTGGCATTGTTGCTGGAGGCGAGTTATTAAAGAATTTAAATGTAAAATCTGAGGAAATTGAGCGCAAAGAAATTATTATTCGATTTGAGCGTTGTGTGGAGTTGGTGAATATAAGTTTTAAGTATGATCAAGAAAAAAGTCAAAATATTCTAAATGAAATTAATCTTAAAATATTCAAAAATGATTGCGTTGGTATTAAAGGAGTTTCAGGAGGTGGAAAAAGTACATTAGGGGATATATTACTCGGCCTCTTGACGCCGGGATCTGGGGTATTTTATGTAGATAATATTCCCATCGAAGGTAGTTCGCTATTAGGATGGAGAAGGCTTGTTTCTCATGTTCCACAATCAGTATATTTATCAGACGATACTATTCTAAAAAATATTGTATTTGGAACCGATGAGTTGATTAACTATGATCGACTAAAAAGATGTATTGAAATGTCTTCCCTCACTGAAACTATTAAAAATTTTCCTGAGGGTCTTGATACAAAGGTTGGTAATCGTGGAATTGGCTTGTCGGGCGGACAAAGGCAGCGCATTGGTATAGCTAGAGCGCTTTATGAGGGGGCTGAATTTATTGTGTTTGACGAACCTACAAGTTCACAAGACCCGGTAACTTGTGCTGAAATTACGAGTGCAATAAATTCTTTAATCGGTAAAAAGACAATAGTAATAATTTCACACGATTATGAAATTTTTAAGATATGTAATAGGGTTTACGACGTAAGGAATAATAAAATTGTATTGGAGCGTGGCAATGAAAAATAAATTTACTGCTCCCATTTGCTTGGCGGATAAGGTGAGGTATATTTTTGTATAAAAAAATAAATTTTATAACTCACTACAAGAATGACTCAATATTTTCCTCTAAGCAATTCGGGCACTACTCAAGTGGATATACTAAATTCAAAAAAGAATATGAAAAAAAAGGATTTTTAGTACTCGAAAATGCTGAAATAACTAATAATACAATTGTCATCTTTAGAGATTTACCGGCTTATGATTGGTATAAAAAAAAAATAAGCGGCAATTTTTATATTCTCAATATCTGGGAAACTCCATACAAAAGTAGTGACTTCATTGAAGATAATTGGAAATTATTTGATATGGTTGTATCAGGAAATGATCAAATAAAGAATAATAAACATAGATATTTAAACTATTTTATAGATGATGAACACAAACATTTATCAAGCTATCTTCCATATGAGAGTAGGAAATTAGCCGTAGCAATATGTTCGAATCGATATGATGGAATACTTGCACCAAGAAAAGGAGATGGAATTAGGGGATTACCTATAATACAAGACATCGTGCCTGGATATAAAAACAGAATTAGAAAAGTATTCTTTGAAAAGACAAAAAGTCTTTATGGTATGAGAAGAAAATTTTTAAATAAAAATACTACTATATTTGATCTATACGGAAAGTATTGGGATAGAGATAATTTGCAAACATGGATAAGACATTTTATGAAATTCATGCCAAATCAATACGATTCAAAGGGAGAATGGACTGGTTCTAAATTTGAATTATTAAGTCGCTATCGATTTGGTTTTGCATTTGAGAATTTTAAAAATAAATCTGGGTATATTTCGGAAAAAATAATTGAATGTTTTATGGCACCTTGCGTTCCAATTTACTCTGGGTGTGAGAATATATTCGACTATATTCCTTCTGACTGTTTTATTTATGTAGATACTAAATGTAGTCCTAAGGAATTATATTACTTAATAAGTAATATAAACAAAACCAAGTGGGAAAATTATATAGAATCAATAAATAGTTACATAAATTCTGATAGATATGCAAATCAATTTACCTCAAATGCATTTTATGATAGATTAAATAGAATTATTGAGGAAATATTAAAAAAATGAGAATCATAAATAATTATTCATTCCTATTAAAAAACTTTTTTTTAATAATATGCTACTTTATATTAGGAATTGGTCTTTACTATAACAATGCTAAATTTCATATCCCATGGTTTGGAGCTAATGATTATGCAAATTACTCTCAAATGGTTGAGAATCCATTTGAGAGTAAGGTGGGGTCTCCATGGGGTTATCGAATACTAACGCCACAAGTTTCCATTATATTTACAAAATTAAATATATATTACGAACCGAAAGAAAGTCCTTATAAAGAGCACTATGCAGAATATGCTGGAATAGCACATACATCAACTTTGTATCCCTTAATATTTACAAATTATGTATTTATTGTATTAGCTGCATATGTCATATTTAAATCTGTAGAAAAACTTTACCTTACACCATTTCAACTGGTATTTTTACATGGAATAGTAGGATTATTTTTTTTATCGTTTTCAACGATTATTCATGGTTTATCTGGACTTACAGAGGGTGGAAGTATTTTTTTTATAGCTATTTTAAATTATTTTCTTTTAAATAATAAGAGATTATATTTTTTAATTTTTATTGTACTAAGCATTTTCCAAAGAGAGCTAATACCAGTAATTATGTTTTTTTATATTTGTATTACAGGCTATAAAAAAAGATACTGGTATTTAGCATCTTGTTTAATTGCTTTTGTAGCATATTTAATGTTTCGTAAAATATATCCTCTTAGTGGATTTGAAAATCAATTAGATTTCTTTAGGTCTATGGAGATTCTTGTTAACTATAAATTTACTTTAGAGTTCTTTAAGATAGTTATTGCATCTCTAAACTTACCGATATTTCTGATTATCATTTTGTTTCTGAGCGGTGTAAGAAAATTTAATTTTTTGTATTCAACACTATTTCTATACCTATTATTCTTGCCATTTTGCATCTCAATGGGTATTGGAATTAATGCGGGACGCATATTAAATATATTAATCCCATTATTTTTTGTTGATTTTTTGAGAGGGATACCAAAATTTTACAATTTACGTTTTGTATAGACTCTAAAGCCATGTTTTGAATTGCTGTAAGTAGCAACTTTGCTATCATTTAAAATTTTGAGTAGAAAATTATTCTATATAAATTAAAAAATATATATAACATCGTTTTTTATATCACTTATTTGTAACGATAATATTTCGTTGAGTTTGAATATTCTGTGCGAATTAAATATAATAAATTACTTTTATTCATGGGAATGCTTAAATATTAAATCCCCTTATTTTCAAGTATTTATATTAAGTTTTATAAACTCAATATATATTCATTATGTAATATTTTTTTGAAATAAATAAATGTAGACGTTTAAAATAAAGAAAAATTATATTTTTTTTAATGATTAAATATGGAAAAAATTAAAATTAGATGGCTTCGTGCTGGTGATGTTACCCTTGCCAGTACAAGGTTAAGGTGTTACATGCAAGATAAATATTTAAGATCAAAAAGTATGGATAGCTCAACGATAAGAATTTTAGACGGAAACATACTTATTTTACAAAAAAGAATGGATCTACATGCATTATTTATAGCTCTTTTTTACTCATTTAGGGGGAAAAAAGTAATTTTAGATATTGACGATGTGAACTATATGAGCTGGGATTGGAGATATCAAGTTCAGCTATTTTCAAATTTTGTTGGTGGTATAAGCACTGCAACTAAAAATCAACTTATTTTGATTGAAAATTGTATGAACCATAACGATTTAGATAGGCCACTACTTTTTGATTTAGAAAACCCTATCGATTATTTTTTAGACATGGAAGAAATAAAACGGTTGCATGCCAAAAAAAAGAACTCAGTTGGAGATCCAGTATTAGGATGGTTTGGAAACTCAAGTTCATTCAACCTAAGAAATGAGGTTTTAGAACTGACATCTTTAGGTTACAAATTTGTAATTATCTCAGACATAAATCCAATTAGCGAGGATATCAGAAATCTAAAGTTTATTAAATGGGAGTTAGATAATTTTGTAGAAATTTTGGTAAATTCCGTCAACATATGTATCTTAAGTCATTATGGGGATAAAAATTTTTCTGCAAAAAGTGCCAATAAAATGCTAACATGTTTAGCTGCAGGTATTGATGTATTTGTAACAGATACCCCACAATATAAATTGATTGCTGAAAAGCTCTCACGCAGGGATTTTATTTATAAAGACACAATAGATCTTATAGAAAAAATTAAAACTTATAGAAAAAATATAGATATTGATGAAATCTCCTCGATATTAAATGAATTCACCATTGATAATTATACTAATAGATATCTAACATTCGCAAATAAAGTTAAACCTAGAGCAATTAAAATAAAATTCATCTTTAAATATCTTTATTTTTTTATATATCGGCGATTTAGATAATGCTAGATTATTTCGTATACCTATCTTTTTTCTTTTTGTTAATACAATCTATAATAGGTTTTTTAGTAAGTTATAGTTTAATATTAAAAAGTTATTGGATTTTTTTTATATTGTTTATGACAATAGCTCCAACTATACAATACTTTGATGGTATAGCGTTATGGAACTTTAATTTATCAAAACCAGAAACCTATATAATTTCAAATATTTGTCTTTTGGTTTCAAACATAATTATTTTGATTTTTTCTCAGCGCTCAAAAGAATATATTTTTTTATATAAAAAAAGTTTAGTAAATATTATAAATATTTTAAGTGGAAAATTAAATTACCATCGTTCAGATCCTAGATATCTTTTATTGGTATCAATATTTGGATACATACTTTGGATTTTGTTCTATGGAATCCCATCGCTTGATAGTTACCTTTATCGTAATCCAAGTGAAGTAAAACGTGGTTTTTTAGAGTCTTACTTGAGCACACCTGCTTTTTCGCTTATTTTTGAGACTATTAGGTATATACCATTTACATCTTTTATTGTGTATAAGCTTTATTGCAAAAATTCAATATTATGCAGTGGCCTATTTTTATTACTAATTTTTCTCTCTTGTCCACCAACGGCGATGTCAAGATCAATATCGGGAACAATCCTTTTCACAATTTTTATTATTACCTTTCCCAAAATTTTAATTAATAATAGGTTACATATTTTTATTATTTTTGGATTTTTATTTGTATTGCCATTTCTTGATGGCTTTCGATTTTTCATGTCTGATGTTAATCCATTTACTCACATGAATATTAATTATTTAAAAGGCGAAAATTATGATTCGTACTCTACGTTGCTATGGGCAATTGAAGCAGGATCAGTAACGTATGGATATCAAATATTAGGTGTGCTACTGTTCTTTTTGCCAAGAGTCATCTGGGAGAGTAAGCCCATTGGATCAGGAGCCCTTACTACCCTAAATGCTGATGGAATTGGTTTAAATATATCGTTTAATTTTTATGCTGAATCATTTATTAATTTTTGGTATTTCGGGTTTATTATATTCCCATTTTGTATCTTAATATTAATAAAAAATTTGGATAATAAAATTCTAAATTTTACAATACATGAGAATAAATCAATCTCGGTAAGTATTTCATTAATAATGATAATATATATATTTTTTATATTACGAGGAGACTTAATGTCTTCCTTTAGTTATTTAATGGGTTTATTTATTGCAATGTTGATATCTCAGACTATTTTAAATTTTTCAAATAAATTGAAAATTTAAAATGAAAATAAGCTTTCTTTCTGCCGAAATTTATTCATATAATCTTTGTATTTTCAAAGAATTAGAAGAAGTATATCAACATGAATTAACAATTTTTTCCTGGGGACTCTCCCCGTCATCTAAAATTCATCAAAGTTTTTATAATTTAAACTCTAAAATAATTAATAAGCCGTTTTCTTTTATTAATTTATTAAGAAGTTTGATAAATTCTAAGCCTGAAATCCTAGTTTCGTCTGGTTGGATGGATATAAGTTACTTGTTTTGTTGTCTTTATTACAGATTAAAGGGTATCAAAGTAATTTTAATTATGGATACTCAATATAATTCAATCAGTTTTTATAAAAAATTTTTTTTAATTCATATATTTAGAATTTTTAGAAAATTTTTTTTCACCCATGCCTGGATACCAGGACTTCCGCAATATTATTTAGCTGTTAAGCTTGGCTTCAATCAAAATAATATTCTTACTGGGCTTTTAACTGCGGATTGCAATATTTTTAATTTAAAAAGATTCCCTAAACTTAATGAGTTACATTCAAATTCAATTAATTTTCTTTATGTTGGAAGGCTCGTTGAGGATAAAGGTTTAAAAAAATTATTAGATGAATGGATAATTTATTCTGCTAGATTTCCTAATTCTGTTCTTAATGTTGTTGGCGATGGAATAATGAGATCTATGTTTAGCGGGATTTCAAATGTTAACATAATTGGATACTTATCTCCGTCAAAGGTAGCAATGCAAATGAGACATGCTGACTGTTTTGTTTTGCCTAGTAATTATGAACCTTGGGGGGTAGTTATTCATGAAGCAGTTTCAATGGGTTTACCATTAATATGCTCAAGACAATGCGGTGCCACTACCGAATTTCTTATACATGGGTTTAATGGATTTATATTTGATTTTAATGAATTTGGTACCCTTTCTTATATGCTGCAGAGATTTTCAATGCTAAGCTTAGAGGATCGAAATACTTTCAGTGAAAGATCTTTGCTTATGTCTCAAAGGGTGACTCATAAATTAAGCGCAAAAAGATTTAATGAATGGATTCACAATTTTTAAATTAAAAGCAATTTTTTTGTACATGGAGGTTACACTAAACTGACCAATGATCCTTTGCTTCATATTTTAGAAGTAATGTTATATAAGTTTCTTATTACACAGGTTAATTCCACCAGTCACAGCACCCTTTTGTCTTTGTCGGGCATTTATGGTTATATAGTTAATCGTACTTGTTTAATTCCTGGATTTCTATTGATACGATCACTTGTTAAAAGTAAAACAAATACAATTGTGTTTACTTCTTGGAGAATAAAACTTATATATCTTCCTTGTATTAGATTAATTCTATTACCCTTCTAGATATTATGTAGTATAGCAAAATTTACCTTATATGGTTTAAAAGTTAATTTAAAGTACATCATATTTACCATATTATTTAATTCAAGTTATGCATTAATATTGGATTAATTCAGTTCACTAGTTTTTGGCGTTAGAATTTTAGTTATTAATCTTTAAGACCATTATTCATAGTTTATTATTGAATATAACTTATACACTTAAATCTATTAATTTAACTAAATTTTTGACTTATTAATAAAATATGAAAATCTAATGTAGATTTTTTACCTATGTATTTTTAAGTGATTAAACTATATTGGCTAATAAAAAATATCTTTTCATTTATTTTATCGCTATGGGGTTTCAAAAATTTTTATAGGCCAATCTAATATTCATTTTATTTGTTTAAATAACTATTACATTAAATTTATTGAAATTAGTGGTATAAAATGAATTGATTATTTTGTTATTAATTTTTTTTATTATATCTGCGTATTGTGCTTATTTACTCATTGTAAACCAGCAATTGGATGAGCTAACTTTATTAAATTTAAAAATAGTCTACAATGATTTCTAATTTTACATTAGGTAAGTATTAAATGATTTTAGGTATAGACGCTTTCAATATTAGTAGTGGCGGTGGTTTAACGCATTTGACAGAATTTTTAAAGGTCGCCGAACCAGAGAATTATGGATTTGAAAAAGTAGTTGTCTGGGGTGCGAAAGATCTATTAGAAAAGATTGAAGATCGTAGATGGTTAATTAAGGTTTCTGAATCATATTTAAATGGCCCATTATTTCATCGGGTTTTTTGGCACATCTTCCTTCAAAAAAAACGTGCTCACGAGTATCGTTGTAATATCATTCTTTGCCCTGGCGGCTTATGTTTAAGTCGTTTTTCCCCAGCCGTTGTCATTTCTCAGAACATGTTGCCATTCGAATGGCAGCAAATAAAGAGATATGGGATTTCAATTAAATCAATAAAATTTGTTTTATTGAGATTCTTGCAAATTAAGTCCTTTAAGTCCTCAAGGGGGATAATTTTTTTGACTTACTTTGCTGAAGATAAAATTAAAAAATTAGCAAGGATAAATAATATTCCTACGACTATAGTTCCACACGGAATTAGCCCATTCTTTTTCAATAAAAAGGAAATCATAAATCACACATTCTCAGAACAGACACCATGTAGAGTTTTATATACTTCAATTATTAGCCCATACAAGAACCATTTTTCGGTTGTAAAAGCCATTTCTCTTTTGAAACGTGAAGGATATTTTCTTACCTTAGATTTATTGGGTCCACCCGATATTAGCTTGGGGCAACTACAAAAAATGATATTAATTGAAGATCCGAACCAAGAATATATTTTTTACCGTGGTCCGGTTGTGCACGAATCTCTTGCACAGTGGTATGCTAAAGCAGATATTGGAATTTTTGCCTCGTCTTGTGAGAACATGCCAATTATATTGCTTGAATGTATGGCATCTGGATTACCTATGGCATGTTCAAATATAGATCCTATGCTTGAAATTCTTGGTAATGCCGGTGAATTTTTTAATCCATATTCTCCAATAGATATTCACAATGCACTAAAGAGGCTTATCTTATCTTCTCAACTTAGAAAGCAGTACTCATTTTTAGGATATCAACGTGCGAGTAAGTATTTATGGCAGAGAACTGCTAATCAGACTCTTAAATTTTTAGCTGGTATTAATAACAATAGTAATTTAAATTAAGGAATGATCATGTTGAGTAAATTTGATGGCTATCACAATGAGGTTATTTTAGTTACAGGCGGAGCAGGTGCTATTGGAAGTAATTTATGTCATGCCCTTGCTAACGTAGGCGCAAAAAAGGTAATTATTCTTGATGATTTGTCGGCATCTTATAAGTGGTTGATCCCTAACTTACAAAATGTTTTATTTATAAATGGCAGTATCACCAATGACGCTGATCTTAAACGGGTGTTTAATGAAAATCCTACATATATATTTCATTTAGCCGCATTTTTTGCAAATCAAAATTCCGTTGACTATCCAGAAAAGGATTTATTAGTGAGTCAATTGGGAACCATTAAATTATTAGAATATGCCGCACTTCAATCCAAGGTTAAGCGTTTTGTATATGCTGGATCTGGGTGTGCTATTTATGGTGCTCAGGCTCCTCTGCCATTAAGAGAGGAGTTCATGTCGATGCATTTGACGACCCCTTATCAAATTTCAAAAATGGCTGGAGAACTTTATTGTAATTTTTATTGGCATCATTATGGTCTTCCAATCGTAAAAACACGATTCTTTAATTCATATGGTCCAGGCGAGATTCCAGGTCAATATAGGAATGTTATTCCTAACTTTATCTACTGGGCTATGAGGGGGCAACCCTTGCCAATTACTGGCGACGGAAAGATGACAAGGGACTTTACATACGTAATGGATATCGTAGATGCAGTTTTACTTTCAGGTTTGTCTGAAAAAGCGATTGGACTTGAAATGAATATAGCTTCGGCAAGAGAGATAGAAATAGTGGAAATGGCTGAAATGATTAATAAATTAACTGGAAATAAGGCCGGCTTACTTCACACAGAAAGAAGAAAATGGGACACAAAATCGCGACTTTTAGCAAGCGTTGATCGTGCACAAGATATTTTGGGATATAGCCCAAAGTTTTCTTTCGAGGACGGATTAAGGTTAACTATTAAATGGTTTGAGAGTAACTGGGATAATATTTCTCGGGATGCAGAGTTCCCGCCTGGGATGTCATCCGCTGTTAAAAATTATGTCTTGAATCAGGAATCCAAAAGACTATGAAACAGATTTTACAAAGCTATAAAACTGGCGAGGTGCTTTTGCGCGATGTTCCAGTACCATTGTGCGGTCCTAAAAAAGTCTTAGTTAGAAATTGCAACTCTTTAATTAGTCTTGGAACTGAGCGGTCAATTATTGAGCTTGGTAAAAAGTCCATTTTAGGTAAGGCGGTAGCTCGTCCTGATTTGGTTCGAAGAGCGATTGATAAGGCTAAAAAAGAAGGTCTTATCAAAATGTGGAATGAAGCAATGGGGCGTCTAGATTCGCCAACAGCACTCGGCTATAGCTGCTCCGGGCTTGTAATGGAGTGCGGCATTTCTGCTAGTGAATTTTCACCAGGAGATAGAGTTGCTTGCATTGGTCAGGGTTTTGCATCCCATGCTGAATTTGTTTCTGTACCAGTAAATCTAGTATGCCGTATTCCTGAGGGCGTATCGGAGGAAGATGCGTCATTTGGAATGATTGGCATCATTGCATTGCATGGTATTAGAAATGCAGATTTAACCTTTGGTTCTCGAGTAGTTGTTATGGGGCTTGGGTTATTGGGCTTATTAACAGTTCAAATATTACGAGCCTATGGTTGCAAAGTTATAGCTGTGGATCCATCAAAAGAAAAGATGGATTTAGCCCATAAGTTTTCAGCTATATGTCCTTTTAGTCCAGAGAATTCTTTGTCTAAAATAGTTAATGAATATACTGAAGGTCATGGGGCAGATGCAATTATTATAACCGCATCAACAACTACAAGAGATCCGGTTGATATGGCTATAAAACTTAGTCGGCCTAGGGGAAAAATTGTAATTGTTGGAACCGCAGATATTCATCCAGATCGAAATGAGCTGTGGCATAAGGAGCTGCAACTTGTTGTTTCAAAAGCCGCTGGCCCAGGATCCCTCGACCCTTTATACGAGATAGAGGGAGTAGATTTTCCTATCGGTGATGTGCGGTGGACACAGAAACGTAATTTACAAGAATTCCTTCGTTTGCTAGCAGATAAAAAGATAGATCTCGGTCCCTTAATTACCCATAGATTTCTGATTGATGAGGCTGACTTAGCTTATGAGCAGCTTATCTCAGGAAAATTAAAGAATCCGATCGGAGTTTTACTGGAGTATTCAGGTAAGGCCATTGTTGATAGGTTTTTACCGGCGCCAAAAAAAATCATTAAAAACAAAGGTGAAATTCAAGTTGGTGTAATTGGAGCTGGCCTCTTTGGTAAGGCACTTCTCCTCCCTGCTTTGCAAAAACAATCGGGAGTAAATTTGCATACTTTAGTTACTGAATCAAGCGCAAGTTCTGAGCATAGCGGTCGAAAATTCGGTTTTAATTTTCATTCAACTGATGACGAAAAGATTTGGACTGATCCTACAATTGGTGCAGTTTTTGGGTTGACACCGCACAGTAACCATATTGAATTAGTTCGTAAAGCTATTAAATTTAAAAAACCTTTGTTTTTAGAAAAGCCTTTATGCATATCAACCCAAGAATTAGACTGGATAGCTCAAGAAGCTGAGGAATTTGGGATGCCTTTAGTCATGGTTGGGCATAATCGTCGATATTCTATTCATACCAAAAAGATTTGTGATTGGCTTATGGGAAATAAGTCACCTATTGTAATTAATATGCGCGTTAATGCTGGATTCCTATTTGCAGATCATTGGGTTCATTCTGAGGCTGAGGGTCGCAGTCGCATAGTTGGTGAAATGTCTCATTTCATCGATTTATGCCAGTTTATAGCTAAGTCAAGAATTCACCGAATATCCGCAGAGAGAGTTTCGGGAAATAATAAAAGCATAATAAATAATGATAATGTTGTTATTAATTTCAAGTTTGAGAATGGCTCAATTGGGTCATTAACCTATACAGCATTAGGAAGCCGTAGTTACTCTCGAGAATTTATTGAAGTATTTTTTGACGGTAACGTTATTGTTTCAGATGATTTTCGCGTTACTACTTTTTACGAATCTGGAAGGGCTCATAAATTTAAATCGCGAAATCAAGAGATGGGTTATAGGGAAGAGTTAAGCTATTTCTTTAATTGCTTAACTGGGGAACAGGATCTTGCCATTCAGCAGACAGATATGATTCGGACTATGGCTGTAATTTTTGCAATAGAAAGTTCGTTGGCAACCGGTCAGTCAGTTTCACTATAAATTATATTGTTATGTAATCATACATAGGTTTTCCATGAAAAATTTGATTCAATGAATATACTTTTGGTTTCAGATTCATATCCACCTGAAATTAGGTCCGCCTCTCATCTTATGTTTGAATTAGCTGAGGAATTGATAAAAAGAGGACATATCGTATCTGTAATTACATCATGGCCAAAGTATAATCTCGATCAACGTTTAATGAACCGCTCTTTTATGGGCATAGAGGATGAAAATGGAATTAGAGTAATTCGCGTAAAGACTCTTCCTCACCATAACGTAAATTATCTATTGCGTGCATTAGCCCAACTTGTAATGCCATTTCAATTTATATATAAGTTATCCCAGTTGAGGATTAATGTTGATGCAGTGGTAGTTTATAGCCCACCATTACCATTGGCTCTAGTTGGTGTTTGGCTTAAAAGTAAAAGTGCGAAGTTTATTTTAAATGTGCAAGACTTATTTCCACAAAATGCTATTGATTTGGGGATATTAAAAAATTCCTGTCAAATTAAGCTATTCCGTGCTCTTGAGCGTTATGCGTACACTAATTCTAATGTTATAACAGTGCATTCTGAGGGTAATCGACAATCGATTTTGAAAGAATATCCACTATTTGAAACTAAAATAAATATTCTACATAATTGGGTTGATATCGAACATCATCGCTTAAAAAAAAATATTTCAATTGATTTTCGAAAAAAATGGGATTTAAATGTAAACAATATTGCAATATTTGCTGGTGTTATGGGCCCCTCTCAAAATTTAGAGTTAATTTTAAGTATTGCTAAAAATTTGCGAGATGAAAAAAATTTGTTGTTTTTATTAGTTGGTGATGGCATAGAGCGATCGAGACTTGAAACTCTTGCATTTAAACGCGGAATAACCAATGTTAAGTTTAAGAATTTTATTTCTCGCGAAGATTATCCAGATCTACTAAAAATTTGTTCAATCGGATTAGTTTGTTTGAGCCCTCATAATAGTACTCCAGTTGTTCCAGGTAAGATTTTGGGATACATGGCCTCGGCTTTGCCTATTGCAGCTTTTTTACATTCTCAGAGTGACGGACATCATATTATTCGGGAGTCAAATTGTGGTGTCAGTGCGTGTTCAAATGATCTAACGGCCTGTACAAACGCAATGAAATCTTTACTTTCTAGGGCTGATCGGTTCGCAATTATTGGCCAGTCTGGATTAGCTTATGCAGAGACTCATTTCTCCAAAGACGTATGCGTTTCGAAGTTGGAAAATATGTTATTTGCGCCAGATTATTTAATTAGCTAAGCATCTGAAATTTTAAATTGTCCGAACATTGGTAAGGATGCTATGAAAATTCTAGTTATATTTGGGACTCGACCTGAAGCTATTAAGATGGCTCCATTGATTCATGCACTAAGGGGGGCAAAAAATGCCAAGCCTGTTGTCTGTGTCACCGCACAGCATAGACAAATGCTAGACCAGGTTTTGCGGGTGTTTGAAATAAGTCCAGACATAGATCTTAACTTAATGCGACCTGGACAAGATTTATTTGATGTTACTAGTTCGGCTATGCTCGGACTTAGGAGTGTAATTGCCAGGGAAAAACCAGACATGCTTTTAGTTCATGGTGATACCACTACCAGTTTAGCAGCCTCCATTGCCGGATTCTACACAGGAACACCTATTGGTCACGTTGAGGCTGGATTGCGCACATTTAATTTGATGGCACCATTTCCGGAAGAATTTAATCGTCAAGTAGTTACCAAGCTTGCGTATTGGCATTTTGCACCAACTGAGTCGTGCAAAAAAAATTTACTTTCTGAGGGTATATCGTCGTCAAAAATTACTGTTACGGGTAATACTGTTATTGATGCATTATTTTTTGTTTTGAAACGACTCAACCATGACCAATACCTTAGGGATGAAGTAATAAGACAGTTGAATGAAGTATTGCAATTTAATTGGCAAGAAAAAAAATTTGTGCTGATTACTGGCCATCGTCGCGAAAATTTTGGAGATGGATTTTTATCTATCTGCATTGCATTGCGTTACTTAGCTTTCACATTCCCCAATGTGCATTTTGTCTATCCTGTCCATCTTAATCCAAATATTAGAAAACCAGTGCATGAAACTTTGGGGGATTTAGAAAATGTGCACCTCATAGAACCTCTTGATTATCTTCCGTTTGTGTATTTAATGAAAAATTGTTATTTAGTTTTAACGGATAGCGGAGGTATACAAGAAGAGGCGCCGAGTCTTGGAAAGCCAGTATTAGTTATGAGAGACGTTACAGAGCGGCCTGAAGCTTTAATAGCTGGTACCGTTAGATTGGTTGGCGCAGATCAAAACGAAATTATATCTGCAGTTTCGGAATTATTGACTAACAATCAAATTTATCTGGAAATGTCAAAAGTATTGAATCCATATGGTGATGGGCAAGCCTGCATAAAAATTTTGCATACCCTAGGGATTGATTGAGTACATGCTTAATGAAGTTTATGAAGCCAATTTGGGGTTTTGAACCGCACTATTGATCTAAATAAGATAATATAAATTACTGAAAAATTACAAAAAAATCATTAGGGTCCTTGAATAACAGCATAAGAAATATCAAAGATTTTCACGCCTAATAACGAAAAGCAGAAAATGGCTATGGCGCTAGTGATAATTGATCGTTTAATCAAGTATATATCTATACTTATGGTTAATATTGGAATTAAAAATGGAGTTATAATAATCTAATGAATTTCAATCCTAATGGCCCCATAAACATGCCCTCCAATCAAAAGTTTGGTTGGTTGTTTGCTGTAATATTTGCGGTAGCTTTTGTTTATTTCCAGTGGAAGAATTCTTTAGGACTTGCGGTTTTTTCAGTGGTGCTATTCATTTTTTTTGCGCTAGTCACTATTTTTATCCCCTCAGTTTTGACACCTTTTAATAAAGCTTGGTTTACTCTTAGTCTATTTCTGGGAAGAGTAGTAAGCCCGATTTCGTTAAGCGTTATATTTTTTATTTTAATTACCCCAGTAGCATTAGTTACTCGATTATTTGGAAGAGACATTTTATTGCTTAAGAAACGCCAAGTTTCATCATACTGGGTTGATAAAGAACCGATCGAACCAAATTCGTTTAAAAATCAGTTTTAATAATTCACTATGAGCTTTTTAAAAGAGTTGTGGGTATTTTTAAGTAAGCGAAAAAAACTCTGGCTTATGCCGATTATTCTTGTGATGGTCCTATTAGGGGCGCTCCTAATTTTCGCACAGGGTTCAGTATTTGCCCCTTTCATTTACACACTCTTTTAAATCTCTGGCTTGCCAATGTATATTCTAGGCATTTCAGCTTACTATCATGACTCCGCAGCCTGTTTGGTGCATGATGGTGAGGTCCTTGCAGCCGCCCAAGAAGAGCGATTTACCCGAAAAAAACATGACTCTGTTTTTCCCGATAACGCAATTAACTACTGCCTTAAAGAGGCCGGTATCTCACAACACCAGATTGACTATATTGTTTTTTACGATAAGCCTTTTCTAAAGTTTGAGCGTTTACTTGAAACATATCTTGCATTTGCGCCAAATGGCTTAAAGAGCTTTATTGCCTCGATGCCTGTATGGCTTAAAGACAAACTATTTCAGAAAAAAGTTATCACTGATGCCCTTCAAGCTTTGTGGGGTAAAAATATTAAATGGGAAGAGCGACTACTATTTTCGGAACACCACCTAAGTCATGCAGCTAGCGCCTTTTTTCCTTCACCTTTTGAATCTGCTGCTGTATTAACAATGGATGGAGTGGGCGAATGGACTACAACCTCACTGGCGATTGGTCAGGGCAATAAACTTGAAGTGGTTAAAGAGATCCACTTCCCGCATTCTTTAGGTTTGTTATATTCGTCAATGACATATTATACCGGCTTTAAAGTCAATTCAGGTGAATATAAGTTGATGGGGTTAGCCCCTTATGGCAAGCCGATTTACGCAGATCGTATTAAAAAGCATCTGATTGATATTAAAGAAGATGGCTCATTTGCCCTTGATATGAGCTACTTTAATTACTGCACTGGTCTAACCATGACCAATAAAAAATTTGATGATCTTTTTGGCGCACCCCCAAGACAACCTGAATCTGAACTCACCCAGCGTGAAATGGACTTGGCTGCATCTATTCAGTTAGTCACTGAAGAGGTTCTTATAAAGCTGGCTAAAGGTATTGCGAAAAGTGCAGGGCAAAAAAATCTGTGTTTAGCAGGCGGGGTGGCTCTAAATTGCGTCGCAAACGGTAAACTTTTACGTGAAAATGTCTTTGAAAATATTTGGATTCAGCCAGCTTCTGGGGATGCCGGTGGTGCCATTGGCGCTGCACTAGGCGCTTATTACATCATGTTGGCTCAAGCTAGAGTAGTTGATAAAAATGCCATAGACGGCATGAAAGGCTCCTATCTTGGCCCTGAATTTAGTCATGAGCAAATCGAACAAGAGCTAACCGAATGTGGCGCAATATATACAACCTATAGCTCAGATGAGATAATTACAAAGGCAGCTCAGGCCCTAGCTGACGGTAAAGCCATTGGTTGGATGAATGGTCGTATGGAGTTTGGCCCACGGTCATTGGGTGGAAGAAGTATTCTCGCTGATCCAAGGTCTCCAACGATGCAAAAACTGCTTAATCTTAAGGTCAAATACCGTGAGTCATTCAGACCTTTTGCGCCTAGTGTATTACGTGAAGACGTGTCGGAATGGTTTGATCTAAAGTCTGACAGCCCTTATATGTTGATAGTTGCAGATGTGGCAAAATCCAAACAACGCAAAATGACTACAGAGGAAGAGTCTTTGTTTGGGATTGAAAAACTCAATATTCTGCGCTCATCTATTCCATCGGTAACCCATGTAGATTACTCAGCAAGGGTACAAACGGTTCATGAAGAAACTAATCCTCGCTATTACCAGCTCATTAAAATATTTAAGGAACTTACTGGATGTTCTGTTCTCGTGAATACCTCATTTAATGTTCGAGGTGAGCCGATTGTTTGTTCGCCAACTGATGCTTTTAGGTGTTTTATGGGTACTGAATTGGATGTTTTGGTGGTAGGTAATGCATTTTTAGAAAAGTCGAAACAATCACAATCATTAAGTGTTGATTACAAGGCTGGCTATGAGCTGGACTAAGTCCAAGTCAGAGCTGAAATCAATAACAACTTTTTTTGGTCGTTTTATTTTTTTCAAAACGAATCATTCGCTGGTTTATGATGCCTCTTTGGCATATTAAGCTACAAGTTGAAGTAATCCCAGAAGATTGGTTGGCATCGGATTCAAGAGTAAAAGTTTCAATTTTGAGATATTTAAACCCCGTAGGAACTCAACAGTCTGGGCTCATTTGCGAAAATCAAAATCAAACTTCTAACAATTTAATGCCCTTGATCACAAAAGTAATTAGTTGGTAATTGTCATATATCAATATTTACGGCAATGATTGCAACACTGGAAATAGAATTGGAGAACGTAACTATATCTATGAAATAGACCTAGCTGAAGGACATTTAGGAGCCTTAAATTATCTTAAAATGATACTGGCGCACACATTACAACCTTTGCACAAGTCATGGCACTTAGATTCTAGAGCTGATCAATGTGATTCAAAAAACTAATGAGGTTGAAATTATTTACAAATTTTCAAGTAAAAGAGATAACAACTTACCATCTTACTATGCTGATGCAAAAAAGCTCTTAATGATTTTTTCTAGCAAGCAAAACGAATTCTTGAGGAATCTTTGAAAGATACATATTGCCACCTTACATGGCCTGACCAACGAACATATCATTGGCCTTTAGTGTCGAATTTGCAAATACCTCATGTGGGCGCTCTCAGAGACTATCTAAAGCATTAAGCAGCATTGGAATTGAGGGCGAAGTTATAATAATCACATTATTTACAATATTAACCATAAGTATAGATATGTACTTAATTAAACGACCAATTATCACTAGCGCCATAGCCATTTTCTGCTTTTCGTTATTAGGCGTGAAAATCTTTGATATTTCTTATGCTGTTATTCAAGGCTCTACATACAAACCTATCGAACAGGACCAACTTTCATTGGTGCTTAGAGAGTTTTCCCCAAATTTAAATGTCTATGTAAAGCCAGCAGATAATGAAATGCTATGGACAGATAGTCTTGTTCAAAAAGATTATCTTCTCAGAACTGATGAAGAAGGGTTTGTCATTGGGCCGGAAGATATCAATCGTAGTGGGGAAAAAGTTGAGCTTCTTTTTCTTGGAGGGAGTACGACGCTATGTCTTTTCGTGGATGAGGATAAACGATTCCCAAATCTCGTCTCTAAAAATCTTGGTGTTCGCGTTATAAACGGTGGGTTTGGGGGTAGTAATTCGATGCACTCTCTTTTGAGGTTGGTTGGAAGAGGAATTCCACAAAAACCGAATTATGTAATTTTAATGCATGCAATAAATGATTTGACTCACATATCAAAGACGCTATCATACTGGAACGGGCCAAATAGTAGATCTCTTATTATTGGAAAAATTGAAACTAATGAAAAAGATCTTGCTTATAAGTCTGTGCTTTTAAATGCACTTCGTGAAATTAAGAATTTTCTTTTTCCAAATATATGGATAAAAATCCGCCCCCTGTTTCAGGGTTTTGTTGAGTCTGTTCAGGATGAATGGCTAGAATATAGAGGTCAGACTTTAGATTATAAAGATATTGACAGGGCGCTTGAAGAGCAGTTCACCGCCTCCCTCAAATCTTTTATTAGAGTTAGTCGTTCATGGGATATCGAACCAATACTAATGACTCAATTTAATCGAATTAAAAATAATGATGATTTTATAAAAACTGGTTATGGAAAAAATCCTCAACCAATTTCTTATGACAATTTTGTTAATTTATATGCAAAAGCGAATGAGATTGTCCGAAAAGTAGCAAAAGAAGAAAAAGTTTTTTTGATAGACCTTGATTTACAAATTCCATCAACTAATCAATATATTTATGATTCTGTTCATCTTAATCAACAAGGTAGCGAACTTGTTGCTGAAAAAATTACCATGGCGCTAAGAGAGCGCCATCCCTTGAAATATCGATAAGTATTGATTTTCATATTTAAGAACGCAGAAAGTGATTAATACAAAAATTCCATTAATGTTTTACTCACAACACAATCGCTAATGTAGCAAGAGTATTTAGCTTAATTATCCAAAGCGCTCAGAGTTAGTTATGCATACAAATATCATCGGTCGTATCTTAATCTGCTGAAACTTTTTTAAACTTGGCATAGCGAATGCTTTACGAAAAATAAACCAGTACTTCCCATTGGCAGATTCATCAACAAACTTTTATTGCAAACGTACATTATTTGGGATAGCACTAATGGCTATCCTCATTGGCAGACAGTGGGTTTAGGTACGTATGCGAGTATTGATGAGGACTAGCTGGGCATAGTCAAATACGTTGCTTCAAAGCGGTAGATTGCCTTACCGCCGAGTGTGGTTAGGGCCGCGGTGGAGTTGGTTTAGTCTCGGACATAGATATCAAGAGCAGGAAACCTTGAAGCTAGAATAAATCCAAAGTGCTCCGGTCTATTTTTCCAATCTAGATCATAGTGGTACACCCCTTGTCCCGCGACTGCACCGCTGTTGTAAAGAGGGTTTGAGAGTAATACCTTTACTGACTCTAGATCATAGAGCGCTAAATCCTGCACCCAAATACCACAAACACTCAAAACATTGGGCTTCCATAACAATACCAAATCTATATTCAAAAGGACTTTATGAGGGCCTAACCCAATGGTGGCTATGAAGTGTGAAAGCGCCCTCTCAGATATCTGCACAAAGGAATCAAACCCACGCATTTCCGCAAACTTTGATACGTATTTTATCAAACCAGAGAGACCGCATCCGTAGGAAATATTCGAGCCGAATCGAACCCTAGGACCGTAGAGAGATAGAAAAGTGCTGACATAGCCGGACGAGACAGGTCTGGACCAGGATTAAGACGCTCGTGGGTTGTGCCTAGTAAACGCAAGTAAGGGACGTAATACTCCGGGGAAGTAAAGAAAATCAAATTTAACTCGCCGCCGAACTTGTGAACTATGCCCCTTTGTGCAGCAATAATACTGGTTCGCTCGCCAATCGGAAGTATTCTTTCGAAATTATCCTTAGAAAATTGAGTAAGTAGAACCCAACCGTTTTGACTCGCTGGCGCACTGTTCTGGAATTTTTCTTGCTGTGTGCGTGTAATAAATAAAAGTTAGGTTATTTCATTTAATTTTAACAGCGCATAGCACAGCAACATAGAGTTTTGAATGTGAGTAGCTTACATAAAACTAATGTACGCTTCGTAATGTAATATGGCAATAAGTTTTTGTTTAAACACTTTTCAATATAAAAAAATCACTTTGCAGGGGTCAAAGATACCGAATTAATTATGGGTTACTTATAACAAATTATCATAATTCATTAACCCGCCTCGCTTTGAATCTTAATGCTTCAAGAGAATTAATGTATTACAGTTAGATAATCAGAAGATAGTTGTTAAACTCGGTTTATTGGAGTGGTTGAACTCGTCAATTTGATTCAAATTTATACAATTTTAACCATGTCTTTCGTCCCAATAAGAAAAAGAGAACTAGAAGACATCCGGCAATGATACTACTTAAAACAATAGACGTTCGATTTGGCTCTACGCGAAGGTTGGGTGCATGGATTGGAGTGGTTAGATGGGTTGATTTAGTTTGAGGTTCTTTTAATTCAATCTCAAGACTACCAATATCTTTTTGTAAGAGAAGTATTGTATTTCTTGTAGTAATAAGATTATTAAAAAAAGAGGAACTTGGGGTAGAATTTGAATTAGAAGAATCTAAGCCTATTGATGTAACAAATTGATTCATAGCTTTAAGTTCTTTATTTAAATTAGCAAGCAGATTTTTTTTATTTTCAATTAGTTGACTTGCTTTTTCGTCTTGATTTTTACGAATATCAGCCAAAACACTTTCTAAACATTTTTTGGCTTGATCAGCAGATTTATCTTTATAATTGATGGAGATAATGGGAGTGCTCTTAGATAAAGTTGGATTTAATTTATTTATAAGAATTCTTCCAGGCTCAGCTGAGTTATTCAAATTACAACTAACAAAAGTGTTCATTGAGTAGTAGGTTGGCATTTTCATTTTTTCAACCACCACGCTTGGAGCTTCAATATCAATATTTGCTACTTTCCCGACTTGAATATTTGCTGTTGCTTGATATACTGGGGGTATAAATAGGGAATAACTGCCACCCAATATGCCTCCTGCTATCCCTCCAATTAAAATTTTTTTCCAACTTTTCAAAAAAATTGTAACAATATCTTGTAGAGATATATCATTATTTACTATTTCACTGTGATTATTTATCATTGCCGCTCAAAAAGTGAAAATTAAAATGTAAAAATAAGAAAAAAGGAGTGCGAGTAGGTTGTTATGCAAAATCTTAATCCAAAAAAAGATTTTATTTTTTTGAGAAGATGATACTGTATATGTCTTCAAGTATAACAATCTCATGAGGATTAATGATGACCTAGAGTTTCTAGATTATTCCCAAATAACTGAAGTTATCAGTCATTTTGTGTGTAATGGCCAATCTAAAATCATGTGTTATTTAAGATATTACCATAATATAGTGTAAAGAATATAGGATTGGCATTCATTACTATGCACCTTTTCATGAGACGTTATCGAGCGTAATTACTTAAATGTGACACTTATTGTGTATGGAACATATAAGGATGTGCATATCATTATGGCATATTACACAACGGTAGACGCTCTTGACTTACTTACTTGGAGGAACCTAACCTCTGTGAAAGAGGGTTAATCGTTTTTGAAAGTATAGACATATGCCCAATCATATTTAAAGAGGCTGTTGAGATGGTAATTGGTTTATTTTTTAATAATTTTTTTAAGTTTAAAAAGCCCTCGAAGAACTAACGGTGGAATCCAATCTCTAATGTAGTTCTGAAGTCTTAGTTTCGCAATTTGCCTCTTTACGTACTTGCTCTCATTCGGCCGCGCTAAATACATTGTTGAATGAGCAGGTGTATCTTCATAAATTTTTCTAGAGGCAGTATAGTAATAAAGCGCAATCGATTTTCTTGTTATCCCAACTGGAGTATTAAGAGGGTCTGGGTGCCCGTGATACGAGTCGGCATCGGTGTTGAAAATGACACAACGATTAAATAGGGGAGCAATGCTGGCAACTTTATATTTCATTTTTCTATCCCAAAGCTCGAGATTGCCACCATAATCAGGATCCCAATCTTTGTTTAGGTAAATTAGTACATTGATGCGCCTATTCAAGTGGAGTTGCTCATTGATTCTGAAATCTGCGTGAACTTGAAGCTTCCCCCCTCTGGATATCTCATGAAAACCTCCGCCAGTAAAATATGGATCGCTAATCAAAGAGTCGATTGTCGTCAGCCCCTCTATAAATTGAAGGACTGGTTCTGAATTGAAAAAATGAAAAATACTACGCATCTTTAATTCGCAACTTTCCGGCATAATTTGTCTTTTATGTAAGCCGCTGAATTCATTCTCATAAAACTTATCATTGGCAAGTTTTTTCGTTGGAAAAGAACTATATATTTCTTCAATTAATGGGAGAGGTAGGAAATTATCGATTACGATGTGTGGAAAAGGTTCTGCAAAGCAATAGGTGCCTGATAGTTCTTCTCCAAAAACCCTTGCTATTTTTTTGTCTAAATCTAGATTACCATCGGTGCTGATCGGTAAAGTAGCATTAGGGTAAGTTGCCACTTCTAATTTTTGATTCACCATTTTTCTCATTTGTGCTTGAAATCGTAGCTGATTTATCTTTTAGAAGCTGTTAGTTTAAACAATGTAGGTGGCTCTGAAAGTGGGGACATGATTTTTAAGGAATGCTCTGCCTATATACCAAGCTGCGCACAACACCAATACTCGAATAAGGTGCAAGCCTAAGGCAACCCATTGACTGTAAAGTATTTGGGGTATGATCAAAAAAATGAAAATCAATTAAACAGCATGGTGTATAAAAAATGTGATCTATACGCCCTAGTATAAATGGTAGGACGGGCGAGATTCGAACTCGCGACCAACGGATTAAAAGTCCGCTGCTCTACCGACTGAGCTACCGTCCCATTTTAATGGCACTGCAAAATATTGATCCAAGGACTTATTGGATTGTTTGCTGTAAAAAAGATCTTTTGTAATTTTAGTCCAGCAAACGCTAAATTATAACAAGATGTTTAGAGTCCCTCTAATCCTTCTTTAGGCGCCCAAGTAAGTCGATTGGTAAGCCCCTTAGTAGGTCATCAGTTAGCTCATTAGCCACGTCTGGCCACGGGAGGATTCTTGGAAAAATAGTCCTTAATGCCCGCTAGGATGGCTTCGGCAATCCTTTCTTGGTAGCCCTCGTCATTGAGCCTTTTTTCTTCTTGGGGATTGCTAATAAAGGCCGTTTCTATCAGGATAGAAGGTATATCCGGGGCTTTGAGAACCGCAAAACCAGCCTGCTCAACCTTATTCTTGTGCAAGGGGGCAAAATAACCAATATTGCGTAGTACCGAGTTACCTACCCTTAGCGAATCATTAATCTGGGCAGTAGTCGACATATCCAGAAGTAGGTGAGCCACCTGCTTGTCCTTGACCTTGATATTGATGCCTCCAATTAAGTCTGAGGAATTCTCTTTATTGGCCATCCAACGCGCCGTTGAACTCGTTGCCCCCTGTTGCGAGAGGGCAAAGACCGATGCCCCCCTTGCACGAGGCTCAATGAAGGCATCGGCATGAATCGAGATAAAGAGATCAGCCTCCACTTGGCGGGCTTTAGAGACCCGACGGTGTAGTGGTACAAAGTAATCACCCTCGCGGGTTAGGAACGGGCGCATTGACGCTTCTTGATCAATCTTGCTCTTTAAGCGTTTAGCAATCGACAGAACAATATGTTTCTCATAAGAACCTCGGGCACCAATCGCTCCCGGATCTTCACCGCCATGACCGGGATCTAGTGCAATGGTCACGAGGCGCTTAAATGGAATACGTTGCTGTTCAGATCGATCTCCTTGAGATGTTGATTTATTTGCAGTACTTGGCGGCACAGAAGGTTTGCTTCCCATCCCAGGCGCGCTGCCCAGCTTAGCAAAAGCAGCAATGGGGTCATCATCCTTCTTACCCTGAGCCTCAAGCAACAATTTCTCTTTCTTGGCGCTTTCCTTGACCAGCTGCATGAGAGGGTCAGGGGGATTGGTGGGGTAGAGGTCAAAGACCAAGCGGTACTGGTATTCAGCGACGGGGTCCAAGCTAAAGAGTTGGGGCTTTACAGCCTCTTTGAGATCAAAGACTAAACGTACCACAGTCGGTTGAAACTGCCCCACCCGAATTTGGGACACATAGGGATCATTGGGTTTGACCTTGGCCACCAGATCTTTCAGGGTTGGGTTGAGCTGCAGACCCTCAATATCAACCACCAAGCGATCGGGCCCGCTTAAGAGTTGATGGCTAATGGGTAAGACTTGATCAGACTCTAAGGTAATGCGGGTGTAATCTTCCGAAGGCCAAATACGTACGCCAATTAATCTCGCGCTAGTGTTGGCGCCTACTAACTCGCTCTCTGTCAGTAATAAAACGAGTACCCCCAAAGACCCCATAGACTTCAGACCGTGTTCTAGGACTAAGCGGCGTTTTGGATCCATGGA
>Ga0114968_10000202_pt1 | contig 44341 bp, 55 predicted proteins | sample M_130807_EF_Meta_FD_87020 | JGI IMG/M metagenome (GOLD analysis project Ga0114968, IMG submission 87020) | Freshwater microbial communities from Lake Montjoie, Canada to study carbon cycling - M_130807_EF_MetaG | ecosystem: Environmental > Aquatic > Freshwater > Lake | place: Lake Montjoie... | reverse complement strand
GAGGTACTCGTGGGAGACCTGGGCGAAGCGGCGACGCTCGTCCGTGTCGAGGTAGATGTAGTCAACATAGAGGGAGGCTGAGACAAGGCCAGATGATGAAACGCGGTCGCGGATGGCGTGGGAGGCCGCCGTGCCGGAAACCTGGTCCCAGCAGAGGTACTTGATCTCGTTGAACTCGAGGTTGATCTTGACCTCGTGGTACTGGAGAGCGATCAACGGGAGCGCAAGGCCCGGGTTGCGGCAGAACCAGAACTGGAGCGGGATGTAGAGCGTGTACTCCGGGGAGCAGTTCGCGACCTCCGCGAGGGAGTTAGGCTCACCACCGGCGCACGCATCGTCGCATGACTCACCGCCCTGGACGAGCAAGTTCACGAGTTCCGGAACGTTGCCTACCATCTCAGCATAGCCGGCCTGCTTGCCCGCCTCCTGGGTGAGTTCATTCCAGATCTGGAGCCAGTCACCGTAGTGCTTGTCAATGCGCTGGCCGCCGATCTCAAGCTCAACTGAGTTGACGAGGTTGTGGCCGACGTAGTTGAGCCAGCGGAACTGGGCGCCTGAGCCGTCCGTGGACGCAAGCTGAACCTTCGGGAGCGTAGCCTGGAGGTAGATGCGGTGGATCAAGTCGCCGTTGCGGCTGATCGTGCACGTGACACGCTTGCCGAAGTTGGCCGTGCCGTTGAACGTCTGCTCAATGGACTCCATCGCGAAGTTGGTGTGGCGACGGTACACCACCTTGAAGAACGTGATCTGAGGGTTTCCCGTCAGGTAGATATCCTGCGCGCCATAGGCTACAAGCTGCATTAAACCACCACCTCCCATTTGTTATATTTATCGCAAAGAAAATAATTTGGCAGAATCGGGGAATTTTGAGAATTTTGGGGAATTATCTGGAGAACACCGGGGTAGTTGGCGGAGCCAAAAACCGAGGGTGGCTGAATCCTTCGGCTTCACCGGGGGAACTCTTCCTGTGAAATCCCGCGGTGCTTAAAATCCGAAGATGACATAAGGAACAATGAAAGATAGGATATAGTTAATGTCTGAAAATAAACCTTTACACATGGTTCTTCATACCATGGACGCTCCCACTCAAGAAGTGACTGATATGCCGACTACCTTAGAGGCATTCCACTCCGAGAAGATGCGTACTATGAATGATAAACGGGCACAAATTACTGGCTTAGAAAAGAAGATTACCGAAAAGGAGGCTCAAATAGATGCCTTCACCGGGGCTCTTCATGCTGATGAATACAAAGTGCTCGTTGAAGATTTACAAGATTTAGAACAACAGGTGGTTCGCCTCCAGAAAGATGACGAACGACTTGATTATTTTTTACAAGTTGGAAACATTCTATTTAATTATTACGATTCACAGGAAAAAATCGCTTCAGGGCACCATGTTTCTAGCAAGAAACCTGCTAGTAAGTTGCGAACTCCTCAAAATAGCGTTTTGAATTATTTCAGTGCTGGTTCTGCCGATGACGCCGAGCCCACACTTTCACAGGCTTCATGCCTTTCAGGACCTTCGTGTCCAGTGGTGACAGAGAAAGAGCCTAAGAAGGTTATTAAAGCCCGGGACATTGAAGATTCTAATGGACTTCAGCGTGACAAAGCACTAGAGCGTTATTTGAGTATTATTGAGCCGACTGCGATTCGTGGTGGAATCCTACCAGGCTCTGGCATAGAACCCGATTTTGGCGCGTGTCCTCATTGCGAAACGGAGATGGTCTTTTATCACAATGAGGCAACTCTGGGGTGCCCGGGGTGTGGCTACCAGGACTTTATTCTGGTTGATTCCGAGAAGCCGTCCTATAAGGACCCGCCGCGTGAAATCTCGTACTTTGCCTATAAGAAAATCAACCATTTTAATGAATGGCTCGCTCAGTTCCAAGCAAAGGAAAGCACTGAGATTCCAGCAGATGTATATGAGAATATATTGGCGGAAATTAAGAAGGAGCGTATTACTGATCCGCGTACACTCAAACCTCAGAAACTTCGGGAGGTCCTAAAGAAACTCCATTTGAACAAATTCTACGAGCATATCCCACATATCTTACACCGGATGAATGCGTTCTGTGCGCCCACCATGTCACGGGAAATGGAGGATAAGCTACGGTACATGTTCAAGGAGATTCAGCCGTCGTTCATTCGGCATTGTCCTCGGGGTCGCTCCAATTTCTTGTCATATTCATATGTCTTATACAAGTTTTGTCAACTGCTAGAACTGGACGATTTCTTACCGTGTTTTCCCCTGCTCAAAAGTCATGAAAAACTCTATATGCAAGATAACATCTGGCAGAAGATTTGCGTTGACTTAGGCTGGGAGTTTATCCGAACAATTTAACTGCTGGAAGTAGATGGATGCTTTCAAATATGGTATTGGGGAACCGGGTCATTCAATAGCAAGTGAATTTACTCCGGAGTCGCGGCCTATGTTTAGGAATGCTATGACAAGAGTACCTCCCCAGCAAAAATCTGCTTTTTTAAAGGAATATTTTTCATACCAGAATACGGAAAAAGCTGAGGCATTTGCTAAAATTTTTGTGAATGCTTTACCAAAGGTAGTTTATGCGCCGCGGCCGGTGCGTTATTTAACACTAAAACAAAAATCCAGTTTGAATTCTATTCCTGAAAATAAGCAATTACGAAAGAGAACACGCAAACAAAGGACTCGTAAAAATAGGAGATAAATGGATCCAATCCATATTTTAACTTTAAGTTTTACTCTTGGTTATATTTTTCAATGTATATTTTCTTGTCATTTATATCATAATATGAATCCTGTATATGAAAGACTTGAAACATTAGAGCAGGTTACTTGGTCTCAGCAGAATCCTGTTCAAAATCCAGTATATACGAGAACAAGAGATACCAATCGCGCAGAAGATCCTACATAACAGCCTGCTTAAATAAATGTCCGATTCATTAGATTAATGATGCGGACAATTGTGGCAATTGATCCCGGTATTAAGAATTTGGGAATCTGTGTTGCGGAAGTGGTGGCTGACCTCAGTGGAAACCAGCAGATATCCAATATTTTACTCTGGGAGAATTTCAATTTAGTTTCAGATTCTTCGGCTCAACTATCTACGCGCTGCTCGGTTCAATCCTGTAAAGGACCGGCTTCGTGGTCCTACAAGGGTACCTCTTCTGAGGCAGCCTTGCTATGTAAGAAATGTGGTAAAAAGGGCTTCAAGGGCTTTACTGCTATAGATCCCGAGAAGATTAAGACAGTTGCAACCATCCGTGAATTTGCTGAGTCGCTGGGCTGGACTAATGCGAAAAAGAAGACAAAAGTGGTTCTGCTAGAAGAAGTGGCCAAGTTTTATTTAATGCCTTATAAGGCAGCTAAAGTAAAAAGTATGAGTCCGGCAGATGTATTTGGGAAAATTCGGGTTTTTGTTGAATCCCGTATCCCTATCCTCAAGAAGGCTTCCATCGTGCGAATTGAAAATCAGAAAAGTATTGCTCCACTCTTGCGGGATATTCAGATGCAAATTTATTCCTTGATGCGATACATTTTAGAGAAAGATGGTTGGACTGGTACCTTTGAGTTTGTCCATCCCGGTGCTAAGAATAAGGGCGACGCAATTTCTGCTGGTTCGGATAAATACAAGGAAAGGAAAGATGCGACACTTGGCCGGATAGAAAAGAAGTTGTCTTTATGGTCCGCGGCAAAACCAGCAGTGGCTGCTCCTTGGCTTTTGCTTTTCAATGGCGTTTCTAAGAAGTATGATTTGGCGGATACTTTACAAATGTGTTTAGGATAAACCTAAACACCTACTTGCTCCTTTTAGTCGCGTATGTGCCTCGGCTAAAGCCACTTTAATTTTTTTCTTGCGATTATTTAAATGAATATTCGTTCCGGAAATACTGTTGAGTGGACTGATACTACTACAAATCCGCCAACTACACACAAAGGTACTGTTAGATCAGGTCCTCTTGTTTGTTATAAAGTATATAATACCCTAGGTGACAAAATAGAATTAGTAGAAAAAATGAGATTAACTGTTACTGATACACATAGTAATAATAACAATAATAACTACAATAATAAAAACGGCAAATACCGCAAGACTAGGAAGCAGCGTCGCTAAACTGCGGCTTGTACAGAAATTTTGTAATACAAATATAATCCAAAGAAGTTCTTTGCTATGATATCTAAGATATTATAGCCGATATTTTTCTGAAGTACAGGTGTTATGAAAGCAACTCCATAGAGACCCCAAATTACAAAGAGGATACTGAAAAGTTGTTTACCAATAAGTGATTTATCAGCAAATTCTTTATAGAGGACATAAAATGAACGAGCAAAACATGCTGTTCCTAGAACCAACGCAGAATACCGGTCAAGTACACCAGTTTCTCCGAGGAAGCCAAAGGCTAACATGCAAAAATTAAAGAAGAATATTTCTAGCAGAGGCCATTTATTATCTAGAGTAAATTCCAGCAGATTATTTTTCACAATATTCTTTTCCTTCTGCTCCTCATAGAAAAAATAGGCTGCCATTGAGAAAAGCATTGTTGGTGTGGAGAATACCCAATCATTATATCTGCTTGTTGCCAACGTTTCAAGATTAAAATGTAGTACAAAGAAAATATAGAATCCGAATTCTATGATTTGTACAATTAATTCAAGACCTAGGATATCTTGCAGGATTTGATCGCTTTCATCTAATTCTATGGTAAGTCCAATAGCGCTTAAAATTCCAGTAATTAGTTGAATAAAGAGGGAAAATTCAGTTGTTTTCTTAACAAGAAGCGCATCAGTTATACTCATGCCTCTAGTTTTTGTAATAGATTTTATCTTATTTTGGAGAGTGCGTCTACGAAGTTAGCCGAAGGCTACTGAGGACAGGAAGGAGATTTATCTCCTGCGTAAAGAAAAGCCAAATAGTCTAGAAATAAGAAACAGAAGATGTCGGTGAGTTTCGGCGGATCTAGACCTGGACCCGAAGAATTGATTCAATTTGCAAAGAAGGCCAACGAAATTGAGATTGGCGGTATCAGCGATCTAGCAGATGATATGGGAATGTCTCTGCTGACAAACACAAACAAAATCAACATTGGCACCCGGCAGGAAAGTTCATCTGGTCCTACAATCACCATTGATGGTGGAGGTGGAGGTGGTGGAGGCGGCTTCAGCGAAAATCTGGAGTTTGTGAATCTGGATAACATGGAAACGGTAAGTGGTGGCGGAGAGAAAGTGGAAATCCCCAACTTTGGCAACAACGACGCTTTCCGCACGCCTATCCAGCAGCCCATCAGTTTTGATATGAATTCGGGAACGGTATCCACAAAGCCTGCTGTGCCTCAAATGTCAGTAGAGGAGGAGAATCGGGAGAAGAACTCCTATTTAACCCGCATGATGCGCCTGTCTAGCAAGGGCATGGGCGGCCAGCGCATGACAATGGCCAACTCCCTGGACGAAATCAAGACTGAGTACGGTCGTGTTGTGGATTCCCGCAATCTAGAAGCATCACTCAAGTTCCAGCGTAATATGCTTATGACCTTTGCGACGGGTGCTGAATTTTTGAACAATCGGTTCAATCCCTTTGATGTCAATCTAGAGGGCTGGTCCGAGTCAGTTCATGAGAACGCCGAGGATTACGACGAGATTTTTGAGGAGTTATATGATAAATACAAGGATGCTGGAAAGATGCCGCCTGAAGTACGTCTTGTTATGACGCTCGGTGCTTCCGCTGCTATGTTTCACGTCACGAATACGTATTTCAAGTCCAAGATGCCGGGCATGGATGATATCTTGCGAAACAATCCGGACCTCATGAAGCAGTTTGCGACCGCGGCGGCCAATCAGGCTGGGCCGGGATTTGGTAACTTTGTAGGAGCTGCGATGAATGCTGGGGCGCAGAGACAAGCTGGCCCTTCGGTACAGCAGCAACAGCAGGCACCTCAAATGAACAGTATGCCGTTTAATCTGAGTAGCCGAGCGCCTCCACAGCGGGCCGAAGAAGAGTTGCGACCGGCCCAAGGCCAGCGCAGAGAAATGCGCGGTCCCACCGGCGTAGATGATATTCTTCAAGCATTTGAGAATGAGCGCATGATGCAGTCTCAGCCCCCTGCTCCTCCGATTAATATGAATGACGCTCCTATTTTCTCCCCTAATGAATCAGGTTCCCCGCAGACAATCAACATGAATATTCTGCGCGAAGGTGTTGGTTCAGAGGGCGACCCTCTGCGTGAAGTAAGTAATATCTTGGATGAGATGCAGAGTGTAGCAACTTCAACAACCAATTTTGACGAGGTTAAGAAGCGTCGCAACCGTAAGACAGCATCTGTGGTTTCGGGAGGAACATTGACGCTCAATGTGTAATCTATAATTTAGCAATATTATCCAAATAAGTGGCTTCTTCTGTTACGATACTCGTATCAGGAACTGCTAGAGGACCCCGCATGAAAAGTGGAAGCATTTGTAGTTGTCCATTAGGCGCTTGTACTGAGCTTTTATTTTGACTTTGTATTTGTGGTTGGCCTTGGTTGGTCTGCGTCGGAACTACACGCAAGAGACAGAATGGACTTGCCTCATAAATAATTACATAGAATATAAGCATAAACATAACAGTAAGCCAGAATGCGGTCACTACATTACGAGTTGCGACGAAGCATAAACAAAATATGATTATTGGACGTATCCATAAAGAACCCAGCAGTTTTTCCTGTTCAGGCGTTAAATTCATCGCAATATGTTTTCCACCCAAGTTCAAGATCACGTAGCAAATACCCGCTAACCATGGATTTGAACTTAAATATCCAATTGTCTGTGTGATAGGATCAACGGCCACTGATACAGCAGTAGCTGCTACAGCAGTTGATGCTCCAACTGCCAATGTTTGTACCGGAGAAGGAACATTTAAATCGCCTCCTGTCTGCTTTTGCTTTCGCATTCCCTACCTTTTAATAGTAAATTAAATGTTCAAGCACTCAACAGATTTACATCATAGAACCATAATACAATAAGAAGGAAAGTAAGCATACCTACGACGGGATTCCAGTCCATTCCTAGCAGAATTAATAAATACGCTGAAAAGCGGAAAAAAGGTTGCCGGGCTAGATAACGGAGTTCCTTGTTATACGGTGTTTCAAATGATAAACTAAATAAAAGTACAGCGAAAATTAATCCTAATACAGTAAATCCAAGAGTTACAGTATCTGTATCTAACATCCCTACTATAGTCTAAGAATTAGGGGCCTGCGTGACCACCATTCGGTCAAAAATTGCTTTAGGCCGCTCGTCCAATATTTTTTCAACTCCCCACCGTGTTTTACTAGTTACTTCGTCTTTAGTGATTTGATTATCAAAATATTCGCGCTTATTCTTCTTATGTTCTTCTGCTAGTAAAGCAAACATCAGAATAAAAACGGCTGTGCCCATAATTGGCTGAGTTGTAAATAGTACAAGTCCTCCTGAAAAAAGACCAATTACTCCAAGCCAGGAAGTTAATACTTTACGGACATTCCGAGGAAGACCATCCGGTCTAGCGGCAATAATTAAGACTATAACCGATAATAACCAATTCATTGGTAACGGCATTAAAGTTTCTAATAACATCTCCTATATTAGGCCTGACATTTTAGAGGGTTGCTCCAGTTGTTATAGAGTGTATCTGGATCTAAATCTCTTTTGAGACCTATGGCGGGACATGTCTTATTCTTATAACATTCATCATCAATTTCCAAAAATGTATCCCTAATATTTTTCAGAACTATTCCACCGTCACCTGTTACATCTGCTGCGATATATCGTAAAAGTGTTGTATATGCCAGTGATGCTTCAGTACATGTAACCGGTTTATCTTTTTTGGTGATTGTTAATTGAACATTTGGGTCAAGCGCAAATCCTTCTATCACAGGAGAGCAACTTGCTAGAAAGAGAAATACGATTGTAAAAAAAGCAACTAGCAGAATTATGTCAATAGACATTTTGTTTGATAAACAGAAAATAATGCTATACGATAGGGAAGCCAATGAGCTACGCATCTTTAGACGAAGCATTTCCTTCCATGAGTGAAGGAGCAACATCGGGTCAAATACCCACGAAGAAATCAAAGAAAAGCAAGAAAGGATTAAGGGTGGAACCTCTTATTGTAGAACCCGATAGACCAGCAGAACGTCCTCCTGTGGATATTCCAGTCTTAGGAGGAACACCGACTGAAAATACACGAACTACTAGCCAGAGCAATTATTTAGTTGCTGCACCTGACCCTGCTGAAGACTATTTCCCGTATCCTCTGGGATCGGATAATGATACCAATGGTTTTATGCTTCAACCAGATTGGGCCGCCCAGTTTGCTCTAAATAAAGGTATAAAACGACACTCAGAGACTCCTATCGCACCATCTGTAACACCTATTGACGGATATTCAACTCTCTGGCGAAATGTTCCTGACCCGAAATATGGAGCAGCAGATGATTCAGGCAGGTCATCAAAAGATACTACAAATGCGATTGGTATTGAAGATGATCTCCGTGAAAAGATTGATAAAATCCTTGAACGCCTGGACACGCATGAATACAAGGTACAAGGTGAACGGGATGCTTTCTCGGAAATTCTGTTATTTATTCTTCTCGGTGTAGCAATTATTTTATTGCTGGATTTGTTTTTTAGGAGTCAGCAGTATGCTCTAGCACACATGTTGACCTCTTCAATTGGTCCGCAGAGGGGAGGTGGTAAATCAAGAGCAAGCGGCCGAGGCAGAGGAAATGATCTTGCTTTAATGATGCGCCGGCTACGCGCATCGGGATTTATTTAGATAAAATGAACATTCTTAGTTGTTGAATCGTCGGTCGCAGATCCTTGCGAAACATACTGTGACATTCCCCCCGTAAGAGTCTTGTAATCGGAAGTTTTCCGCAGATTAGACTTTTTCTTTTCAAAACTAACAATCTCAGTGGATTGTTGTTTTTCAAGTTGTTTTTTAATTCCTTCTTCAGTGATTTGAATAAGTGACTTAGTATATGGCGATTCGTTGATACGATAATTTCGGGCTTGCTCTTTCCAGGAAATATACAATGCATTTGGATGAGTATAATTTACAAAAAAACTTGAGGAACGCAGATTGTATGCCAAATAGATAATACATTCTTTCATATCAAAACGAGGAACTCCAGGTATGAATTCGGGAACAAGATAAATGAGCTGTTGTGTATTTCCTGGTAGGCGATTTGTTGCTTGAATTTTTTGATGTACGCGACTAAGAATCGTATTGTAGATTTCACATCGTATGTGGTCTTTTTTGTTTTGTTCAACAAACAAAGATGATGCTTCTAGACGCGGTGGGGTTGGACCACTCATTCCTGATTGAATAACAGAAGTGATTATGAAACGAATCCCGCGTTGCGTTGTTCTGAGTGGAGGCGGAACACGATGTATTAGTTTTGTTGGTGGTCTTTTATATCTCAAAAATAAGGGTATTTTACAGGCTGTGCGAAAATGGTATTGTTGCTCCGCGGGTGCTTTAATTGCTGTTCTTTTTTCAATCGGAATGCCTGAGAAAGATATACTTCACTTTGTTCATAAATTTGATTTTACACAGAGTAGAGATTTTAATGCGGAAGATATTATGTCTATTGGAGAAACAATGGGCCTTGATAAAGGATTTGCCTTACGAAAAATGATTGTAAGAATGTTGGAGAGTATTCGCAAGGATTCTAGCAGATGGACTTTACGGGAATTCAAGGAGGCAACAGGAAATGATGTTCATTACTTTATAAGCAATGTAACATTAAGTATACCATTTTTTGCTTCAGCCGCGACTCATCCGGATTTATTTGTGCTAGATGCTATTTATGCTACAATGGCAATTCCCTTTTATTTTTGCCCCTATAAGGATTTACTTACAGGCCATTACTGGTGTGATGGAATGTTAGGTGGTAATTTTCCGTGGTATCATGTGCCCGATGCTGATAAACGTGACGCAATTGGACTATACTTTCCCTCTAGAACTGTTGTGCCCAAACCAGAATTCTTTGATTATTTAAATTCAATTATTTCTTTTAGGAATAATTATGAACAGCGGAAAATTGTAAATGAATGGTCGGATAATATAATCTCAATTCCTACATCCGAATTTCCATCTATCGCCCTTGATTTGAGCAAGGAGGATAGGGAACATTTATACCGGGTTGGGTTGGAAGAAGTGAAAATATGGTGGTCTACAAAAGGTACGCGCCTATTTATTGAACTTTCTCTGCCAGAAAGTCTTGGAATCCCTGCGTGGAACGCGGCCCCTCGTATTCGGTCGTATTCCCAGCCGCATCTAGCAGGACAACTGTTGGATACCCTGAAATCTTTACCTTCTCCTTATAAGGGTTTTCTTCCGTCTCGGGGTTTATTACCTGTAAGTCAACAGCGTGTCCGGCGATGGTCTGTTTAGGACCGAGGGCCTGGAATTCAGGCTTAGCCTTTACGCAATGAGGACACCAATCTACGCCGAACATGATTAATTTGTAGTCGCCGCCTGCTCCTGTGCTAGAGGCAGGAGCATCCGCGAAGTTTTCATGGGTAAGAAGAGTTACAAGAGGCTTCTCAACAAATTGTTTAAAAAGTGTTACACCCACAAAAAGGACGACCGCAACAGCCAACGCATAATAAAGATAATCCATTCTAAAAGAGGTCACGGTTTAAATATTTAAAAGAATCCCGCAATAGAAGATTCAGGGATGTCAGTCACACTTTTTTATAAAAATAAATGTCACACAATATCCTTTTCTTGGACAGATTCCATTTGGCAAAAAGAGGATGTTTATGAATGTGGATATTTATATTTACGACTGCTAGAATTGGGCTTTCAAAAAGAAGCAGCCGACCAATGGACACGAGCATTTACATTTAAAAAAATGTATCGCGGATTAGTGTATTCAGCAGAGGCAGAGGCTAAGATGGAATTGCTTAAAAAAACCCTCCAATCTGTTTCAGCGTAATCGCACGGCGTTTTTTGAGTATTTCACGTCGTCGTGTTTTAACAGAACGACAAGTTCCTTTACCTTTTGGACAAGTGCTACTAAATGTACGCGCTTCCCTGCAGTAGTCCTTAAAATTATTTGTTTCTAATTCCATATGTTTACAGATTTTATAAAGCCAGGCAAGAACAGCGGTTCTTCCTTTGTTAACAGGGACGTGCCCTGCTTCTTTTATGGCTAAAGACCATTGTTCTCGCCACTCAGGAAAAGGAAGTGCGTTCGGAATAGAGTTCCACCAGCGTTTAAGATGCTGAGGATCTAATTTACTTGTTACAAAAGCGACACTTTTAAAAAAGTCAAAGCCAAGAATATGTGTATCAGTAGATTCTAGCAGTTCACTATAGTATTTTTTAACTTCACTAAAAGGCGGATTTGGTTTGCGGAGATGACCCTGCTTTCGGAGTTTGTTATTTACATCATTGTGAATTTCATAAGACCATCTTGCTAGCTCTGTTCCTTGAGTAGGCACGGGCCTGTGTATATAGAACTCTGTTAGTGATGAGCGACAGTATTTACAAGGTAGAATATACGGGAGTTCTTCTAAGAATGTGTAGACATCGGGGCTCCGATGTTCTGAAAACGCAATTAGATGTATTAGCCGCCATGCGCTCGGACCCCAAAAACGAGTATCCATCCCTACTGTTTGGACTGAAAATTCTACATTTATACTGTTTAAAACAGCGTGAATGTGAAATGTGGAATATGAAATGCGTATTTAACGCTGGGGGCCACCGAAGATGCTGCTCAAGTTGACCGTACGGCTGACCTCCGTCATGCCGAAACCATCACCCATGAAGTGGATAGTGTTAACACGGAGCGGGCCAAGGGAGGAGATATTGTTCATAACAGCACCTGATGATAACAAGGCAGTAGCACGGAAACCTGTGCCGAAGTTGATTGAGCTGCCGAGCGTGGCATTGCTCAAGAAAACATAGGCGTGCGTACCAATCGTGGAGCAGTTGATAGCATTCAGGACCAAATCCGCGGCAGGATTGACTACATAGAAGACCTGGCCCGCCGCAACGTTGATGGTTGACGCAGTAGGGAAGCCCGTGGTCGCAACAGCCGCGCCCGTTGTGGAGAAACGCTTATCAGCATACACCTGCTTACCAGCAATAACGTTACCGTTCGTGAAGACCGCATTGCCCTCATTTACCAGACCAGTAGAGGAAAGATTTTGGTCAAATCCAGCATTCTTTCCATCGCCCAAGTTATCCACGAAGTAAGGCTTATCTGAGTTAAACATCGCAAAGATAGGGGAGTTAGGGTTGATGAATCCAGCCAAGAAAGTCTGGGGGTCAAATACACCAATCATGGGATAGGTGATGTTGGGGTGCGCACTCGGATAGAGGCGCTTGCCGTTGTCGCGGAGAACGCGGCCAGCCGGGCACGTCGCCGCCGTGGCACCAGAAACCTGCGTTAATGAGCCAGTGGTAAGACCATTGGCGTCCGTTGTGGCCGTGTATGTATAAAAGTCATTCACGAATGACTCAGTTGCAATATACTGGCGACGGGGAATAGCGGCATTACCAAAGCTCTTACCCAAAGACATTTCTATATCTAGATAATAAAATTATTAAAATCCGAAGTTAGCAGTGGAGGCCAACATCGGGCGCACTGATCCGGCATCCGCAAACGAACTCTTACAACTTACCTGCGGCTCAGGGCACCGCTCAGGTGAAATTGTTGGGCAAGGCTGGCATGGACGAGGCTCAGGGCATTTTACAACGGGGCAACGAGGGCGCGGGCAGGGCGGGCATTCGCCAATCTTACAGGGTTTGCTGCAGGAGGCTATACAAGGCGGGCACTTCGGTACAGAGGATTTCAAAACATACTTAGACATATCGGGGTAGGGCGGGCACTCAGTTTTTAGCATATACTTGGAAAGGTCAGGTAGAGGCGGGCAAGGAGGAACAGTGGCCTTTAAAACATACTTAGACATGTCGGGAAGAGGCGGGCATGAAGGTGCTACTGTTGCCTGTCCTTGTCCTTGTCCTAGCGCCTGTTCCTGTCCTTGTCCATGCGAATGCGTAGCACCACAATCGCACGGTTTCTTCGCATTACATTTATAGCAGTATGTTGAATCATTTCCCGCAAAATTTTCTCTTACAGTGACTGAACTTGAGCCAGTGAATTTTCCTAGAAATAAACCCAGGGCAAAAGTACCCAGCACTAAAAAGATTATTTTAATAGTAAACTTCATATCCTATCATAATGTGGGAAAATTAGAAATCTTGACAAGGTTTCTAATTCTCTACAAATTCATAATTTTACATAGACTATTCAGCAAATGCTTGATACTTAGGAGCAACTAACGGAGGACCGCCATAGAAGGTTTCAACACGGGAGGGCGGTCCTAGATTTACAGTAAATGCTTCCTTGCGTTCAGAAGTATCGGCAATCCACGCATAGACAAAGACTACAATCATGATAAGCGTTCCAATTACAGGAAAATCCTCAGTTGTTACATTCATACTACTGTTCATTCTATCGTATGTATCTAATTTTAACTTAATTTTTTGTAGGACATCCAAACATTTGGGGATATGAGCCGCCCCAGGTATCTTCAAGACGATTACAAATCATTAAATATGCGCCCTTATAACCATAATCCGGACCGACATTTCCAATATTTGTACATCCAATATTTCCCATATCAAGACCCGATTTTGTAACATTAGCACAGAGATTGACTAACTTATCCTTGTAATCGGGTGCGGTTGAATCATTGAACGCATAGGCAGAATAAGCTGAAGATGCTCTTTTCAGGTAGGAATTAGAACCAGTTCCAGGGCGAATATTGTCATCGCCTCTATCTCTCAGAGATGAGGTGAATCCTCCATCAGATGCCCTCTTAAGTTGTTCTTGGTCAGGCAAATATCCGGGCGTTGATTCACTTGGCATGCCTCCAGTTGGTGACCATTTGGATTTGAAGACATCCATCTGCTCGTAGTTTGAAGGTCCAAGTTGACCCTGTATAGCGGTCAGCGCCTGAAGGATATTTTCAGCATCGCGGGAGGAGATTTTCTTTGTTTCCAGCATATTTGTAATTTTATCAACACGTTTTGCCATTTGTTCACGGGCGTACAAGTCACCGTCAAAATGTAGACTGATTGAGCCCTTGAGATACTTGGCCATTTCTAGCAGATTTTGCGGGCTGGTCTGCGTCATAGCCGGTGTAGAGGCTCCAGCATCAGGAACTGCTGGCATGCTAATCAAGTTCGGTAACTGTTGCTCAAGTTTGTTGCTTTGTTTCAGGAAATTTCTTGCATCACCTACACGAATGGGAATCTGGTCGGGAGATGTCTTTCCTTGCTGGAGCGATTGCTTAATTTCATTTAAATCAAGGAGGAGTCTGTCTATGTTTTGAATGCGTGCTACAATGACAGGCTCGGTTGTATTTAGCGATTTAAGTTGCTCGGTGATTGTTTTAACTGATGTGATCAGTGATTGAAGATCTGAGGGTTCCACCATATCCGTATCCTTCTTTCCGGGCGCAAAACCGGCACCGTTTCCTGTTGCTTGGACATAGTCTGACATAGGATTTCCATTCATCATGAATTGACCGGATAGAGGCTGGTTGCCTTGGCCGCCGGGATATGCAGTGGCAGTTGTTGTATTTCCAGTAACTCCAGAACCACTAGAACCACCCGCAGAACCACCCGCAGAACCACCCGCAGAACCAGCCGCAGAACCACCCGCAGAACCAGCCGCAGAACCAGCAGGACCACTTGTTACCCCCGATATCTTATCTTGAACATATATCCTCATAGCCGATGAACCCGCTGTAAGATTTGGTATTTTAGATACTAAATATTGGTTAGCATAGGTGTATTCCTTTGTCTTATTTGCTGTTTGTGCGGAATTATAAGGAAATGTAGCAGGAGCCATAGCATATTGTGTTATTTTGGAAACTTCCAGATATAGAGTATTAAAATATGAAATATCATCAGGGGATAATTTATTCAAGACAGCATTCTTACCACCAAGAGCACTTACACCCATTGAGAATATAACCACTGAATCAATATATACTTGTAAATCATTTTGTGAAGGAGTACCAACAGTAGGATTTGCGGTAGTTGAACCAGGAGTCTGCGGTGAACTATTCGGATTTGTGGCTGTTGTGTTTGATGTTGTTGTGCCGGGTGCTCCACCAGTACCAGCACCTGCTGCTGTTCCAGTATTAACTGTATTTCCAGATGAATCCATTGTATTTCCAGATGAATCTGTAGTTACTGTGTTAGGAGGCCCTGCGGGAGGAGTTGAACCAGCAGGAGGAGTTCCCGCAGTTGCGCCAGCAGGAGGACTTCCAGCAGTTCCGTCAAAAAACTCGTATGATTTTTCATGTTCATTTAGAAAAACAACAGCACATGCGATAAAAAGCGCAACACCAATTAAGAAATAGACAGCCTTCATCCTGTCAAAAGTAGCGAAAATGCTACGGCAAAAACACTTATTTTCAACAGTTTGACTGTAAAAAATTAGTTTTAAATGAATTTATTTCTAAACCCTACAGTTCCAGCAGGGAATTTCGTTGCGTTTTATCCAAATAGACGGGTCAGGAGACGGACATGCTGCTGTGACTTGACGAGGTCTATAGTTTATTTGTTGGGTGTCTATTGTTTTCTTCTGTATTTCACGACGTTTATCCTTTATACGTTGCGTACGTTCCATCTTTTCTCGTTGTTCTTCAGCCGCTTTCAGGATTTCATTATAATTGGGTGAATTATCATATGATTTTGATAGACCGCATGACTGTATAGGCTGATTAGCAAGTTGGCTTTGAACTTGTGAATTAATCATTCCTTGAACATCGCTTAATGTGACAACTGGTTTTTCAGAAGCAGCTGCCATTATGGCCTTGGCTTGTTTTGTCATTTTATCTTTTACTGCTGCCTCCGCTGCATCAGCCTCAGCAGTTTCGGGTTTCTTTGGCTTTTCTAGATCAGAACCAGGAGATTGTTTCAATTCAGGATGAAGACCTTTTTCAAAAAAACCACTATCTACTAGACCCAATTGATTACGTCGTTGATGGATTTCATATCTTAATTGTTCTCTCTCCTCCGGTGACATACTTCTGTACTTCGCAACTAGTTCTTGTAAATCAAGAGGACTTTGTGTTGATGTTGTAAATGGTTCCAATGGGTTTAATGCATAAAATACAAGTGTTGTAAAACCAACTGCTAAAATAGCCATTGTAAAAGGCTTCATTCCCTAATTAGTTTATCTAAAAGAATATACGATAGAACAATTATTACAGGGCCAATAACTATAGCAGAATAAAGTTGTAATAGATTATCTTTGGCATAGATATAATCAGGTTGGGGATAAAACTGCTGCTCTTTAGAAGATGAAGGACTAAAAACACGATTTACACGGTCTGTGCTATAACGCGAATCTTCGTATCCAGCCTCCACCTTCTTACGCATCAACTGTGCGGCAAATGTAGATGCGGGGTCAAAATTTAAAGTAGGTGTGGCATCAGATGGAACAAAAATCTTACTGATATTTTCCTTACTATAGCGATTATCGCCACCATAGCCACTTCCTTCTAGTGCTTTTCTTCTTAACTGTGCCGCAAAAGTAGATGCTTGATCGTAGTCCAAGAAAGTATCATTTACGATTGTAAGAGTGAATAGAAGATAGAACGCGGTCAAACCGAGTACTAATATCAATTTAGATACACGCATTTCCTATTTATTACATGGTATTTTCATCTTCATTCTCATCATCCTCTTCATCTTCAGCACTTGGTAAATACTTATTTACACCAAGAGCCTTCTCAATCTCCGAGTCTGTCATAGGATGTGTAGCACTATTAACAAGAACTGTTTGAGCCTTATAGGATGTAAATGTCTCAGGTAGTAAGAGTCCATAAAGAAGACCGAAGAGAACACCGAAAGCAATGACAAAACGAACTGAAGGCTTTAAAGACATCTCTACTTATGCCTGTTTTTTTGCGTTTTCCTTGCTTTTCTTGCCCTTCTTGTCTTTCGCGGCCTTGGCTGAATTGTACTTGATTGTTTTAAACGTTTCTGTAACTCTTCAGGCGTTTGCGGTATTACTTTTGTTGGAACTTGATCCGCTAGCAAAGGACCATCTTGTCTTACAGGTCCTCCCAGAAATGATGCGATTATACTAGCAGGACGATTTTCAGGATTTAGATGCTTCATATTCGGCTTAACTTCAGGTGGCCGTTCAGTGCCATTTTCAAGACCCAGATTATAACGTCTAGCAGCAGAATACGCATCACTGTTTCCTTGTTTCATTATATTTAGAAAGCGACCAAGATTGCGGGATTGAATTGCTTTATCTAATTCATCAAGATTTAGAGTTAAATCATTGTGTCGTCTAGGTTTCTCTTGACTACGAATTTCTAGGGCAGTTTGAGGCGTACCCTCACGCAAAAGTGTACCAAATAAATCGTCTGAATCAGTTTTAGTTTTATTCCGAATCATTAAAGGCATTGGATTACGATAAATATCAAGTTCCCATATTTTATCAGGACGAACTGTATTCGGAGGAGGTGGAACTCTTACTGTAATGCCTCCATCGCCTCTAAATCTAAATCTATCAGACTCAGCAACACCTGCTGCTAAACCTGCTGGATACCATAGATGAGGAAAATGAGTTAATTTACGAGCTTCTCCATACCACATATTTCTAATACCTCTTGCTCTACCAGCAATCTTTATTCGCTCATGTTGGTCACGCATAATTTGTTTTAATTCAGCCAAAGACCGTAGAGGTGGATCAAAAAGTGTAAAAATGAAATTTTTTAATTCAAGGAAACTTTGTGAAAGTTCCGCAACATGTACATCTTTATAACTGGCTCCTTGATAAACAGGACCGAATGCCATCGGAGGAGCATTAAGAGCAAAACGGCCCAGATTAGCAGTTCCTTTTTCAGTGATTGTTGCTTTTCCTACTTGTTGCGGTCCTATAGGTATTTGAGGAGGAGACCAGGTTATAGGAGTTTCATATTTTTCATTCATTACTTTTGCTATAAAAGCCATATCTGGATGTGTTACAGCCTTTTCAAATAAATCTAAATTAAGACCTCTACGTCCTCCTACCATTCGTAAAATGTATGACGATAGATATTCTTTTTCTATCATATCAAGTTCCTCAGGACGAAGATTGGGGTCTGGACGAAATTGTAGATATAAATCCCCTACTGTATTTATACCCATTGATGTATCATCTTTAGGAAAAATAATACTCCGAGAATGATTATATTCGCGATCAAACGTATCAAAAAAACGAATACTCCAAACATGTCTTGGCTTAAGTTCAAACTCTAATCCACGATTCCATTTGTGTGATCCAACAATTCGCGCAGTATTATCTCTTCTAACTTCTGGCTTGAGATTGGGTAATACATATGCCATATCCTGTGTGGCATTTCTAATGAACTCTTTAATTTGTCTATTAGAAGTCAGTCGAGGTTCAAACATATTATATATATGAGCGAGTAGCGTGACCACATGGTTAACTTTTTTATATATTCTTCTATTTACAGGTGTATTTTGCCAATCTCGTAAAACACCAAAATGGGCCATCCCTACTTAAATTTGAATATATTTTGTGGCATTTATGGTGGCAAAGATGCTTTCCTATAAATACAAGGAAGATGATGTGCTAGAAGTTGGAATTGATGAAGCAGGACGCGGCTCCCTCTTTGGACGCCTTTACACTGGCGCAGTAATTCTCCCTTTTGACAAAGATGATATCTTTGACCATGGAGCAGAACTCAAGCAGATTAATGATAGTAAGAAATTGACAAAGCGGCGCAGAGACATCTTGTACGATTATGTTAAGGAAGTTGCTCTTGACTGGGCTTCAGGCTATGCTGAACCAACGGAAATTGATGAAATGAATATTCTACAGGCAGATTTACTAGCTATGCGTCGCGCTGTTAGCAAACTAGAATTTACAGCAGGACGTTACTTGATTGACGGAGATACTCCGGTGAATTTCTCAAAATCGGGTTCTGTTATTGAAGAATACTGTATTCCTCAGGGAGATGCGAAGTTCATATGTATCGCTGCTGCATCCATTGTGGCAAAAGTGGAGCACGACCGTTGGATTCAAGGTATTTGTGCTGAGACACCAGAACTTGACACTAAATATCACTTACTGTCAAATATGGGATATGGAACAGCAAATCATATGCGTGGATTGAAAGAATATGGCGCTACTAGCCTTCACCGGAGGTCTTTCAAACCTGTTAAAGATGTGTTAGGATGGCTTGGTTCGCTCTAAGCTTTAGAGCATCCACCCCCATTCAAATGAATGTTGGGATCTTAGACTCTTAAAACCAGTTCTGCTGGCTGCGGTTGCGGTTCTGCTGGCTGCGGTTGCGGTTCTGCTGGCTGCGGTTCCTCTGGCTGCGGTTGCGCTGCTGCTGTTGCTGCTTCTGCTGCTGCTTCTTGGCAGTCTTGCCCTTGCCACCACGCTTGCCGGCCTTTGTCTTCTTAGCGCCACCCTGTTGCTTTAATGCGTTCATATTATATATTAAGGTAAGCGAAATAAATTTGAACGCAGACCATTTTTTTAGTTTATGTAGAATATTGTGAAATGCGTCTGCTCTTTGTTGATACGGAAACGAATGGTCTACCCCAGACACGCTGGGCAGATGAATCCGATTGGAAGAAATGGCCGGAGATTCTCCAAATTAGTTGGGAAATCTGGGAAGTAAAGGAAGGCACTGAGCCTAGTATTGTGAAGTCAGAAGATCATGTTCTTAAACAAGATCCGGAGATTAAGTGGTCTGCTGAGGCTGAGAAATTCCATAAGATTTCATTCGCAATGTGCCAGGCACAGGGAAAGGAATGGAATCCTGTTCTTAAAATGTTTCAGAAAGATTTGGAGAGATGCGATGCTCTAGTTGCTCATAATCTTGACTTTGACCGCAAGATTATTCGTGCTGCTCTATGGCGTTCCAAACTCGTACCATGGGCGTCTTTTAGCGGTCCTGGGATGGCAACAGCAAATGACCATATCGTTCTTGAACTCTGTACTATGCGGGGAGCACAGGGATTCTACAACTTTGGTCCAGACCGAAATGGCAATCCAAAAGCGCCCACGCTAAAGCAACTCCATGATGCTTGTATTCCAGGGACCTATGATTGTTCTGGTGCGGGTCCATGGCATGATGCTAAACACGATATTCATTGTGCTGCGCTCTGTTTCTGGGTTATGTGCCGGGACTTGAGATTTCATGAAATTCTACCCAAGTGTGCGCAGCTTACTGGACGCAAATTTACAACTGAAGAAGAGGATTTGCTTAACTCAATCAAGCCCTATACAGGAGTGTAACCAAGCAGATTCTTCTGCTCGTCGCTCCAGGCTATAAGGTCCCTGCATAAAATGACCTGTCTCAGCATCTATGCGGCATGCGACTGTCCATCCTTTTTTTCTGAGAAGCGTTGTCCATTTGAGGGGTTCCCAATACATCACCTCCGTATCATGGAGACCGCCCGACGCTAAGACAGGAACACCGGGGCCATCTTTTGTTGTTAGCAGAGGATCTAGTGCTACGGCAGCACGGAATCCATCATATTCTGAGGTATCAAAGAACTCGTCCATTTCCAGACGTAAGACAGGAATTATATCATTGGTTGAACCTTTTACAACATCTACAAAAGGGACCTCTGCGCACGCAGCACCACATAATCGCCTCGGGTTTGATACTTTTTGAACCGCATTCGCAATATGAAATCCTCCAGCAGATCGGCCATATAGAATTGTCTTTGCTGGTTTGATGTTGTAGAGTGCTTGAATCTGCGGAATGGCTGCGATATAGTCTAGCAGACCGACCATGCGATTATTTCCACGCGCCGCGTCCCAATCCGCAATTCCATTGTCTCCACCACCACGCACACAGATGAAAGAGATAGCGTACCCTTCTTGTAAAAAAGGTAAGAATCGTGGTATTAAATGTCCAGGTGTTGGAATACCATAGTGGCCATAGACATAGGCTATTAATGCTCGTGGCTCTGTGCCTTTTTTATAAACTGTTGTGACAGGAATATGGTGACCTTCGCGAACACAAATTGCGTACTCTGATTCTAAACCGAGGTCACTTGCAGAGCCTGCTTCCAACTTCACACTTAGGTCTTTATTAATTTTTAGTTGCTGGGGTCTTTGTGTGGGTGAAAACCAGAGAAATTTGTTATCTTCTGTGGAATCCAGCATAAGTAATTTGCCGGCTGTATTAGGTTGAAAAAGGACTTTTTCTTTACCATCACGTACAAAAGATAATTGAATAATTTGGTGTGTTAGTGTTTTACAGAAAAACCCATCGTTCTTTGGAAGAGGGTAAATATTGGTTATCTTCCGGTTTCCAACGATACTCCATACAATTTGTGTAGTCCGTACATTATATACAGCAACATCTGTCCACCAGTATGGATATGCGAATCCCAGTATATTCCGTTTACCATCAACCACCTTTTTACTGCTTATACTTGATAAATCAAGGACGTATAAATTCCGAAATCGCCGACCTTCTTGAAAGTACCATAGACGTTGTCCTACAATTTCGCAGGGCAGCACAACTTGATTTCGTGAACGGCTTTTAACAAGAGATTTACAGTGACCTGTGTCAAAGACTTCTTCTAAGGTATAAAAACGTTGGACTTCTTTACATGTTTGAACAATAAGTCTTCCTTTAGTTACTGTCATTGAACCGACATTATTTATGCTCCAAGCAATGCGTAAATCACTTTGGTTATATGCCGTTAACTTCTTACGTTCACTTCCTTGCCATTGCTCATCTTCAATAACCAGCAAATACTCCTTGAAAAAAGCATATTCGTAAATACAAGGCCAGACTCGTTTCTTATAGGTCAAGTGCTTGAGGTCATGGTCTAAATAGCGGACTTCTATGCCATTATCAATATGATGAGGTTCTCCTAGCATAGTCTCCTCGGCTTCCTGCAGAAGTTTCAACCACTTCTTTGTATTTAAGTGGCTAATAGATTTACGCCAACGAGCAGCCTCTTCTTTTATTGCTGTCTGCGTATCAGGATGGTCTAGATGCTCCATATAGGCAAGTTCGTCTTGATATTCAATAAATGGAAGTTTGACGATTTCCATCCCTCTATTAAGGTCGCTTAAACTATTTTTGCTTGAATATTATAGGTATCTAAGAGATCGTAATGGCTTTACCGGTTCAAACAAATCCATATATTACCGAGCATATTGCTTTCAAAGAACAGGAACAGGAAATTATGAAAGCAAGTCGTATGCTGGAAATTGAAGGAATTTATCATTGGAATAAACCCTTAAAGGAAGAAGTATTTGATGCTGTGCGTCTTTTCTGCGCTACGCATCGTATTGAATTTGGTATTCGTGTTTTTAATAGTGAAGCATTCTGGCAGGATAGAGAATGCTTAGTGCGGTTGCCTGCGTTTCATATTTATTATAAAGATGAATATGAAAAGTCATTTTATTGTGAAGAAGATCCGGCAGTCATGATACAAGAAGTTCTGCGCGATTTTAAAAATCTATCACGCGGGCAAAAAACTGTCTCGTGGTGGCCTTCGTTCAAATGGCCACTAAAACGGAAAAGGAAAGTACCAGTGGTTAGCTCAACAAATGTGGCTTAAAATGGTATATAATATAGAATCTAGTATAATGGCGTATATTTTTGAATCTAGAGAAAGAATGGTTCGTTTCTGTGTTCCACCAAATAGCATAATTGGTGAAGTTGGGGTATTCAAAGGAGAATTTGCTAAATTTTTATACAGCTTAAATCCTCAAAAACTTATTCTTTTTGATTTATTCCAAGGAGTAACAGCATCTGGTGACCAAGATGGTAATAATGTTCAATATGCTAATCTAGACGATGAATATAAAAATCTAAGAAATTGGTCATCAACACAACAAAATATTGTTCTTGAAAAAGGTGATAGTTCTTTGCTGCTTTTCAATTATCCAAATGAGTATTTTGATATGATTTATTTAGATGGAGATCATTCCTATGAAGGTGTTAAAAAAGATTTAGAACAGGCAATTCTTAAAGTGAAAAAAGGTGGATGGATTATGGGTCATGATTATGAAATGAATATGGTTAAAGCCCAAAACACATATACATTTGGTGTAAAACAAGCTGTAGATGAATTTTGTGTTAAATATAATCAGAAAATTATAGCAAAAGGAAATGATGGATGTGTCTCATATGGTATTTGCATTAGTAATACATAATACATTTAACATTTTTTCCATATGATCTATATAGTGACCGGGTTTTCCAGCACAGTCAATTAACATACAATTGTTAATATTGGTCATTGGTAAATTATTATAATGTACACAATATGGATTTAGGTTACATAGACGGGCTTCTTTTTTATCTATATATATATAATTATAAATTGCTCTATTGAATAATGGCTGTTCTAGAGTATAATAATTGGTTTTTACTTCATTATATTTTATAATCATTTTGAAGATATCAATAGCAAGAGATTTACCATATATAATAAATTTTCCAGCACTTAATCCTCTTATTTGAGAATTACACTTTAAAAATTCATTCTTTTCATTTTCCGGAATTCCTTCACTAAAATAATCATAATTAAAATCATTTTCTTCATGTATAACAATTGAATTTGGTTCCATTACTAATGTCGTAAATGTTTTATTAATAATAACATCAATATCAGTATAAACAAGTATATCATAATTATGAGCCAGCATAATATCACTACGAACTAATTGATTATATTTCAACATACATCCGTCCATTAATGTTTTAGGTTGTTCAGCTTCTATTAAAGTATATCTACCTAAAAGTAATTTAGCAATATTTTCAAAAGGAGTTTCATGTTTTAAGTAATTTAATGTATATCGGTCGCCTATGATCCATAAAGAATCATTTTCAGTAAGAGATTTTGATTTAACAACATAGGAAAACCAAATAAGAAACATTTGAATATACTGATTCTTATGAACCGGTTTATCTTCTAATGTGAATAGAATTGTGTATAAAAGTACAGATGGTGCCATTTTAAATATTATATGTATTTGGCTTAAAATAGTGCGTCTAGTTATTTTTAGTCTGGCGAAATGGTCAAGAAGGATTTGAAGGTCCTTATCATTTGTATGAAAACGGAAGCATATGGTTTATCAAAGGATGTGGAAATTCTGGAAACAGCACTCAAGGAGCGGGCTTTGAAAGCTACTGAAATAAATCTCATGATTGAGCATGTAGATCCGCGTACAACCAAAATTCCGTGGGCAGATGTAGCATTTCACATTGAGGTCCCTTGCCGTCTAGCAATTCCCTATGCTCGGAAGCATTATTTCATGGTGAATCCCGAATGGTGGTATAAGGAAGAGTGGAAGTGGACAGCCGCAGTGGAAGGAGCAACATTTATTCAGCGTTATCCCAAAGCAATTACTACACAGGATATGCCCGAAATATCAGCAGCTTCAGTTTTCACTCTGCTATGGCGTGCTCCTGCTGTGCTTCCACCGCCTGTTAAGAAGATTCGTCAGCGGACATTTGTCTGTTTCCTCGGTGCTTCCAAGCACAAATTGGCTGCCGCTCTTGAAGTTGTTGCTATTTGGCCCGCAACTGCTCCTCTTCTTAAAATCTGGGGCTCAGCAGATGTAATTGCTAAACTCAAAGAAGTCTGCGGGGAGCGCACGAATATTGTCCTAAGCAGTGAACATATTAGCAATGAGGAAGTTCTCAAAACACTAAGTAATAGCGAATATTGTCTCCTGCCTTCTCAAGCAGAAGGATTCGGTTATGCTCTATGCGATGCGATGAGGACGGGATGTCTACCGCTTTGGTCGGATGTTCCAGCATATCGGATTTTCTTGGACGATGTAATGGGTTCTAATGGACAGATGATAACATCGGATGGAGTTGCATGTGAATTTTTGGCTGCTCCTCGTCCTCTCAAAACCAAGTCATTTAGCATAGCACTACAACTTCTGCTGGAGATGCCGCAGGATGACATTTTTGCTACAAGAAATCGGCTTATTTCTGCGTTAAATGAACGTACAACTATCTTTAGACAGCACAGCCAATTACTCTGGAATACAATGCTTCGTGACTTGGAGACGCTTCCTGCGCGTCCCGGTTTTGGTGCTGCTCCTTCTTCTCCATTAGTAGGTGCGGATAATCTGCTTCCTCGTGTAGGAGTAATTACTCTTACATGGAATCGCCCCCATTGGATGAAGTTGGCTTTCCAGACTATTCTAGCACAGAGTTGGCCACTGGAACGTCTAGTATGGACCATTGTAGACGATGGTTCATTTGGCAAACGCGTAGATATTGAAGTTGGTAAATTTGCTGATGCAAACCCGCGTCTTACGATAGAATATGTAAGTCTTGGAAAGAAGACGCACATTGGCGGAAAGCGTAATCGCGGTATTCGGCGTGTTCTTGAGAAATATCCAGAAACGGCGTATTTCTGTATGATGGACGACGATGATGTGTATTTTCCGCATGCGATTCGTGATCGTGTAGCGTGGCTTTCTAGTACAGGAAAAGGCGCATGTTATGCTAGTGTATTACCTTTGTATGATCTTACCACATATACAAGTGCTATTAATGTGCCGCCTCTTTCTCTTGGACCGGCTAAACGCTGTAGTGAAGCTTCAATGGCTTTCACGACGGAGTTTTGGAAGGCACGGGAGTTCCCAAACACAGTAAGTATGGCAGAAGGAGAAGCATTCTTTGCTGGAAGGGAGACAGAAACGGTGGAGATTACCCCGCAGGGCATCATTGTTTCTCTTTTACACGCGCAGAATACGAGCAGCCGCGGAATCAGAGCGTCGGCAGATAATAAAGAGCAACAGAATGGTTGCCACTACGGATTTAGCGACGAGTTTTTCTTGTTCTTGCACGGCCTCGGCGCGGCCTCCGTGTCCGCTGCTGCTGCGGCTGCCGAAGACGAGGTGAAGGCGAAGCAGAAGGCAGCGTTCCTTGCTGCGAAGGAGAAGCAAAGTTCCGTAGAGCCGCCGCCAGTTTCGGTGGAAGCTGCTTCTCTTTTAAAGCCGCAGGAAGAGACGCAAACCCCATCGGATTCTTAAAGTTGAACATTTTCTCTTTCGGATAATTGGATAGAAAACGGACAAATCGGATTTTGTCATTTGTTCCCGCAGTCTCTTTTAGAACCTTAAGAAACGCAGGGTCTAACAGCGCTGTTAATTTAGAATCCTTCACAATGGGATCAATAATATCAACTGTTGTAACTCCGTGTTTATCCAAAATTGTTGAGGGATTATCCATGTGTGATAAGGAAGCAATAAGAGCATCCACTTGAGGGACTTGTCCTTTAAGAGTTTTCTTTGAGACTTTCATGAGAACCGGCGACATTTCTTTAACAAATGCTCCAACTTCGGGAAGAATATCATCATCCAGTAGTTTTACGGATTTATTCAAATCTAGAATCTGATCTTTGGGGAATTTATGAATCCATGTTTTAAAACCACTTTTATTATTTTTCTGTACAAAACCTTCCAGTTGATTTAAGAAATCTTCTTGAAAGTAACTGCGAATACCGTCGGGCTGGAGCCGAAGAAGGGGTCCAAATGCTTCTTGCATAGTCAACCCTGCGTCATCCAAGAGTTTATCGGGAACATCAATATATTCACACGCATCAATGAATTTCTGCCATTGCGGCTTTGCTGCGTCGGGAAGAACTGTTTTAATTTTATCTTTATTATCAAGAACTCTCTTGAGAAGTTCATACATGCGGGCAACAACTGATTTTCCACATTTGGCTTCAAGTGTCTCGGGTTCTGCGATAACAGGAACACCAACTATACTTTTAATTAGTATTGAAGCGGCTTTTCTATGAGGCCATGGAAGAGCAGTCTGTACTTTCTTAATAATAGATTCTGGCAGAAGATAAATATACCACGGGTCGCCTTCGGTGATTTTCCGGATGGCGACTTGAACAGGGGTCAAGCAGAAAATGGGGGAATCACTGAATAGAGTGCGGATTTTATAGAAATCTTGAACTTCAAGACGCATAATACCCGAAACGGGTGTGCCACTAACAACATATAATAGGTCGCGGACTTTAGCAATTTGTTCTTGTTTAGGCATGACGAAAGTGACAAGCCACCAGACAAATGCGCGACCAATGTCACGGGGTGTATTGAGGGCTATTGCTAGAATCTGATTTTTAGTCTCGGGACTTATGAGCGTCAATGTATTGAGTACCATCTTCCATCGCATACTGGACCAATAACCGGATTTAACTGACCCATATAAAGTTAGAATTGCATGTTTCCAGTCGCCGCGGGCTAATTCAATAAAGGCCATGATTGTGGAAAGAGCAGGGGAAATCCAATTGAATAGGACATCGGGTAGAATCGTCAAAATCATACGAATTAATTCAACGAGCAGAAGAATTAGAGAAATTGCTAGTTGTGTAGGAATCGGCATTGTGGGTGTTACAAAAGGTCTCATTTTGTCAACTGCCCAAACACCAATGCGGCGTGAAACTGCGTCATTAATACGGTCAAGCGCATTCACTGTTGATAAGCTGCCGCCTACAATATCATCAAAATTGTATTCCATATGAACAAGATGTTGGTCACCGGCGTGGCGTTGTGGCGGCAACGATTTTAGACCTCCCCAAATATCTTTTACTTCAAAAATAAGTTCTTCTAACCATGGAAAACGCTGAATCAATTTGGCGAACATACCACCACCTTGCGTAACCATAGCTCCTCCGTGTTGTCTGCGGTTCTCTTTAGCAGCTGCTGCTTCAGACCAGTCAATGGATGCAAACATTTCTGTAAATTTTGCAGCTTCTTCGGTATTCAAATCTAATTCAAGTGCTAGAGCATCGGCTGCTGTTTTGGTGGGTAGCTGATTAATTGTAATTGCTTCATAGAGAACAGCCCATCCTAGTAGAATCTTTCGTAGACCATCAAAAAACACATTTGGTTTATCTTTGAATTCTGTTTCAGAAACTTTTAAGTTTTGTAAAAGTTTTTCTCGTGATGGTGCTTCCATCCCCTATTTTAAGACCTTTAAATTAATTGGATGTAGACTAATAGAATGGTGGAAGACTGTGTAGTCTGCGGTGAAGCAGTAACACCAGAATGTAAAGGATATAAATGTAGCCATGGGCACGAATATCACCGAATATGTTTAACTACTAGCACAAAAAAGAAGATATGTCTAGTCTGTGAAACACCGGTTAGATTACCATATGCTCCACGAGCGCCGCGGCGACTGGATAGAAAACCGCGATCTTTTTTATGTAAAGGTAAAACTGCTATGGGTAAGAAATGTCGTAATAGAACATACGCAGGATACTGTCATTTACATAATGCGGCTCCTGCGGATACAATTAATATATAACTTCATTTATTAAAAGAGGAAGGAATGAGTAATTCAACTCATGGCTCACCATTATTAGGTCCATTAGAATATGCTGTTGGTATGTTGGCTCCAGCAGAGTTTTTGGATTTGAATGCGGGTTCTGGAACTAGTAATGAATCAGCATCACGTCTTTCTACAAACATAGGAACCGCACGTAGTCTCCAGCAACGATTTATGAATGAAGTCCAAGGGGCTTCTGGTTCCGATGAGCGAGATTGGTTGCGCATATGGCGAAAGAAGATTCGGGAACCTATTACACGATTCAATGATGTGTTCTTTGATTTTTTGATTAAAGACCGTGAAGGGAAAGATCAGGAAAGCATCACAAAGATGAAGCAATTGATTACAAGAATGTCTAACAATATTCCTGCTTCAGGACGCTCATATTTCCCTGAACTCGGATGGGATATTAGTATGAATACAGTGAAACAGGAATTAGAAGAAGATTTAGATATAAATTTAGAAGAATTTAAGGAATCGCAGAAAAAGTTGTTGCGGGTCTACAGTGAAACATTAAAAGATCTTTTTGTTGTGGATGCTCGTCTACAGGAAAAAATCGCAAAAATGAATCAAGTTGTGGATAAAGTTCAAGCATTTATGCAGTTAGAAGCAAATTCTGAATTGGATGCTATGGCCGAACCTACTGCGAATTATCTAGCAGCCATACTTAAAAATAATGATATAAGTAGTGATTTTATTCATTTTATGATTAAATATAAACACTGGATAGCACTCTATGATACAATTCAATTATCTCAGGTCGCGGCTCCTAATGGTCCTCCAACCTGCTGTATCTGTACTGTGGCCGATATTACGCACGCAATGATTCCTTGCGGCCACACTTTCTGCTCGGGCTGTATTAATAAGCAAATGAGTCTTTGTTATCTCTGCCGGACAAGCGTGCGCGACAGACTAAAACTACATTTCCCGTGATTCTTCAACCTTGGGTTCTAGGAATTCATGCTGGAAAGCATGGGGTTTTAGTCTTTCTAGTCGTTCTTTTTTTTCAGGAAATTTCAGTGAAAGTTGCTGTAAAATATATTCTCTTCGTTTTGCTATGAGCCGAATGAAGAATTGACGGGATTGAGTGTCTTCTATGTCTGCCATTTGTGTTTATAGTTAGGGTCGCAGCTCCATCAATTTTTTATTTGTAGGGTATCGCGTGTAACTAATAATAATTTAAGGAGATAGTAGAGTAATGAGTCAGGACGAATACATTATTTCACATATGAGTGAAACCGCATTACAACAGCAAGGAGGAGCCATAGTTCCAGCAGACGATGTTCCCGAAATTTCCGTTTTACCTAATTATCTTAAGGAATGGCTAACACTAGAAGATGATCTAAAAGTATTGAGTGCTGCTGTGCGGGAAAAGAGAAAGCGTATGGGTATTTTACAGGGACTTATTACGAAGACCATGAAGGGGCATAAAATAGCACGCGTTAATATTAAAAGTGGGGCAATTCTATATCAGAATAAACAAACAAAAGAATCTATGGGCAAAAAGTTTATTATATCTAAGTTGACGGAGTATTTCAAAGGCGATATTGTTAAAGCAACTGAGATTTTTAATTATCTTGAAGAACATCGTGGAAAGAAGAGCAAGGAGAATATTAAATTAGAGCGTGATTAGTAGAAATGACACTGCGTATGCTAAGCCCACTCGTGGATAGTGTTGTCAAAATGGATTTCCGGGAAAACTTTACGAATCATGTATTGGATGCTGGAGCAATAAATCCTGCTGCATTCCTTATTGCTCTTTTATTTGTTCTAGTAATTGATGTTAGTATTATTTATTGGCTATGGAATCATGTAGTTGTAAATGTCATTACAATTGCAAAACCCATTAAGAGTATCTGGACCGCAGCGGGTCTTCTTTTTTTCTTATTAATTGTACACACTTAGGTTTACATAAATGTAGATGTTGCCCGGAGTTCTTCTAGAGCACGCGGCTCATAGAATGCCGGGTCGCGTACACCATCGGGTATATCAAGTTGGGGTTGAGTTTTAAGGCATTTATCTAACATGACTGCCTTAAGACTTCCAACATTAGATTCAAGTTCTTGGATGGCTGATTGTGTTACCGCAGGATAGTAGGCATCTAGACCCTTAATTAATTGCCTTCCGCGAATTAAATAGCGGTCAGTGGCCAGTTCAATATCACGTTGACGAATGGCCTTCTTATGGCAGCGACCTACAAGAGTAGCCGCGGGTTCAACATCCTGCTCTGTTGAATAGGGAACATCAATGGATTTATAAACGCGACCAATACCTTCATTAATATCAGTCTTAACTGCTGTTATTTTTTGAAAAAGAACATCTAATTCACGTTTCTTTACATTATATTCAGAGGCTGTTTCATACGAGCATGCTGGATATGTTTGGCCGCTAGCAAAATTCTCGTACAGAACTCTACGAGGATATAATTTGGCAAAAGCAAGTACTACAAAAAGAAAAAATAATAATGAAATTTCATACATCATTCTGTATCTCTATACTATGTGTTTATAATCCTCAACGGCCACGGCCACGGCCACGACCCCTTGTCGCTGTAGGTGCCGCAAGACCAGTAGGTGCTGCTACAGGTGGCAGAATGCCTTCAGCAGCAGCCGGGACAGGAGGAAGTGCTGGAAGTTGCGCCGCAGTACCAGTAATTGTCAGCCAATCCCGCTCCATTGTATCAAGCAGACCCAGAAGAAAGCGAATAACAGCCACAATGGCTCGCCGTGCTGTCATTTCTCCATCCGCCTCTGAACCGATTTCCAGAGTCAATTCCTTCTTGAGTGGATGACCCATCTTATAACCCGCATAGGTGAGACGTGGGGCCTGATCCGCCATAATATGACGCTCAACTAGATACGTCTGGAGTAGATTTCCAAGAGTATGGTCCTCTGTGTTATCAAAGATAACCTCAACACCCTTACGATGTCCCAGTGTGGGCTGAATACGAACATTTGCTGGAATCTGCATATCAAGAGTCTGGTATTTCTGAAGCATTATCTTGATTTCACGGATGCCGCGATGAACAACTGCGGGCACGCTCATAAGTCCATTTGTCTCAATCTCAAAGTCAAAACTGTAGGGCTCATTCTCCTCATCTACCAAGAAGCAACGCTGGATTTCTAGTGTAGCCCACTCCCTCTTTAGGTTATTAAGTTGAGCCGGATTTACCTGACTTTGCTCATTAATCTTCTTTGACTCCTTCAGCCAATTCTGAAAGAACTCTTCCTGCCGAGTACGGTCGGGATCAATTGTATGTCCATATGAACACTGGCAGATAGGAGAATATCGGACATTCTCTTCACCCGTAGATACACTCGGATACGCAACTAACTTGATTTTTTCTAGACTATCAGCCGACCACTGTGGCCGGAGATGAGTAATCATGATTGGCTCCTTTGTAGTTGCGTCAACTGGAAACCATGCGGCGTTTCCTTCTGGTCCTAAATCCTTCCAGCCCTCCGCATCCTGAACAAAGATACGCATGTCCGCAGTTGTAACCATCCGCGACTCCTGTGTAGGATTTGCTACTTCAAGTTCAACACGATACTTTTTGGGGTCAAAATCGTCAACCGCTGCGACATAGATAGGAATCATCCCAATGCGATGAGCCAGCATTTCATTTGGTAGAGGCGTTGTATTCTCCTGAATATGAACCTCTGACTGCTCAGGCGGCTCTGTGCGAAATCCAATTGTGGGAACCTTACATTGAATAATACGAACAAGAGTATTTGCGATTGTTGTATGACTAGGCGCTAGTGTGAAGGCCGCCCGCTCCTTCTTCGTCGCATCTGTCATGAGGGAGGCCCCCGATTCTGTATAGTTGCTAAACATTCTGCCTTATCTTATTCACAGGAATATGTTCAAATTTATTCACAAACACGCGTAACTCTAGTTCCATGAAAATCGTCATCCAAACAAGGGATGCCACACTTGTGCTTTTACTCCGAGAAATGCCGATTCTCACAATCATTTCTTGAGGAGGTTAAACGAGCCGGATACCAATCAGAATTTAAATTTATTTGTGTTGATCCCGATGCTTCTGGTAAAAGGCCGCCGATTGTAGATAAGGGACGTGTAGAAAAATGGTTAACAGCTGTTCCTACACTCATTATTGATGGCGAAACTGGGCCTCGTACAGATGCGGAAGTCTTTAATTGGCTCTCAATGAGGAAACTGCAGGAGGGGCGCTCAGGTCTTTCTTCGGGTGCTCCTGATAGTGTTGGAACTGCTTCCGAACCTGTCGCTTATGGAAATGAACTGGCATCTGGAAAGTGGTCAGATTCCTATAGTTTTTTTGGTCAGCAATTTGATGTGGGAAAAGGACAAGGGTTTGACCCTATTCCACGAAACTTCGGTCAACTCCAGGAGGGTACGGGAAGTATTACCGGAATTGGTGGTCAAACCGCAGGACAAGTTGTCGCATCACAGTCGCAGCGTAGTAAGAAGGAATTGGCTATGGATAAAGCATATGAAGATTTTCAACGAAAACGGGATCAAGATACTCCCGCACCCTTTGCTCGTAAATAAAATGCTTAAAGTTTCTAGCATAAATTACAATTAGGGTTATGGACAAACAGGCGTCTTCTTTGAGGAGGTTTACCAAGACTCTGATAGGATTTTTTGAAATGCTATCGGATTCCTATCCAGAAGAACGTGATATTCGTTTAGCTACAGATGGTTTGAAGGCAATTGATGCGACTAATCCACGGATTTTGCTGACACTGTTTATGAAAAATGTATATCCTACCTTCCGAGACCCCGTATTGTCCAAGAATGAGGAAGTATTGATTAAACTAGGGCAAGATGTTCTACAGAATAAGTTCAGTGAAATGTCATTTGCTTTCTGGATTTTTGACAAGCATTGGAAAACCATGTCAGAACCAGATAAAGATAAGATTTGGAAGTGGTGTACTGCTTTAGTACTTCTTTCTGAGCGTGCGGCGGCTTCTCCGTGATTTACGGAAGCTTGGGTCATTGTATCCGGAGGATAATCGCGGAAGAGAACTATTCTTCTTAAATAATTTATTGTAATTGTCATTCGTACCATTACGACTTAGTATAGGTAATCCTGCTGGTGTCATGCTTCTTTGATTATTACCCGTAGGATTATTATCATTTCTGGATAAGATAGGTAATCCATAAGCTGTTGGATCTTGATTGATTTCTCCAGTCATAGACGGGATACCAACTCCGGGTTGCGAACCAGACCCCTCAATACGAACAGTGCTACCAGCAATAGGATTTGCTGATAATTCTCTGGTCATATCTCCCGTTGGATACGATTTCCGTAATCCAACAATATAACTGTAAATTAAATCAGTAAGACGATTCATTTCATTACGTGCTTTACCGTATTTCCCTAGAATCTCAATCAGTTGGACATATTCGGCCGGAACACCATCATATTTTGGAAATAGATTACGGATTGTGCTGTTATCTTTTAAGATTGATGATGTATATAAAGTAATATTTGCCTTTATTTTTTCAGGGTCACCAGGTGCCATAAAGGCTGTATTAATTGCCTCAAAGAGTTGCCGTTCATTTACATCTTGTAAGGATGATTTGACTTCGCCTTCTTTTTCTTGTATGGCAACTATTTGTGCTCGTAGAACATCTTCTGGATTTCCACCTCTTTGTTTTTTTAACCTACGTGTTTGTGAAGGCATCCCTAATGCGGTAGGAGAAAATATTAAAAAGAAGAGACAAAAGCAAGTATGTCGCAACAGATTGAAATACAGAAACGTTTTCTGGCAATTGTTACGCAGTTTACAAATGAACTAAGTTTATCATATCCTGAACTTGAGAAGGGAGTTGCGGCTTATATGAAGCGTAAGGATCATATTGAGGCTTTTTCTCCGCTGGCATCTGCTTTAAAAGCACCCGTAGCTGCTCGGGACGATTCATTTTTCCTAAAGTCAGGTGCTGGTAAAAAGGGAATTGAAATTTTACCTGGAATCTTTTTTTCGGCTAAGCTCTGGTCTGATACAAGCAAGGAGACACGTGTAGTATTCTGGGACTATCTAGCATCGCTCATTCTTCTAAATACAATGTTTAGTGTGCCTGCGCCTTCTACTACGGCTTCTGCTACGCCTGCTTCTGCTGGCAAGGCTGATACAGAGACGGAAGAAAGCGCAATGCCCGACTTTGATGACATTATGAAGGAAATGGCCACTAATTTCAAATCTGAAGAATTCAAGGGAATTTTTGAGAACATGAAGAATATGTTCAAGGATTTGAGTGGTAATATCCCTCCATTCGCAGACGCCGAAGGAGAGGAAGGCAAGAAGCCCTTTGAAATGCCTAAGATCCCCGACCATCTTCAGAATGGACTCATTGCTAAGATAGCAGCGGAGCTAGCGGGAGAATTTAAGCCGGAAGATCTTGGAATTGATCCGGAATTAATGGAACGTATGAATCCTATGCAGATCTTAGAGCATCTTCAGTTTGTCTATACAAACAATCCCGAACTATTAACGGAGGCTATGAAGCGTGTTGCAGGTAAAATTAAGGATAAGTTTGCCTCTGGTGCTTTGAACCGAGAGGCTCTTATGCGGGAGGCTAAGGAATTAATGACTTATTTTACAGATAATCCGGCTTTTAAGGAGATGTTTGATTCAATGGGAGGACTCTTTGATAATCCCTTTATGGGCGGTGGTGGTGAAGGAGCAAAGGGGTCACAATCTGAACGCCTTCGGGCTGCTCGTGAACGTCTTCGCAAGAAGGCCGAGAAAAAGAGTAAAAAGTAATTTCGTGGACATACGATAGGGAAGAGAAATGCAGTGTAGTTCATTTTTCACAGACGATATTTCTATACTATGGCGTGAAGGCGATGACTTTTTCCCGTTTCATGCGCGGGCTCGTCGGTGTACAAGCGTGGCTCTTAATAGTTTTACACGCTTCGGTATACTCCTTGGTGTTATTCTATCTCTGCTTCGTCTTGATTTTCGTTATTTAATCATAAGCATGTTATTCCCCCTTCTAGCAGTAGGTGCTTTCTACGGAATGAAAACTAAAGATACGCTTCGTGAAGGATTTCAAGTTGGAACAGGAGCTGTTGTAGCCGATAAAGTTGTAGCCGATGTTATCGGAGTTCAAGACCGCACCGGACCCAATGCTCCGAATCCTTTTATGAATGTGTTGATGGATGAAATTAATAACAATCCCGCAAAGCCTCCGGCTATTTACAGCAATTCTCCCGCAGTTAAAAAGGAATTAGATGCCTATTTTCAAACTAGTATCTACAGCGACCCTGGAGATGTTTTTCAGCGGAATCAAGGGCAGCGCCAGTTTGTAACTCCTCCTAGTACATCTGTTCCGAATGATGCGGGCAGCTTTCAAGACTGGCTTTTTCGTGTACCTGAAAAAACATGTAAAGAAGGAAATATGAGCGCCTGTGTTTCAGTGAATAATTCGGGACGTTTTCCGCATCTTACATAAGTATTTTTTTATTGACCTGGGTTAGAGAATGGCCGCCAATACATTTCAAATAAATCAATTCACACGTGTCCACGATGATAGATGCGGAGTTGACAGTTTCTACCGCCAGTCTGTTGGACCTGGTTTCTGGGCGACTACTAATCTAGTACCCAACGCGGCTACAGTAATCCCTCAGGCTCTTGATAACCCGACGATTATTGCGAAGGAGGGATATGGGCTTCTGCCGAAGAATATTGACAATGATAGTATTTTACGCAATCACGCCGTGCAGGAAAATCGTCAGCGTTGCCCTATCCACCCGCAGGCCCGTCCTTTCGTGACGGTTCCCTATATGGGCCGCGGACGTGGTGAGCCTGTGCTAGAGGCTAAGCTCCAGCAGAGTGAATTTATTCGTACAGGCAAGGACTGTATGACGGTTACGGATAAGCCGTTTGCGCAGCAATTCACGCCTTTGCTGCCTCATGTTGAAAGAAATATCCAAAATTCAGTTCACATTATTCCGGAGGACGCTGCTTCAGGTTGGGTTCAAGGTGGTATTCCCAGCAGACAGTATATTCGCGACTTGAATGTATAAATTGTATAAGAACGTTATGAATATATAATACATTTTCCCAAAATAGGGCAATGTATGATATATCAATATATGGACTTGGTAAGCATCTTATAAAAGATGACTTATCAGATTTATCTAATAATTTACCTACCTGGAAAGACCTAATTCCGATTATGCGCCAAACAGCAAGTTTGCCGGATTATCAGACATTGAGTTTTGTTATTGAAGATGTTAGCGGCAATTCATGGCTTCCGGCATTTCAGTGGGAAAGTCTATTATCTCAAGGGACATATGGAAAAGTTTATAAAGGAAACCGTGTTGTATATCGTCGTCAAGGGACAACTCAACAATATAAATTATTATCTGGAACTGAACATATTGTTCTTAAAGAAATCTCTATTCCACATAATATAATTCCCGAAGACCATGAACGTGAAATAAAAGCCATCATGTATGAAGCCACAATTCATGGACTTGTTACACAGTTTTTTAAGAAAATTAATTGGTCATTTGCTGTGCCTGGTTTATATGAAATTTTTTCACGCGGGGCTCAGAGTACTACCTCAATTTATGATGTAAAAGAGGTTGTATTTTGTATGGAATATATACGCGGTCTTACACTCTTTGAATTTTTAAAACAGAATTTGATTATGGGTGTACAAAAGAAAAATGATGCTTTCTACTTGCGTATTCTAGCAGAGATCGCCCTTCAATTACGGGAAATTCAAGTAAATCTGCGGATGAATCATCGGGATATGAAGGTGAATAATATTCTAATTAGGAATCGGAAACCGGATTGGATTGCCGTTTTTGAAAAGTTCTATCCTCCTTTAGTTGATTTTGATTCATTTAATTTTAATGTAGTGCTAATTGATTATGGATTTGCTTGCGTTGCTTGCGGAGATTCTCATGATATGCCGGAAATGAGTTTATTGGAAGCGGGTTCATGGTTTGGCCCTACTGATTCCTGTTTTAAATCGGGAAGAGACTTGGTACAATTCATTTATTGTATGGAATGCTATTTTCCGCGGCGTAGATATTTTACAGATTCGTTTTGTGCTTTGATTGAGAAATGGTTGACAGTTCCTTATTCAGAGGGAACTTCTCATTTATGGTTGGGTATAACTCCAAATGGAAAACCGTATACTTCTCAGCGGCCACTCATTTTTGATACGGGAATCTATGAATTTTTAAGACGCACAGAGGTGAATCCTTCCCATTGTGCTCCTCAAACTATTTTGGATGATATTCACGCATTTTATGTTGCTAATTAAAGGCTTGGTCTTAGACCAGGTCTTCCTGTAGGAAATAAAGGAGTTGCTTCAGCAGGTCTTCTGACCGTAACAGATTCAGCGGGGTCGCTTGCAAGATTTGCGAATTGAGCATGGCCTCTTGGTGCCGGTGATCCTGCTGGAGGGCCTGGAGATTGTGTCCTTAATGGTGTTGCGGGTGGTGCTGGTGCTGATGGTGCTGATGGTGTTGCGGGTGGAGGTGCTGGTGCTGATGGTACTGGTGCTGATGGTGCTACTGCTGGAGGTGCTGGTGCTGATGGTACTGGTGCTGACAGTAATCCACTCACGGGCCCTCTAGCCGCGCTAGCGACTAGTGGTGCTATTGGTTCGGCTGGACGATGAGGGCCCGATTCATCTAAAATAGGAACATCCAAATATATATTTGGCGTTGTTTCACACAGTGGTTGATGAGTTTCAACCCGTTGACGTAATTCATTTAAATATGCCAACAGAGAAGGATATTCAGTTCCACCACGATTTCCTTTTAATGTATGCGATCTATCCGCAGTCCATGCTTCTCGCCGATTAGGTTGAACACCATTCCTAAATGCGTAGATACTTACATAGTTCATAAATGTTGCTGCGATCTCAGTGTAATTAAAATAGTCTGATGACGAACGTGCTAAATTAGTGGATAAAAGTTTAGTATCAACAAAATCTAAGAAAAATCGTAGACCCCGTATATCAACACGTTTATCTGAAATAACAGGATCGCCTATAAGAATACCATCATATCTTTGTAGGTTCTTTTGTCTAACTACTCTAAGTTCCTGCGTATAAACACATAATGCCTTTTTCGCACAATCAATCATTAGACCTTCTATAAAATGTTGTGTAATGAATTCATTGCGTATACCATCGTCAATTATAAATATAAAAGGATTTAATCGTGTTCTAACAGACATTCCTATAGGAAATAAACTTTGGTAATCAATCTTATAATAGGCGTCAAATAGACTAATCTCATTTAAAAGTGAATCTGAGACTGCGATTTTCTTAGGACCTGAAGGAAGATTATAACTCTGCTTCCATGTTGTAGTTTTTGTAGCCATTGATTGTTTAGAATCAAGTGATCCAACTCTGCTCAATGTATCAAGTATCCATGCATTAATAAATAAATCAAATCTTGTCGCTGGATTTTCCCACCATGTTCGGTCAATAGTATTTGTTAAATTCTGTAACCATTTGACTTCACGCCATGCCTGAGAAGGAGCGTACAGCATTAATTTCCAATATGCGTAGGCATTTATGGCTTCAAGAGTTAGTTGGTCAAAGCGTTTTAAATCATCCATATTATCAGTACGAAGTTCAATACTATCTGTAATCTGGCCTCCAGCAAATTTAATCACACCATATTGATTTGCGGCATTATCTATAAATTTATTAGCAGTGCCGAGAACACGAATAATCCGTAAATCTCTTATATTGAAAGGGCCCTCTTCACCGAATGTATGACCAATAATTTGTGTTATCAATGTGTTGATAATGCCTAAGTAATCTGATATAAGCCGTTTTTCATTATCGTCAAATGTATTTGCTATTCTAGCAAGAACACTTCTTGTTACCAGATTTGAAGTGAACGCACGTTCATTAACCTGTGTAATAAATCCCACCATTTCACCATTGATTACTTCAATCATCGTGTTAAAAATAACATTAATTGATTCCATATAAGTTTCCTCATTAAATTGCGGGGCCTGTGCGGCGGCGGCTGCTATAGAAGTGGGAGCTTCATCACCTTCTTGGGGGTGTAAAATAATTCTAATATGCTCTTCAATTTCATCTTTAATTTCTTCTATTCTTACGTGTAGTCCAGCAACTGTCGCAAGTGTTACAGCCAGTAAATTAATAACTTGCGGGTCATAGCGATTTTCAATACCAATTTGCTTAATACGCGCCGAAGTCTTTTGAGCAAGTGCCAATGGTTGGTCGTTGCGAATAAAACGACTCTTAATTAATTGGGAAATAGGCCCTGTAAATAGAAGTTCATTAATTGCTCGTTGATTAAGGGATCTTATGCTTTCGCGAATTATAGTAACCATTTCAACGCGTATTTCTTCAGCCTTGGCGGCTATTTCTTGTTGTGCTGCGTTCGCATCCATCTCTATTCTTTACCTGCGGATTTACTTAAATTTGAATACCTAAAAAAAAGTTATATTGGTTAAACAGAAGATGAGTGCCGCAGTAGAAGATTTTGATGAATTGAATGAGCAGGATGAGGATATCTTTGAAGAGGAGGATGTAATTGATACGGAAGACTTGGAAGAGGTGGAGGAGCTTCCCGCTGAGAAAAAGCAGATTCAAGAATTACTGTATAGGGGATTTTCGGGAAAACTGCGTGAAGATGCGCATAAACTACTCCAGGCACATCCTGAGATTCAAGCAGACTATATGGAAATCATTCAAGAGCGACTTCCTGTGAAGGATTTACCTATTCTTAATGATCCGAATCATAAGACATATCCCTTTCTGACACAGTATGAAAAGACGAAGATTTTGTCCCTAAGGGCCAGTCAGTTGGCACATAATTCCCGACCTTTTATTGAGGTTCCCGCACATGTATCTGATGTTCATGAGATTGCGCGTCTTGAGCTGGAGGCGAAGAGGATTCCGTATATTATAAAGAGACCTCTGCCTGACCGTACGTTTGAATATTGGCGTCTACAGGATTTGATTATCCTTTAATGCGTGTTTTGACCAATTTATAACTTCTTTTTTATTAACGAATACTTGATACGAAGCATAGGCAAAAGGGCTCAATATAATAAGCGGTGTGTGATGCCAGAAACCATTAGACACCGCATATCCAAATCCCGCACCAAACATAATACAATAGGGTATAGCACTTGATTTTTGTATAAATTGCGTAAAATTTTGTATGATAGGTTGAGGTAAGGTCATTCTTACACCTATGTTTGAAATTTTCTATCTTATATTACCATATCGTAACCCTATTCTCCGGTGAAACCCACAATGTATCTCCCTGCTTGAGTCCATATGTTTCATAGAATTCCGGAAACTGTGACAGGATTTTATTCACTCTTAGCTCCGGCGGTGCGTGCTTATCAGATTTAGACGCTACTTCCGCCTTCTTTTTTCTGTCTTTATTTCGCCATGATACAGCATACGATGTGAAATATTCTTTTAGCATTTTATGGCGTTCAGCTGTGGTCTTCCCCTGCATTTCTCCTCGTAGTGCTTCAAGGGATATAGATACGCCGCCTAAGTCCGCAATATTTTCCATAAGAGTCAGTTTTCCGTCAATTACGGAATCCATGTATTTTACGCTGAAAAGGTTTTCAATCTGTTTGGATTTCTTTTCATATTCCTCCTGCTCTTCCTCCGTAAACCACGGAGAATAATTTCCATCAGCATCGTGATTTCGCCCATCGCTATCAAATCCGTGTGTCATTTCGTGCGCAATAACATTTCCAATGCCTCCTAGGTTCCAAGCAGTAGATCTGTTAGAATCGTAGAAGGGAGGATTTAGAATTCCAGCAGGAATTGTCATTTCATTGGAGTCGGGATAGTAAAAAGCATTTACTTCAAATGTAGATGAATCCCAGTATACCGATTTATAGGGGTCATGTGGCCCTATATCTTCAATTCCGTATTGTGTATCCTTTTCATTTATGCTAAACAAATTTCGCAGCATCTGCTTATCGGAAAAATCTTCACCGCGACTTTCATCCCGCCACACTGTTGGAAACGCCACTTTGAATCCCATTTTATTCATTTTTTGAATTGCTTTAATCTGTGTTTCGGGACTCATCCATTCTATATCACGGATACGGCGATTTGCTGCTTTTTTAAGTATATGAACAAGGTCGGTGGCCGCATCTTTTACGCGTTGATGGACATATTTTTCCGTGTAGGGTTTGGATAACATTTGCGGCAAATGCGTGGTTAAAATAGTCATCATAATACGATCCACATTGCTAGGCTTGACTGCTCCCTTCAGTGCTGTTCCGTAGAAATTAAAATAGTGCTGGTAGACTTCACCGGAAATAAAACGACCCATTGTGAGAACAGCAGAGCCCATTAGCCACAGTTTCATCTTTTCAATGTCATTCTTGAATACATTATTAATATACTGGAGAAATTTGCGACTTGTTACAAGAAGAGCGTGATTTTCTAAGGTCTTTTCAGTTACGCCGTATCCTTTAAAAAGTGTTAGCCAAGGTACATCGGGGAATTCTGCTTGAATTTCATGCCATGTCATCTGATTGTAGCGGTTAGGCGTGTCGTCTTCTTCTATCGGCGTGGGCAAAACCTTAGCCGCATCAATTTCAATATCAATAAAAGATTCCAATGAATCTAGGCCAAAATATGAACCAACTAATTTTGCGAATTCGCGGTAGGCGTCACGGTCTTTTCCATATTTTGTATCTTCCAGCAGATGTTTGTGCGGGACGCAAAGGACATATTCGCTCAATTGTATGCGTGAATAATTTGTATTATATGCGTCGCTTAATACTTTGATAGTTATAGGAGAACGGCACTGAAGGCGATTTAGTCGGCCTATCATGAAGGCCGCATCCTCTTTAGTTTGAATATTCTTAAGTTGACCGATTAATTCAACCACTACATATTCTGTTTGACGGGGTGAATTCCATGTATGATAAATACTTCGGACAAATTTGGATAATTTAGAATTCGGTTCTTCAATTAATTTTTGACGAACTATACCCATCAATTGCGATTCAATTCTCTCTGCTATTTGGCGACTGATATTTGTGGATGCTGCATCCTCGGGAATTTCAGTTTCATTTAGCCATGTCTGGTTGATAAAACGATAATAATCATGCCTTGGACCTTCTGCTTGTGAAGATAACATTCCCTATGTTGTAAATTTAAATGATTTTCATTCTTTGTTCTCGTGTGATAGGATGACAATACATATCAATTTGAATTAATGATGGGAGTTTATTACATTTAGTAGGAACTGTTGTTGTGTGGTTTGTAGTTGTTTTTGTTAAATATACCTTTGGTTCAATTAAAGATAAAATCACAGATATATCAAATTTGATTGAGTCTTTTATTGAACTTAGAGGCCCAGGAGCAATTGGCGCAATTCCGCCATCCTTTCCACAGATACTCATCCTCTATCAATCCGATAGAAGTGTTTTTCGTAAACTGCCATCAATCTTTCACGAAGATTTTTATTTCCAGCACCATTCGCAATCATTTGTGCGGCTATTTCATGCGGGTGCTCATCTTGCGGCTGCTTTCCAAAAAAATTTCTCCATTCAGGTGGAGCTTCACTACTGACTTCTCCCGTGTTTGCATCCCACCAGACTGTTTTAGCATCTAGCAGTGATGTGGGATTTGTAGAATAGACAGTCAGGCTCCACCAGCGACCTCGCCAACATACGAATGGTTTATCTTCTGTATCCGGATTATGGCGGCGTTTTTCTAAGAGACTAGAAGGCATTTTGGATGGTGGTGTTCTATGAATTGTATATGACCAGAGTAATTTATACCATGCTTCCCATAATTCCGGGTGGCGTCTTTGTAGAAGATGAATTTTCTCATGTTCAACGGTTGTTGTAAAACGATCCTTTGAATACGACTCAGGAATCATCATGGTTGTCTCATTAATTGTATGTGGAAGACCATTTTCACAGGAATCGTCGCAGAATGCTATAGTGTATTCTATACCTGTTTTGGTATCCGTTAATGTAACCTGTTTCTTAATTTCGCAACTATTTCCTTCGCGAACTTTCTTATTAATATTGCTGGAGTCAACATCATCCCCGTTTCTGATTAGCATTATAAGGATTATACAGCAAAGAATGCCTGCAACAATTATTATTCGCATCCCTATTTCTTACGACCAATAAGTTTTGCGATCTGTTGTATACGAATCCAGTTTTCAGTAAACTGGTGGGGAATTGAAAAAATACGTGGAGCCTTTATTTTTGGTGCTTCTTGTTTTTGTGTGTTTATCAAAGACACTGGTCCTTGTGTCAAAGACACTGGAAGCATTCTATATATTATTTATTTTATTTAGTGTTTTGCCAAGGTACAGCGTGCCGACTAAGGATAGGTTTTAACCCTGCCGCCAAGGTACAGCGTGCCGACTAAGGATAGGTTTTAACCCTGCCTCCACTGTTTTCCACAATTCAAGCACAATACGAATAACGTCATCGGCTCATCTGCTGAGCGTGTCTGTAGTTCATAATATACACACTGACGCTTGGAGCAATTGCTACACTTATATGCGTCTGTTGCCATCTCCTTATTGCCCTCCAGCAGACGAGTTTCACGCTTCAGACGCGCATCAATGCGGGAAAGCCAATGCTCGGGGTTCAATTCATCATAGGTCATGAAGGGAATCTTTTGAACTTCAAATTCACCCTCCTTCAAACGGTCCAGCAGACGATTTCCTTTCACATATGTCTTCGGACTTAGATTATTGAGCGTTCGCCGAGCAGTAGCCATATAGATATGCTTGAAGATAGGATTTTCCCAGTTCTTGAGAACACCGCGTTTTCCTGCTTCTTGGATTGCGGAATTATACATTCCCTTCTCAAGATTAATCTGCTGCTTTTGATCAAGATGGTCTGCTAGATCGGTGGAAATCCATACTAGAGTTTTCTCTCGGACAGAATTCATTACTTATTCTTAAGGCAAATTTTTAAATCAAATTTATGAGTTTAATCATATTCTTCCTCTTCCAGTTCGGCAGCCATTGCCCACTTTGGG
>Ga0114968_10000201_pt1 | contig 44475 bp, 44 predicted proteins | sample M_130807_EF_Meta_FD_87020 | JGI IMG/M metagenome (GOLD analysis project Ga0114968, IMG submission 87020) | Freshwater microbial communities from Lake Montjoie, Canada to study carbon cycling - M_130807_EF_MetaG | ecosystem: Environmental > Aquatic > Freshwater > Lake | place: Lake Montjoie... | reverse complement strand
CGCGCTTGCGTGCTGTTTTGTGCCACGCCTTGGCCGAGTTGGTACATCGCGCCCAGTTGGTACTGGGCTTGCGCCAGGCCCCGGTCGGCGGCCATTTGGTACCACTGCAAGGCCTCTGCATAGTCCTGGGCTACGCCTAGGCCATTGGCGCTCAGGGTGCCCAGGTTGAACTGCGCTTGGATATGCCCCAGCGCGGCGGCGCTGCGGTAATGGCTGAGCATGTCTTCTTGGGCGTCGATCAAGGCGTCTTCGCTGTCGGCGTCTGACGGTCCGGCCGCTTGCAGGTGGGCACCGTGCAAATGGTCTTGGGCGCACAAAACACCCAGGTTGTAGTGCGCATCGGCGTGGCCTTGGGCCGCAGCCAGCGACAAAAACTGGCGCGCTTGCGCGTGGTCGGCGGCTACGCCTTGGCCGTGCGCGTACATCAGGCCCAGGTTGTATTGGGCGGGGGCGTCACCTTGTTCGGCGGCTTTGCGGTACCACTTGGCGGCCAGATCGGCGTCGGCGGGCAGTTCGCGTCCCTGCGCCAGCATCAGGCCGAGCTGGAACTGCGCATAGCAGTGGCCTTGCACAGCGGCCGACTCCAGCCATTTGCGGGCCGCTTCGCTGTCTTTGGCCATGCCTTCGCCTTCAAGGAGCATGGTGGCCAGGTTGAATTGGGCGGTTGCGTGGCCTTGGACGGCGGCGCGCTCAAACCAGTAGGCTGCTTGTGCCGGGTCGCGGGCGACACCTTGGCCGTTGGCGTACATAAACGCCAGGTTGGTTTGCACGTCGGGCAGGCCTTGGGCGGCGGCCAGTTCGTACCAATGCAGGGCCTGGGTGGCGTCTTGCTCCACACCTTGGCCATTGGCATACATAAAACCCAGGTTGTACTGGGCCGGGGCATAGTCTTGGGCGGCGGCCAGGCGGTACCACTTGAGCGCCTCGGCATAGTCTTGGGCCACGCCCTGGCCGTTGGCGTACATAAAGCCCAGGTTGTTTTGCGCGGCCGCGTACTCCAGGGAGGCCAGCGGGCGCGAAATGCGCAGCGCGTTGGCATAGTCCCCGCGCCGGTAAGCGGCGTCGGCATCGGCCAGCAGGTTTTTCATTCCTGGTGGTCCTGGTTCATGGGCAGCGACTGGTGCTGCACCGGGTGCGCCTGGTGTTCGACGGCATAGAGTTTTTGGCCGTGCGGCACATGGGCTTGGCGGGCCACCAACAAGCTGTTGTGGCTCAGCAGCCCAGGAAACGGACCGCGCTCGGGATGCGCCGCTGCCTCAAGATGCTGGGCCTGGGCTTGCTGGTGCTTCACATCGGTCATGGCGGCGTTTCCTGGTGCGGTGGGCGGGCACAGGGGCGTGCCATCCCTGTGGGGATCCCGGCGACGGCCCTGCTTGCGGGTGTTAATCCGAGTAACGCATGCAATATTTATGCCGGTCAATATTTGCCGCTTTCTGTGGTTTTCTGCCACTTTGGCGGCTCAGTCGGGTTTTTGCGCTGGTTTTTCCTGCAACAGTGTCGTGATTTCGTCGGCGCCCAGGTGGTGGATGTTCAGGCCTTGCTGCGCTGCCACCAAGGGCGCAAACCAGTGCGCCCCAAACTGCCGGTAAAAGCCGGTGCTCCAGGGCAGGCTGCGCTGGGCGCTCAGGGTGGCCCAGTTCCAGCGCTCCGCGTAGGGGGCGACGAGTTCGGCGCTCCAGGGCAGCGATGGGTTGGCGCTCAGGCGTTCCCAGTCCCAGTGTTCGGCATGCGCGGCCACCAGCTCGGCGCTCCAGGGCAGATCGGCGCTGCTGCTAGGGCCGCTCCAATCCAAAAACGCTGCAAAGCGGTCCAAGAGCGTGCTGTCCCAGGGCAGGCCGGAGTTCCAGCTCAGGCGGTCCCAGTCCCACAAGTCTTGCCAGGTGTGCAGCAGCTGCGCGCTCCAGGGCAGGGCGGGGTTTTCGCTCAGGGCATCCCAATCCCAGGGGCCCAGGCCGGCGGGCGGGCTGGGCGGCAATGGTGGCGAATGGCCGGGTGCGGCCTCCATCAGCGGGGCGAGCAAGTCCGCCCAGGGCAGGGCCGGGTTGCGGTAGAGGGCGGCAAGGTCCCAGTGGCTGCGCCAGGTTTGCAAGAGGCTGGCGGACCAGGGCAGCTGGGGGTTGGCGCTCAGGGCGCGCCAGTCCCAGCGTGCGGCCTGGGCGGCGATCAGGTCGGCGTCCCAGGGCAGGCGGGGTTGGGCGCTCAGCGCCTGCCAGTCCCATTGCGCCGCGTAGGTGTTCAGCAGCTCGGCGTTCCAGTGCAAAGCGGGGTTTTTGCTCAGCCAGCCCCAGTGCCAAAAGGGCGCAAAGCGCGCGACCAGGGCGGCGGTGGCGGGCAGGCCGGGGTTGGCGCTCAGGCCGGTCCAGTCCCAGCGCTCGGCGTATTGGGTAATCAGCGCCTCGCTCCAGGGCAGGGCGGGGTTCCAGCTGAGGGCGGCCCAGTCCCAGCGGTGGGCGTTGGCATGCACAAAGTCGGCGGACCAGGGCAGGTCGGCATTGCGGCTCAGCTGCGCCCAGTGCCAGCGGTAAACGTGTTGCTCCAGCAAGGCCTGGCTCCACGGCAGGGCCGGGTTGCTGCTCAGGGCCTGCCAGTTCCACTGCTCGGCATGCGCCTCGATGAGGGCGCGGCTCCAGGGCAGGGTGGGGTTTTTGCTCAGGATGTCCCAGTCCCACTGCGCCGCAAACTGGGCGATCAGATCGGCGTCCCATTGCAAGGCCCGGCTGGCGCTCAGGGCGCGCCAGTCCCAGGTGACGCCGGGGGTGGCCAGCAAGCTGGCGGTGAGCGGGTAGTGGTTTTGCAGGCAGGCTTGCAGCAGCTGCGGGTAGTCGCGAAAAAACTGCAGCGCTTGCTGCTCGTGCAAGCCGGCCAGGGTGTGGGCCACCATGTCCAGGCGCTCGCGCTCGAAGGCGCTTAAGGCCTGCGCCGACTGGGGTACCAAAGCGCCGCTCATGGCGCGCTGTCCGTGGCGGGCTGCAAGGCTTCTTGGTAGCGCTCGACCTGGGCCTGCAAATAGCTCGCCTGCTGCGAGAACCACAGGTCCCAGTTGCTTTGGCTGGCCAGCGTGCGCCAAGTGGGGCTGCGCAGCAGTTGCAGGCGCTGGGTTTGCAGCGCGTCCAGCTGGGCCAGCAGCGGCCCGGCCGCTGGCGCTGGCGTGGCGGTGGGTGCGCTGGGTTCGGCAGCGTCTGCGGCCGCGCTGGTGGCGGGCGCCGCGCTCAGTGCCCATTGGGTTTGCAGGCGCTGCAGGCCGGCCAGGTCGCTTAATTGGTAGCTTTTTTGCAAGCGCTGAAACCAGGCCTGCGCGGCCGCTTTGTCGGCGCCGCCCACCCGGTCGGGGTGGCATTGCATGGCCAGTTTGCGGTAGAGCTGCTTGAGGGCGCGCTGCTCGTCCTCGTCCAGCCGCTTTTCGTGGCGTGGCGGTTCGTCCACAGGATGGCTGCGGGTGTATTGCTCAAAACTGTCGTGCGCCTGCTGGGCCTGGCTGCGGTGTTCTTCGCTGCCAAACTGGGCGTGTAACTGGGCCAGGTACTGGCGCTTGAGGTCCAGGTACTGGCGCATCAGCGGGCCGATGCTGGCGTCCTGCTGGCGGTCAAAGTCTTGCAGGCGGCGCTCGACCTCGTCGATATCGGCTTGTAGCGCCAGAGTCTGGGCTTGCAACAATTGGGCTTGCCAGGGCTCTAGCCCCGCGTTGGCTGCGGGCTTTACGACCAGGGCCTCGCCCACGGGCAGCGTCGCATCTGGCGCATTCCGTGGCGCGCTAGTGCAGCCATGCATCTCCAATGCGCTTGCACACTGCGCGGCCAGCACCGCGTCGGTGTAGAGCACGATGCCGGCAAAGTCCTCGCGCGCGACCGGGTTGATGGCGGGCAGCGCGCCGCTGGCCAAGCTGAGGCCATCGACCACACACACGCTGGTATGCAAGACAAGCGCTTGTGGGCCGACCCAGTGCACCGCAGCGCCCAGCACTTGCAAGCGCTCCCAGGCGTTGCCGTCGTCGCGCGCGGCGGGGCTGTCGGGCAGCACCACGGTTAGCGCCAGACCCTGCCGGCGCGCCTGCAAAAGCAAGTTAAACAGCGGCCTTGCGCAGGGCTGGGCCAGAGCGCAATGCACACGGGTGCGCCCGCCCTTAAGCAGCGCCTCAAGGGCTGCGTAGGCGCTGGCGAAGTGGGCCTCGGGGGCGAAATCAGGCGGGGCGGCGTTCATCAGATGAGAGGCAAGGTTTGCGCATTGGCGCAGGTGGGCGCGGGTGGAACCTCAATCAAAGCCTTCGCACTGGTTTTGGAGGCATTGGCGCGCCAATTCCTGGGCCTGCGCAATTTGCGCCGGTGTCATTTGCTGGGCGACAGACTCGCGCCCGGCCGCTGCTTGCGCATTACCGCCCACTGCACCGACGTTAAACCACATGTGCGCACGCACATAGTCTTGCAGCACACCCAGGCCGTTGGCATAGAGCCAGCCCAAGGCCGCTTGCGCATCGGCCTGGCCCATGCGCGCGGCTTGGCGGTAGGCGTGCAGGGCGCGGGTGTAATCGGGGGCTTGCTCCAAGCCTTCTTGGGCCAACGCGCCAATATTGAACCAGGCCAGCGCGTCGCCCTGGTCGGCGGCCAGTTGCAGCCATTGCATGGCCACGGTGCGACTGGCCATCGTCCCCTGGCCGTTGGCAATCATGACGCCCAGGTTGTACTGCGCTTGCGCATCGCCCTGGTCGGCGGCCAGTTGGTACCAGGCCAGCGCGACGGGCTCGTCCTGCGCCACGTCCTGCCCGCTGGCGTAGAGCAGGCCCAGGTTGAACTGCGCCGCAGCGTCGCCTTGTTGCGCTGCTGCGCGGTACCACTGCAGGGCCTTATCCATGTCTTTGGCCACGCCTTGGCCGCTGCTGTACATAAAGCCCAGATTAAATTGCGCGGCCGTATCGCCCAGCGCAGCGGCGCGGGCGTAGTAATCCAGCGCTTTGTCCATGTCTTTGGCCACGCCCTGGCCGTTGGAATACAGATAGCCCAGGTTGAAAAGCGCATGCACATGGCCCTGGTCGGCAGCGCGCTGGTACCACTGGCAGGCCAGGCTGGCACTTTGCGCCACGCCGTGGCCGTTGGCGTACATCACGCCCAGCCCGTACTGGGCATTGGGGTCGCCGGCCTGGGCGCCGCCTTCATAGCAGGCCATGGCTTTGGCATAGTCTTTTTCGACCCCTTGGCCGTTGGCGTACATGACGCCCAAGCCGCGCTGCGCGGCGACGTCGCCCTGCGCGGCGGCCGCTTCGTACCACTGCAAGGCTTGCGCATAGTCGCGCGCCGTGCCTTGGCCGTTGGCGTACAGCACGGCCAGGTTGGATTGGGCATAGGGCAGGCCTTGCTCGGCTGCGGCGCGGTACCAGTGGTGCGCCTGCCCAAAATCTTGCACCACGCCTTGCCCGTGGGCATACATCACTGCCAAATTCGATTGCGCCTGCGGCAAGCCGCGCTCGGCCGCTTGCTGGTAGCAGGCCAGTGCCTCCTGGAAGTCTTGCGCAACGCCTTGCCCGTTGGCATACATCTGCCCCAGGTTGTTCAGTGCGGCGAGTTGCAAATCGGTGGCTAATTCAGTGGCGCGTTCCATACATGTGCTTGCGGCGGGGCGCGAAGAGCGGTGCAGGGGAAGTCCGCCATAACGCATCCCAGCAGCCGATTATGCAGTTTGCGTACCAGTTATCGAGATTTAAAGAAATTGCGCGTTTTTGGCCTGTAATTCGTGTAACTTGTGAAATATTTGTTAAAAACGTAAAAAAAACACAGATGTACTGTCTGAAAACTGACACTCGCTGGTATGATTTTCTTGTCCACCCCCGCAAGGCCGGATTTTCCCCCTCGCCTTGAGGTGCCCAACCCAGGATTTCATGTCACGCAATTCGATCAATTTTGTCGGTGAAAGCGATGCCATCCGAGCCATCCGGGATCTGCTGCCGGTGGTCGCGGTCTCCAGCTCCACCGTGCTCATCACAGGCGAGAGCGGCACCGGCAAAGAAATTGTGGCGCGCTCGCTACACGATTTGTCGCACCGTACCGGGGGCAATTTTGTCCCTATCAATTGCGCGGCCATCCCCAAAGACCTGATTGAGAGCGAGCTCTTTGGCCACCGCAAAGGCGCTTTTACCGGCGCGGTGACCGACCGGGTTGGTCGCTTTGAGCTGGCGCACAACGGCTCCATCTTTCTGGACGAAATTGGTGATCTTCCGCTGGAGCTGCAGGTCAAACTTCTGCGCGTACTGCAAGAGAGGGTGATCGATCCGGTAGGCTCGACCAAGCCGGTTCCGATTGATGTGCGCGTCATCGCTGCCACCCACCGCGACCTGGAGGCCGAAATTGCCGCCGGCCGCTTCCGGGAAGACTTGTATTACCGCCTGAACGTGCTGCCCCTAAACACCCCGCCGCTGCGCGAGCGGGCCAGCGATGTGCCGCTTTTGCTGCAGTATTTCGCCAAACACCATGCAGCGCCTGGAGAGAAACCGATTACCTTTGCGCCGGACTTCACCTATGCGCTGCAGTCCTACCCCTGGCCGGGCAATGTGCGCGAGCTCTCCAACCTGATTGACCGCTTCAGCACTTTGTTTTCCGGCCAATGCCTGGAGCTGAAGAACTTTTCCAAGACGCTATTGCCCAAAGGCATGCTGGGCTACAAAGCCCTGGCCGATTCGGGCGAACTGCCCACGCTGGACCCGATGCTGGCCGGTGACTGGATGGGCGGCCCGAGTTCGGGTGGATTGTTTGACGAGGTTGCTGAAGACGAACCGGGCCAGGAAGAGCCCAACTCGGTGGAGCAAATGACCTTTATGTCGCAGGCGCTGCCAGTGCTGCCGCCCGAGGGCTTGTCGCTCAAGCACCGGCTGGCCGAAATCGAGCGCGATCTGATTGCCCAGGCACTGAGCCGCACCAATGGCAATGTGTCGCAGACGGCGCGCATCCTCAATGTGCAGCGCACCACGCTGATCGAAAAAATCCAGAAATTCGGTCTACGCGGGGACTAAGCCCCACGCGATGGCGGGTGGCGGGTGGCGGGGCGCGGGCCCCCTTATTCCGTTTTGCCTTGCCCCTGAACGCGGGGAAACTGAACCAGCTTTTCCACAGGTTTGGCCGGTGCAGCCGATGCGGCCGGCGCGGGCGCTGCAGCCGGTGGCGGCTTGACACTGGCCTCTGCCGCTTTGAGCTGACGCACCAAGGCTTCGGCTTCTTTGCGCACTGCCGCCGGGTCCACACGCGCTGGCGCTGGTGCCTGCACCGCTCGCAGTTGGGTCGACAGATTGGTGATCGCGGTGGCCTGGCTTTGCAGCTTGGTATCGAGTTCTTTGAGCAATTTACCCACATCAGGCGCTTTGGGGTCGGCGCCCGCAGCGGGCTTGGAGACCGCGTCGGTTGCCAGTTGCACGGTGCGCACTACGTCGTCCAGGCGCAGCTCGATTTTGGTGAGCTGGCTGGTCACAGCGTCTTGCTTGCTGGCCACCTCGCGCAAGGCCTCGCCGTGGCCCTTGAAGAGTTCAAGCGACTCGTCCATCGCAATGACGCGCTTACCCACGGCCAGCAGCATGGCATCGGCCTGGGTGACGCGTTGCTGTAGCCGAAAGGACATGAAGGCAAACACGCTCATGGACAGGACCATCAAAAGTCCAAACACGGCCAGCACAATGATCAGGTAGGTTTTTTGGCCTGTAGAGCTTTCGATCAGCTGTGCCGAGGCACCGTGCATTTCGCCGGCGGCTTTGGCGGCCATGCCGGCGGCGCGGTTGGCCAGTTGGGCTGAGTCCAGCATGGTCGAGCGCATTTCGGCCAGTTCGGTGTCTTCCTCGGCCTGCTCCTTGGAAGGTGTGTGCGCATCATGGCCATGGCCGGCATCATGGGCGTGGGCATCCTCGTGCGGCAAAGCGCCGCCTTCGTTGCCGTGCCCTGTCGTAGGGGTATCGTCGTGGGTGTGCTCAGCGGGGCCGTCGTGCGCGGGCGCATCGGCCTGTTCTGCGGCGGCGGCAGGCTGGGCGGGCGCGGCGGAGGCAATCGCGTCGATTGCCGAGGCCTCGTCTGCGGTGAGGGTGGGGCTTGGGTCAGACATAGTGGGTACCTCTGGGTGGGTGCGCGCGCTGTGCTCAGCGGGCGTTCATCAAGGCGTCGAGTGCTTGCAGCTGCGTGCGCACGACGTCGTTTTCAATCTTGAGCTGGATGACGCGGGCCGGGAAGTCCATTTCCACGGCTTCTTCGGTCTCAAATTCTTCTTCCTCCTGCGCCGATGCCCCCAACGCTGCGGCATTGGCGTCGGCCGTTTTGGCCGCATCGGTGGACGCGCCAATGGCGGCGCTCTTGAGCTCTTTGGTCGTTGGGGGTGGCAGTTTGACCACGTTGGTAATGGTCTTGTCGTTCGCCTGCACCAGCACCTCATGCGCTTGCAGGGTGATTTCCTCGACAACTTCATCCTCGTCGCGCTGCACGCGGCGGATATCGGTGCCGACATGGGCCGAAGGGGAACGCGCTACATTGCTGCCCTCGGGCATCTCCACATGGTGGGGCGCATGGCTGGGGAAAAATTCAGGCTCTTTCATCGTTTTACCTCTTGTTTTTTCTGCCCGAAGGCGCCCGCGATGCTGGGCGAAAACTGCTCTTTCATAAAGCGTGCCGAGCGAATTTGCGGATCTTTGGGTACCCCGCTGCTCTCGGCATAGGCGCTGGCCTCGGCCAATGAAGCAAATGGCCCCGACACCACCGAGAACATGATGCCTGGCTGGTTGGGCAGGTAGTTGGCCACAATGCGCGCGCGCTTGAGGTTGGCGTGCGCTTGCATGTAATTGCTTGCTTCTGCGAAGCTGGGAACAATCGTGTGTTGAACCAAGAAGGTGCCCGCAGGCATTTGCCGCACCCAGGCCTGTCCGGCCTGGTTTTGGGGGTTTTGGGCATCGTTGGCGGGTTTTGGCTCGGGGACGGCCTCCGCAGGCGCGGCTACGGCAGTCCTGGCGCGGCTGTTGCTCGGAACAATGGTTTCGACCTCTTCGGGCGGTTTGGCTGGCGCCACTGGTGCCGCGCTGGCCGCCGGCACGGCGCTAGCGGCAGCGCTGGGCGCACTGGGGGTACTGGCCGGTGGGGCTGCCTGTGGTGCCACGGCCGACGCTGAGTCCAAAGCAGATGCAGCTGCCGATGCTGCCTTTTGGGCCGAAATCGGCTTGCCCTGCAGCACGTTGCGAAGTTCTTGCACCGCTTGGTCGCCTGTCGGGATCAAGCCGTAGATAAAGGCCACGCCCAGGCCGCAGACCAGCAGCAGTGCGCCGATGGCCAGTGCCCAGGGCCAGGCGCTGCGTGTTTTTGCTTCGTCGGGCGGTGTTTCATCTTCAGCCTCGGGAGTGGGGGCGGGTGGGGCCGGCGGCTCTTCCCGTGGCTCGGCTACCAGCGGCGGCATGGCCATGGGATGCGGCGTGGGTGCTTTGTAGGGCGCAATTTGGCGCAGCAAAGCGCCGACGGCGCCTTCGCGCCCCTGGGCCCGGGCTTGCTCGAGCAGGGCTTGGGCCTGCTCGGCGTTGGGCGGCTCGATCTCCCAGTTGAGGATGCGTCGACCAAAGGCGGTCAGTAGTTTTTGCTTTTGGCTGGCGGCGTTAAACAGCATGACCACCCGGATATTGGCGCCGGGGAAATGTTGCACCAGGCGTGCGAGCAGCTGAATCTCGTTGTCGGGCAGGGCGCCCGCGTCGTGCACGATCCAGATTTTGGGCGGCGCGTTGTGGAACTTGGCGCCCATGGCGTCTTCGATGGAGTAGTCCTGCAAGACCTCGTTAAAGCGGGTGATCAAGGCCTCTGCGCTGGCCGGAAAGCATACTTCCAGGCCGATGTGGGGCGCTGCCTCGCGCAGGCGCGCCACCAGCAGCTTGCCGTAGTGGTCCAAGATGGCGTCGTGACTGCTGACCATGCACAGGCTCATGTTGTCCTGCACCAAGGCCGAGACGTAGCCCTCTAGGCGCATGCGGTCGGCGACGCGGAAAAACAGCGGCTGCACGCCTGCAATGCTGTCGTCGCCAGGGAAATGAAACTCGGTCATACAGGTGCGGCCTCAGGGTTCAAAGCTTTGCCGTTCGTGTCGTACAGCATGGAGGCAGGGATTTTCGGATTCGGTCGGGCCATCGGGTCCACGCCAGGCTGCACTTGCGCCAGGCTAAACACGTAGGCAATCACTTGCGCCACCGCGAAATACAAGCTTTCGGGGATGGGCTGGTCCAAGTCGGTGGTGAAGTACAGCGCACGAGCGAGCTCGGGCGCAGCAAAAATTTCCACGCCATGGGCTTTGCCTTCTTCGCGGATGCGGGCGGCCACATGGTCCACGCCCTTGGCCAGCAAAAGCGGGGCGCCGTCGGCCGTCGGGTCATAGGACAAGGCTACGGCAAAGTGTTCCGGGTTGGTGATGATGACGTCGGCCTCTTTGACCTTTTGCATCATGCGCGCCGTGGCCACCTCGCGCTGGCGGCGGCGGATCTGGGCCTTGACCTCGGGGCGGCCTTCCATGTCTTTGTGCTCGTCCTTGATCTCCTGTTTGGTCATGCGCATCTTCTTCATGAAGCTGTATTTTTGGTAGGGCACATCAATCATAGCGATCAGCACCAAACACAGGGTCAGCCAGAGCACGGACTCCGAAATCATGGAACCCGCCTTGGTCAGCGCCGGCTCCAAGGCCATGGAACCTAAGGACAGCAGCTCGTTAAAATGACGGTCCAGCATCATCAGCAGAACGATGGAAACCAGGCCGAACTTGAGTATCGACTTGAGCATCTCAACCGCCGCATTAGCGCCAAACATTTTTTTGAAGCCGGAAATGGGACTCAATTTACCGAAATCGGGCAGGATGGATTTGAGCGCGAATAAAAACCCGCCCGTCGCGCCTGAGGCCAGTATGGTCACCACAGCGGTGGTGAGCATGAGCGGCAAAATGAGCAACAAACCGTGAACCATTTGGGTGCCAAAAGCCAGAGGCAGCAAATCTGGTGAATCAAGCATCTTGCGATCAAAGGTGAAGCCAGCTCCAAAATAGGTGGCAATTTGCTTGAACCAGACGCCGCCTACGGTGAGCAAAATCAACACCGCGCAGCTCATGACCGCCGCTGCGGGTAACTCGCTGCTGCGCGCGACTTGGCCGTCCTCGCGGGCGCGCTGCAGGCGTCGGGCTGTGGGGTCTTCGGTGCGGTCACCGCTGTCGTCAGCCATGCTGCCTTACCCCGGTTGAAGGCCGATTTGGCCCCGAATTTCGATAAAGCCTTGTAACCACAGCCACTCGATGCGCGCGGCGATGCTCGGCAAGGAGACCATCATAAGGACGAAGCCGGCCACGATCATGACCGGCAGGCCTAGGGAAAAGAAGTTCAAACTTGGAGCCGCACGCGTGGCTACGCCTAGACCGATGTTTACGAACAACATGGTGATCATGACCGGTAATGCCATGAGCAGGCCGCCCAAGAAAATCATGGAGCTCCACTTCAGAAAATGCGTCCATGCGTCGGTAGTGAGCAGGCCTTTGCCGATGGGCAGGCTGCTAAAGCTGTCTACCACCAGGGCCAAAAGCATGGTGTGCCCGCCCAGGCTGACAAAAATCAGGCTTGCCAAAATCAGTACAAACTGCGCGACCACGGGCACATTGCCCAAATTGGGGTCCATGAGCATGGCCATGGACAGGCCCACGGCGGTGGAAATAGACTGCCCGGCCAGCAAAATGGCCGCCGTAATGACTTGCAAAGACAAACCCATGAGCAGACCAATGGACAGTTGGTTAAACACCTCGACCAGCCCGGCAGGCGAGACCGGGTCCATCACCGGCCAGTCAAACAGCGGGTAAATCATCCAGGTCAGGGCTACGGCCAACAGCACGCGCATGCGTACATTGAGGGCGCGCAGGGAAAAAATGGGCGCAGACATCAGCAGCGCAGAGATGCGCAGCATGGGCCACAGAAAGGTATAAAACCTCTCGATGATGTCGCTGGCCAGAATGTTCATGGAATTGGCGAACCTGCCGGCCCGGGCTTAGGTAAAGAAGGTGGGAATGCGCTGAAACAGGCTGCGCGTGTAATCCACCATCGTGGCCAGTTGCCAGCCGCCCACCAGCGCCAGCGTGATCGCCAGGGCAGCCAGCTTGGGAATGAAGCTCAGGGTCTGTTCATTGATCGAGGTGGCCGCCTGCAAGATGCCGATGAACAAGCCCACGGCCAAGGAAACGCCCAACAACGGCGCAGAGATCAGCACCACCATCCACAAAGCCTGGTGACCTAAATCGACAACAGCAGCGATATCCATCATTTTTCTCCGGCGGCGCCAGGGGCGCTAGCTTACAAAACTGGCGGCCAGCGAGCCCATGATCAGGGCCCAACCGTCGACCAGCACAAACAACATCAATTTAAAAGGCATGGAAATCATCATCGGCGAGAGCATGGCCATACCCATTGACATGAGCACGCTGGCCACAATCAAGTCGATCACGACAAAAGGGATGTAAATCAAAAAGCCAATCGTGAACGCGCTTTTGAGCTCCGAAGTGATAAAGGCCGGCACCAGGGTGGTAAAGGGCACTTCATCGGCGCTGGCCACGTCTTTTTTGCGGGCCATTTGCATGAACATACCGATGTCCTCTTCGCGGGTTTGCTTGACCATGAAGCTGCGCAGCGGCGCCTCGGCGGCGGCCAGGGCTTTGTCAAACTTCATGCCTTGTTCCATATAGGGCACGGCCGCGTTTTTATAGACCGCCTCCAGCGTGGGCGCCATGATAAAAAGCGTCAAAAACAGCGAAATACCCACCAAAACGTTGTTGGGCGGCGTCTGGCCGGTACCCAGCGCCTGGCGCAGAATGGACATGACGATGATGATGCGCACAAACGAGGTCATCATCAGCAAGAGCGATGGCAGCAGCGTCAGCGTGGTCATCAAGGCCAAGAGCTGCAGCGACAAGCTGTACTGCGTGTCTTTGCCTGTGCCGCTCACATTGACCATGGGAATGCCTTGCGCCCAGGAGAAGGCCGGCACCAAGAGCGCCAAGGCCAAGCCGGCAAGCCACCAGTATTTACGTTTCACTTGCATGTCCTTGGGGTGCGGTTTCGAGGTCAATTTCGCCTAGCGCGGTCAGTTGCTGGGCGCTGATGCCGACCAAAACGTGTTTGGTACCCACGCGCAGCAAGGCCACTTTTTGGCGCGGACTGATATGGATGGTTTCACGCACTTCTAAAAGCGCAGGCCCGCTGTGGCGGACCTGCAAAGATTTCATACGGCGCAGCAGCCAAAGCATGCCGGCCAAGAGAACGAGGACCAGCAGGAAACTTGCCGAAAACCGCAGCCAATCGACCGCGCCCGTGCCTGCGGTGCCCATGGCCGCTTAGAGGTTTTTCATCCGCTCAGAGGCGGGCACCACGCGCGTGAGGCGGATGCCATAGCGCTCATTGACCAGCACCACCTCGCCTTGGGCGACCACGGTGTTGTTGATCAGCAGGTCTAATGGCTCGCCGGCGATGCGGTCGAGCTCGACCACGCTGCCTTGCGTCAGGCGCATCAAGTCTTTGATTTTGATCATGGCGCGCCCCACTTCAATGCTGAGGGTCACGCTGATGTTTTGCAGAACTTCCGGGTTGATTTGGTTTTCCGCATCCTTGCTGGCTGCGCTCTCGTCGGTCAGTGCTTCGGTCATAACATGCTTCCTCAATCGTTAGGTATTTCCGGGGACCACGGCGCGTTCGATTTGCACCGCCACCTGTGCCCCCAGCGTGCCCACTTGCACTTCAAATGCGGGGATTTCATTGGCCTCGAGGATGGAAAACTCAGGCTTTTTGAAATACAAAATATCACCTGCTTGCATGGATTCGACCACGCGTAAGGTGGAGTTGATCAGGCCCAGTTGCACGCGCGCCTCCATGCACGCACCACCCACGGCCTCTTCGAGCTCGCCGCGCCATTGGCGGTCTGACTCTTCGTTGCCGTCGCCCGACTGCACGCGGCTGCTGAGCAGCTCGCGCACGGGCTTGAGCGAGGTGTAGGGGTGCACGATATCGAAAAAGCCAATGTTTTGGGTAGCTGTCTCGGTCTCAAAGCGGCTCAGAATGACCAGGTCATTCTCGTCAGCGATCTGGGCAAACTGCGGGTTGATCTCGGAGCTGACAAATTCAAAATCTACCGCCATCAAAGGGCTCCAGGCCTCTTTGAGGTTGCGAAAGGTGACGTCCAAAATCATATTGATGATGCGCGTCTCCATAGGCGTAAACAAGCGTCCGGGCGAGAGCTGGCCCAGCGTGCCTTTGCCAAACCCGCCAAAAAAACTGTCCAAGGAGCTAAACACAATGGTCGGATCAATCACCACCAGCGAAAATCCACGCAAGGGATTCATGCGCAGCATATTGACCGACAAAGGCGCGCGCAGGTCTTTGATGTAGTCGCCAAATTTGACGATCTGTACCTTGGTCGGGTTGATGCGCGGACTGGTGCGCAGCACATCCATCAACTGGGGGCGGAAAAGGCGGATAAAGCGCTCGTTGATCATGTCGATCGAGCCAATATTGACGCCTAGACTGCTGTCCTCGCTGGCCAGGTCGTGCTTTTTCACCCGGGCAGCGGTATTGAACCCCGTGTCCACCGCAATCGTGCCGTCATTAACCCCTTCTGCCAAAGCAGAGAGTTCGTCGGCGGAAAGCAGGTTATCGGCCATAGTGGTTCAGCGGTGCGGATGGAAAAACTTTATTGGACGATGAAGGACGTGAAATTGATTTCTTCAATTCCACCAAAATCTTCGTATTTTTCCAGCAAAGTGTTCATGACATCCGCCACTTTTTTGGCCAAGTCGCGGCGAAAGTCCGGTCGCGCCAATTCGGCTTCGGTCGTCAAGCGCATGGCATCCATGATGGCCGAGCGCAACGCAAACTCGTGTTTTTTGACATTTTCGATCACGCGCTCGTCGTAGCGGGTCATCAAGGCGATCTGTACCGACATGACTTTCTTGGAGCCGGACAAGTTCACCAAAAACTCGCGCTCAAGCTGGAAGTAGGTGTACTCAAAGCGGGGGCTGTCCGGTGATTTTTTGTTCAGCTTGGGCGGGCCGCCGGCGTCTTTGCCGTCACCTTTTTTGTCGCCATGGGCATCAGCAGGCGCACCATGGCCGCCGTCGGCCTTTTTGTCCCCGTGCCCACCGGCAGCGGCGCCGTGGCCGCCGTCGGCTGCCTTGTCGCCGTGGCCGTCCGCACCCGCTTCGCCTTCCAGCATGGCATCGGGGTTCGGTGGGGGCGCAAAAAAACCGGTTTGTTTAGCGAGCAAGAGGGTGCCCACCACGGTGCCAGCGATGATCACAATGATGCCGACAACCACGCCGATGATCAGGCCGATGGGTTTCTTCGGCTTTTCTTCGACTTCTGGTTCGGGTGCAGCGTCAGCCATGGGATACCTCTCAATCTGTTGTCGTCAATTGCATTCTTCGGCAGGGAGCAAACACTTTAGGCTAAGACGTTCAAACCATCGGAGTCCGCGTTACGCGCCGTTACCGCGACTGTAGCGGCTGACGGCTCTGCTGTTTTCTTGACAGAAGCGCTCGATGGGCCTGGATTGTTTCGGCCGGGTGTCGGATTTCCGCCGGATTGACGGCCTGAATCCCCATTCACCCATACTGAAGCAACTGTCGTGCCAGCCTCAGTCAGCGCATCGCGCAGGCGGTTGGCGCCTTGGGCCATCAATTCGCGCGCCAAGGCGTTGTCGGCGCTGAAGCTCGCATCCAGGCCAGCGGCGTGCATATCGAGCTGGACGTCGATTTGTCCTAGCGTGCCCGGTTGCATGCGCATTTGCATAGTCCACTGGCCGCGCTCAATCTGGGCGATCAGGCGCTGGGCGATGGCCTCGCCCACCTTGTCCGCCAATTGCTGGTAATGGGCAGCGCGTTGCTCTGCCAGCGCCTGGGGTGTGGCAGCCTCGGTTTTGGTGGCTGCGGCGTTTTGCGGGGCGGCACTGCTCTGGACTGCGCTGCCAAAAGCCGCTGGCGCGCTGGGTTGTGCGTCCGACGCCGACAGGCGCTCGGCCTGCAGCGCCTCCAGGTCCAGGCCTTGGGGCACTTCAACAGCCACATTTTCCCAGGTCTTGGCGGCCTTGCTGGTCAAGGGCATGGCTGTCTGTGCCGCCGTTGTCGCCTGTGCTACCAACGGCGCTGCGCTGGCAGCGACGGGCAAGTTCGTCGTATCGGCCAGTGCCGCTGCATCGCCGGCGCCCAGGGCGCTGGGCAGGGAGATGCCATAGCCAGCCAAGGGTGCGCTTGTGATGGCGTTAGCGGCCGGCGCGGCGCCCGATAGCACGTCCGACACCTTGGCGCCCGATAGCAGAGCAGCCCAGCTAATTTGCTTGCTGTTGCCCGATGCCTGGGCCAGGCGGCGAGTAATTGCTTGATCGGGCGGTGTGAGTGTCAGGCGCAAACTGGCCTGGGCCGGCTCTTGAGGCAGGGCCGGGTCCACAGGGCTTGGCGCGGTCGCAGCTTGCACAGCCAGGCTAACGGCGCTTGCCACCGGTGCCAGTGCGGCGGCATCGTTGCTGCGCTGGCTAGCCTTGGCCGCGCGTCCCTGCGCGGAAACCGTCAAAGCCGTCACTTGCACGCTTTGCGCATCAGCTGCGCTTTGGGCGGCAGTTTGCGCGCTCGCCGCGGCGCTCAGGCCTGCTTGTACCGCCGAGGCCAGGCTGTCGAGGGCTTGCGCATTGGCTGCGTCGGCAGGAGGGGGGCTTGTTGGCGGTGCGTCTGTCTTTGCACTGGTGGCTTTGGGCGCCGCGCCTAGACGGGCATTGAGCATGAGCGCAACGGGGACAAAGGCCGCTATTTGCGAGCCGTCTTGGCCTGGCTCGCTCGGGGTTTTGCCTTTTGCCTGTGTTGTCAGGGGCTTGGTGGGTGTTTCTGAAGTGCGGGGCGCCGTCTCCAGATCGGCCAGTGTGCTAGGTCCGGCAGGTGCGGCAGACGCGTTAGCTTGCGACTGGAGCGCCGCCATATCCACCGGTGTGGGCGTTGCCGCCGGGGCGACCACGGCGCCAAGCCAAGCTGGTACTGATGCTGATGCTGTGGCTAATGTGGGTGCTAGTGCTGGTGCTGTTTTACCTGGCGCGTTGGCATCTTTGAGCGCTACCGAGGCCGCCAATTGCGCCAAAAGAGATTGTGCGCTCGCGGCTGGGCTCGAGCCTGTGTCAACCGGTGCCGCTGCGCTGGCGCCGACCCACATCGTTAAGCCGGCGAACGGGCTGGCTGCACTGGGCAGGCCTGCGAGCTGCAGATCGATCCCGGCGCCGGTCAGGGCCGGGATCGCATCAAACTTTGGGCTGGTGGCGCCAAATAAGGCTTGCACAGCGCTCTCACCCAGACCCTGGGCCCGGGCGAAGTCGGCCAGGGTCGCCATGTCGGGCAGGGGTGCGTCGGTGGTGATGACACTGAGCTTATTGCCCAGTGGCACCACCTGTAAACCGGCCGCCGGTGGGGCGGCGCTGGCAAGGGCTTGCCGCTCGAGCTTGAGCATTTGGCCATTGAAAACGCCGGCAAATTCGCTGCTTTGGGGGCTGGAATCGGTGCCCGCGCCGGGGCTTGGCAGCTCTCCTGCCCTCGCAGCAGGGGTCGGGGCGGTCAAAAAGTTCGTTGTCGGGTCCATGAAGTCGTCTTCCTAATGGTGGCCACGGGGATGTGGCAATGCCATGTGTAACGCAAGAAACGTGACGGGAAAGCTTTTGCCGCTTTGCAGCAGGCCAAGGTAGTGGCTTGACCCGGTGGCATAGAGCTTGCTTTCAGGGTCTCTGAAGCCCCTTATTCGAACCTGCCCTAGCCCCTAAACGCACGATTCCCACCGAAAACTGACTATGAGCACGCTCACGCTGTCGACAATTCGACAAAATTTGTCCAAATTCAATTTCAATGACCTGAGCATTCCGGCGTTGGTGTTGATCATTATGGGCATGCTGGTCATTCCGCTGCCGCCGATGCTGCTGGATGTGCTCTTTACTTTCAATATTGCCACGGCGGTGCTGATCATCATGATCGCCATCAAGGTGCGCAAGCCGCTGGAATTCTCGTCCTTTCCCTCGGTGCTGCTGTTTGCGACCATGCTGCGCCTGGCGCTCAACGTGGCCTCGACGCGGGTGATTTTGGTCAACGGCCACGAAGGCCACGAGGCCGCGGGCAAGGTGGTGGCCGCCTTTGGTGAGTTTGTAATTGGCGGCAACTACGTCGTCGGTTTCATTATTTTTGCGATCCTGATGATCGTGAACTTCTTTGTGGTGACCAAGGGCGCGGGCCGCGTCTCTGAGGTCAATGCCCGCTTTACCTTGGACGCCATGCCCGGCAAACAAATGGCGATTGACGCCGACCTGAACGCCGGCGTGATCGACCAAGACACCGCCCGCCAGCGCCGCGCCGAGTTGGGCCAAGAGTCGGACTTCTTCGGCTCCATGGACGGTGCCTCCAAGTTTGTCAGCGGCGACGCCATGGCCGGCCTCCTGATTTTGATCATCAACCTGGTCGGCGGCCTGGCTATCGGTATTGGCCAGCACGGCCTCTCGCTGAGCGAAGCGGGGCGTATTTATTCCTTGCTGACCATCGGTGACGGCCTGGTTGCCCAGATTCCTTCGCTTTTGCTTTCGTTGGCCACCGCCATTGTGGTGACCCGTGTGACCACGACCGAGTCCATGACCGAGCAGGCCTCTTCGCAACTGGGCAATCCGGCGGCTTTGTTTGTCACCTCGTCCATCATGGCGATGCTCGGTTTGGTGCCTGGCATGCCACATGTGGTGTTTATTGTGTTGTCTGCCGCTGCCGCTGGCGCCGGTTGGATGCTTTTACGCCGAGAAGCGGCCAAAAATTCGCCCGAAGAAGTGGCAGCGGCAGCCGCCGTGGCCGCCTCCGAGCAGCCCAAAGAGCTCGATTGGGAAGATCTGGACCAAGTTGACCTGGTGGGTCTGGAAATCGGCTACGGTCTGATTCCGCTGGTGAACGCCGAAACCGGCGGTCAGCTGATGACGCGTGTCAAAGGCGTGCGCAAGAAATTGTCGGCCGAGCTGGGCTTTTTGATCCAGCCCGTGCGCATCCGCGATGCTCTGAGCATCGACCCCGACAGCTACCAAATTGTGCTCAAAGGCGTGGTGCGTGGACGCGGCAAGATCAAAGTGGGCCGCGAAATGGCCATCAACCCCGGCCAGGTCTACGGCAATTTGGAGGGCACGCCCACCACCGAACCGGCTTTCGGCCTGGACGCGGTCTGGATCGAACCCTCGCAGCGCGACCATGCCCGTTCCATGGGCTACACCGTGGTCGACGCGGCCACCGCGATCGCCACCCACCTCAACAAAGTTTTGCGCGAAAACTCCTCCGATTTGCTCAGCCATGACGAAGTGCAGCAACTCTTGGACAAACTGACGGCCAAGTCGCCCAAGCTGGTCGAAGACCTGGTGCCCTCCAAGCTGTCGTTGGGCGTGCTCACACGCACTTTGCAAGGCCTGCTCAACGACTCGGTTTCTATCCGCGACATGCGCACGATTGTCGAGACGCTCTCCGAAGTAGCCGCCCGCACCCAAGAGCCCGAGCAACTGACCGCCCTGGTGCGCCCGCGCCTGGGCCGCATGATTGTGCAAAGCCTGCTCGACGACAAAGAAACGCTTTCTGTCATGACCTTGGATCCCGGCCTGGAGCAGTTGCTGCACAACGTGTTGCAGCAGCAAAGCCAGGGCCAAAACGTGGTCATCGAGCCCGGCCTGGCCGAGCGCCTGTTTTCCGCGCTGCGCGACGGCACCAAAGCGGTGGAGGACCTCGGACACGCTGCCGTGCTGGTCGTCTCGCCCGCGATTCGCCCCTGGCTGTCCAAAGCCGCACGCCACCGCGTGAGCGAGTTGTCCGTCCTGTCCTACGCCGAGATTCCGGACGACCAGTCGGTCAAAGTCATTCACACCGTGCACGCAGAACCCAAAGAGGGCTTGCAATAACAGGACGCGTGTCCTGGCAGCCTCTATCTAATTACCCTGAGAGACACCCACCATGGAACTCAAACGAATTTTGGCCAATGACACCAAGAGTGCCACCGAAAAAGCCATGGCCTTGTATGGGCGCAACGTGCTGGTCATTTCCAACCACAGCATAGGCGGCCAAACCGAGTTGGTGGTAGCCATTGATATCGAAGAGACAGCCCATGCCGGCGGTGGCGACGCCAGTGCCGCCGTTTTGCTCAACTCGTCCACCGGCTTTAAGCAACAGCTGGCCAAAGCCCAGTCGCAACCCAAATCCGAAGCGGCCAAAGAAACTGCCAAAGAAGTGTTTAAAAACGCCGCCTCCGACCGCAGCCTTGCGGTGCTTCAGGCCGAGGCGAAAACCGGCCAGGATTTCGTCAACGGCGAAATCATGGACCTGATCCGCGATGAATTGGCCGCTTTGCGCCGCGAATTTCATATGACACAACAGCAACCCGGCTGGCACAGCGGACACCGCCTCGCCCCCGAAGTTGATGAAATGATGCGCTCCTTTACGCAGTCAGGCATGCCGACCGGTCTGCGTACCTTGCTGCTCGATACCGTCAAAGACATGCGCAGCGAAGACGAGGCCTTGCTCGCCGTGCGCGGTCAGCTCGAACAAGTCTCGCACCGGCCTAGCGTGGAAATTCCCACCCGCGGTGTGCACCTGATTGCCGGCCCCTCCGGTTCGGGCAAAACCACCATGGTGGTGCGTTTGGCGCGAAATGCTGCGTCGCAGCACGGTTTGGGGCAGGTCGCCATCGTCAGTTACCGCGACGAGCGCGTAGGCGCGTGGGCCCAAACCCAGGCCTTAGCCGCCCAAGCCGGCGTGGAGTGTTTTGTCGCCGACAGCACGGCCGCTCTGACCGCCGTGCTCGGTCAATTGGCTTCGCGCACGCTGGTGTTGATCGATACCTCGGGCACCCATATGGCCGAGCGGGTGACCGAAGTGCAGGCGGTTTGCCCCGCGTGCCAGACCCATGCGCTGGTGGCGGCAGACGCTTCCACGGCCACTTTGCGCCGCGCTTTGCGTGCCTCGGGCATCCGCTGGAACAGCCTGATGGTCAGTAAATTGGACGAATCGGTGCAGCCTTGGCCCCTGGTGGAGTTTCTCTGCGATAATTTTCTTGCGCTATCGGCGGCGAGCGATGGAGCCCAGTTGGGGGCTTTGAAGCAAGATTTGAGTGCCGGTTCGTTGGTGGAGATGGCGGTTGCCCAGATTTCGAGGGCGCCACAGACCATAGGGCCGATCTCGGCCATCGCCCCGATTCAGGTGTCAAAACCCTTGTCTTCCAAGCTCCCGCCGCCGTCGCCGCGCTTGTTTACGCCTGCCAGTCCCCGGGGGATGCGCGGGCCTTTTAACTGAGTTTTTGCTGGTTCACAATGAATAAAACGTCGCGTACAGAGGTCATCGGAATTGCAAGTGGCAAAGGGGGCGTTGGTAAGACGACCGCTGCGGTCAATCTTGCGATCGCCCTCAAAATGGCCGGCCACCGGGTCATGCTGTTCGACGCCGATATGGGCCTGGCCAACGCGCAAATTGCTTTGGGCTGTGTCTGCCCTTTTAACTTAAGCCACTTTATGAGCGGCCAAAAGACGCTGCAAGAGATCATCGTCACCTCCCGCCACGGCGTCATGCTGGTGCCAGGGGCCTCCGGCGTGAAAGAGTTGGCATCGCTCACACGCGTGCAAGCATCCCGCATTGTGCAATCCTTCAGTGCCCTGGAAGACGAAATTGACTACCTGATCGTGGACATGGCGGCGGGCATCTCACCCACGGTGCTCACTTTTATGGGCGCCTGCCAGCGCCGGTTTATTGTGGTGCGGGACGATCCCTCGTCTATCGCCGACGCCTACGGCACTATCAAAGTGCTGATCCAGGACTACGACCTCAACGAAATTTACATCGTCCCCAATGCGGTGAACAGCCAGGCCGACGGGCAAAACCTGTACCGGCGCATCAACCAGGTGTGCGCCCAGTTTCTCAATTTCACGACGCACTACCTCGGATCCATCGAAAACGACGATGCCATCCTGGCCGCGCACAAGAAGTACGAGCCGGTGTTGGAGTTTGCCCCCCGCAGCAATGCGGCGCGCGACTTCAAGCGCCTGGCCAAATCGGTGACCCAGATGGCGCCTATCGAGAATTTCTCGGGAGGAATGCAGTTTTTTGTCGAGCGCCTGGTACGCCACCAAGCCTAAAGCCCATGGTCAACCCGACAAGCCTCTACCACGATGTGCATGACGCTAGCGAAGCGCTGGTCATGGCGCATCTGGGCATGGTCAAGCGGGTGGCCCTGCACCTGAAGGTGCGTATTCCACCGTTTATGGAGCTCGACGAGCTCATTCAGGTGGGCATGATCGGCCTGTTGGAGGCCGCGCGCTCCTTTGATTCCTCCAAGGGCGTCGAGTTTGAGAGCTATGCCTTAAGCCGGGTGCGCGGTGCCATTTTGGACGAAGTGCGCCAGCTGTCTTACCTGCCCCGCTCGGCGGTGGCCTTTAATAAGTCGGAAAACGAAGCGATTAATTTCCTGGCCAGCGAGCTGGGACGGGCGCCCACCCAATCGGAGTTGGCCGAACACATGGGCGACGATTTGGAAGAATTCCAGAAAAAGCGTGGCAATGCCAAGCGTTTTGAGACCTTGTCCATGGAAGTGATCAATGACGAGGTGCTGGGCATCGCCGACGAGCGTTCGCGCCAGCCCGATGCCATCGTGGAGCACGAGGATTTCATGCGTGCCGTGACCGGGGCCATTGCGGATTTGCCCGAGCGCGACCAGTTATTGATGTCTCTTTATTATGTGGAAGAGCTCAACCTCAAGGAGATTGGCGAAGTGCTGGGGGTGACCGAGTCGCGCATCAGCCAGTTGCTCACCGGCATCGTCAAAAAGCTGCGCGTCTCCCTCGGAATCGAGGAGCGGACCAAACCCAAGCCGCAAAAGGTGGCGCCGTGACCGATATTGCCAAAACGCTCAAGTTTTTGAAGAGCGCGTCGATGTCTACTGTGTACAGCAACCCAGTAGGAGAAAAAGACATGCGAGTTCACTTCAAGGCGATGGATTCTTACGGATCAGACAATTTGGCGTCCCAGGCGTCCGTGGCCAATAACGTGGCGCTCATCCAGATGCTGTTTGACGGCCTGGTTGACAGCCTGGTGCAGGCCCAAGGCCATTTGGCCCATGGGGCTATTCAGGAAAAAGGCAAGTGCATTGCCCGCGCCAGCCGTATCGTGGTTGGCTTGCAAGGCGCCCTGGACTTCACCAAAGGCGGCGAGTTGGCACAAAACTTGAATGATTTGTACAACTATGTGACCCGCCGTCTGATTTTCGCCAATGCGCACAATGACATGGAAGCCATCAAGGAAGTTCATGGCCTGATGTCGGAAATCCGCATGGCGTGGGAGCAATTGCCCACTTTGCTGCCGGCGCAAGCCAAGCTGCATTAAGGGCACAATGCCGGTCCATGGGGGCCGGCAGCAATAGATTTTAGCGGGCCACCTTTGTGTGGCCTTTACAGGTTTGAGCTAGGCGTTGGGCTCATCAAACCGTCCTTTTGGGAACGACTATGTTTGGCATCTTCGGGATTGTGTTCTTGAATGTCTGCGTTTTTGGCAGCTTTTTGGTAGGCGGCGGACAACTCGGTACATTCATTCACGCCGCCCCCATTGAAGGCTGGTGTATTCTTGGCTCGGCCATTGGCGGCATGCTCATTGGTAACAGCCCGGATGTCGTCAAGGCGGTGTTTGCCGGCATTGGCCGCACCTTTAAGGGCTCCAAGTACCACAAAGATGACTACTTGAACGCGATTTTTTGCGTGTCCAAGGTCATGAAGACCCTGAAAACCGAGGGCGCCGTGGCCCTGGAGGCCCACATCGAGAACCCAGAGTCGAGCGCCATTTTTGGTGAATACCCCAGAATCGTCGCCGACCACGCCTTGCTGCACTTAATTTGTGACACCGTCCGCTTGATGGTCGTCTCCCAGGGCACGATCAGCACCACGGCGGTCGAAGACATCATGGACGCTGCCATCAAAACCCACCATAACGATGAATTGAAGGCCTCGGGCGCCATTGCTACTTTGGCCGGTGCCTTGCCTGCGCTGGGTATCGTGTCTTGCGTGATGGGCGTGGTCAAGACCATGGACAACATTGACCAGCCGCCGGCGGTGCTAGGCGGCCTGGTGGGCGCGGCCCTGGTGGGAACGTTCATCGGCGTGTTTTTGGCCTACGGATTTTTCGAGCCCTTTGCAAAGCGCCTGGAGCAGATTATTGAGGACGAGGCCTGCATGTATCACACGGTCAAGCAAATCATCATCGGCACCTTGCACGGCCACCCCATGCCGCTGATTTTGGAAGCCGCGCGCGTCTGTATCGGCCACCACAACCAACCTAGTTTTGCCGAAGTATTTGACGGGCTGCGCGGGAAGTAAGCATGGCCACTGAAGCGCCGAAGGTAGAAGAAGTCCCCGCAGGTGCTGCGGCTCCGGGCGCTGAAGACGTTGCGGCGCCCGAGGAGGATGCGCCCCTTGCGCCCATTATTGTTAAGAAAATTGCCGCTGGCCACGGCGGCGCCCATGGCGGCGGCTGGAAAATCGCGCTGGCCGACATGATGACGGCCATGATGGCCTTCTTCTTGTTGATGTGGATTTTGGGCGCCACCAACGACTCGCAGCGCAAAAGCGTAGCCGATTACTTCAAACCCGCCTCGCAAAGCGCCATCACGATGGGCGCACTGGCCGGCTCTAACGGCATCATGGGCGGACGCTCCATCATCGATCCGGACGGATTCCCCTACACCGCCAAGCAAAACGGGCTCATGGAGCGCCTAACCCCAAAGTCTGAAGGCGGCCCCACCGAAAACGACCCCTCGCCCAACAGTGAAAACGCGCGCGACAACGACGCCAAAACGCAAAACCAGTCGCCCGGCTCCGGCGAAGGCGAAAGCGGCTCCCAGGGCAGTGAAAAAGGCAAGATGGACCAGATGGAGAAGGACGTCAAGGAAATGATGGCCTCCAATCCGGCGCTCGAGCAGGTGCAAACGCAGGTGCAATTTGTGCGCGACAAGGATGGGCTGCGCATTGAGGTGATCGACAAAGCCGATTTCTCGATGTTCCCGCTGGGCACCACCAAGTTGCAGCCCAAAGCGCAGGCGCTGTTGGCCGAAATTGCCAAATCACTGGCGGCTATGCCCAACAAAATTGCCGTGCGCGGTCATACCGACGCGACACCTTTTGCCAACAAAGATGGCCGCAATAACTGGCTGCTGTCGGTTGAGCGTGCCGAGGCCACACGCGCGACGCTGGAGAAAAACGGCACTAAACCGGACCGATTTGTGCAAATTGAGGGCGTGGCCGACACCGTACCCTTTAACACCAATGACCCCAAAGACCCGCGCAACCGGCGCATGAGCATCACGGTCAAGAAAGAGTAAGCGCGCTTGGTGGGCGCTTATTCGCAGCTCTTGAACTCGCGCTTGATGCAGGTCTGCGCCCAGCGGCGCGCTACCACCAAATCGGACTCGCTGATCTCGGCGGCCGCTTTCTTGATCGACTTGCCCGCCTCGGGATGGCCCGACAAGTCGGCAATCACGTACCACATCGCTGCCTTTTGGTAATCCCGGTCAAAGCCTTGGCCGTTAGCATACATATTGCCCAGCTTGAACTGCGCTTTGGGTTCGCCCTGCGCGGCGGCGCGGCGCAGCCAAACAATGGCCTGTGGGTAGCTTTGCGGTGTGCCTTGGCCGGCAAAGTGCATGATGCCCAACAAGGACTGCGCCTCGCGGTCACCGGTGTTTGCCACGACATTCCATTTGGCCACTGCCGTTGCATAGTCTTTGCGCTGGTAGGCCTCGTAGCCCTCTTCCCACAGGCCGGCCTGGGCGTTGGGGCTCAGCAGGCATAGCGCAAGCAGGGTCAGGGCAGCAGTTGTGCGCATCGCAAGGTCCTTTACCGGTTCATCATATTTTTGACAGCCTGGACCATCACTTGCGGCTGCCCGCTGGGCTTAGGCAATTCGGGCAGGTCTGCCGTGGCTGTGGTCGCCGCAGCGCCAGACGGCGGCGGCGCAGCGGGGCTGGCCGCGCCGGCAATGCCCTGACCGGCTTCTTGTACCACGGTCACGCGGTAGAGCTTTTGAAGGGCCGGCAGGTTTTCCCACATGTCTTGCCAGTCTAGGTCGTAGGGTAGGCCCATCCAATTGCCCGAGCGCTTGAGCGCTTCGACGCAATTGCGGATTTCTTCACGGTTGATGTCCACCATGGCCAGTTCCTCGGCGCCCAGGCTATCGCGCGGCTGGCTTTGCAGGCCAGACTCCAGCGCCAGCAGTTGTTGGTAGCAGCGCGCACGTTCATTGCGCAGTACGGCGCTTGCGCGGGCGTCATCGGCCTGGGTGCGCAGCTTATCCACCTCGCGCTTGACAGCGGCCAAGTTTTGGAGCGTCAGGTAATAAAGCACCGCCGCCGTGATCACCGCCGCCAGGAAAAAGAAGATCAGAATAATGAGTGTGAGGTTCATACGATCGCCCGCTGTGGTCTGCGCTCTGCGGCGCACATGGTGCGAATGGCCCATGTTATGCCAGACATCGGCATACGCACAGTTTAGTTAAGTTCGATGGGGCTTGTTTTGGCGCAGCTTGGCCCAGGGCAGGCGCCGCAAACGCCGCTGCAAACTGCGCCAAACTGCCGCGTTGGGGCGGTTCGCGTAATGGGCCTGCTCCAAGTCGTTCAGCCACTGGCCGATGGGCTCGCTCGCCAGCCCGAAGCGCTGGGCAAGCATCGCGGCAAATTGGCGCGGTGTGTGGTGGTCCTGCGGCGCCAATCCCAGGGCCGTAAGCTCGCCCGCCAAGGCGCTGCGCAGACGCCGCCAGGGGCTGTGCGCGCCGCGTTGGCGCCATGACCAGCCGGCCACTGCGGCAATGCCCAAAGCCAGCACCGCGCACAGCAGCCAGGCCAGGTCTTGCCACTGGGGGCTGGAGACGCCCATATCGGAGAGCAGCTGCATTTGGCGCTGCTGATCGTAGCCAGTGACCCACAAATTCCAGCGGTAATTGGCCGCCTCCCAGCTCTGGCGCAGCGGCAGCCACAGGCGCCCTGGGCCGCTGCCAGCGCGCAGAGGCGCCAGCACGTCTGACCCAGCCAGACGGCTATTGCCCTCAATGCGCGAGGGCGCCACAGCCGCTGTGGGGTCCACATGAATCCAGCCTTGGCCGCTTTGCCAGATTTCGGCCCAGGCGTGTGCGTCGCTGTGGCGCACCGTCCACAGGCCATCGATGGGGTTGCGCTCGGCGCCTTGGTAGCCGGTGACCACCCGCGCGGGCACGCCCATGGCGCGCATCATCACCACATAGGCTGAGGCAAAGTGCTCGCAAAAGCCGGCTTTGCGGTCAAACCAAAACTCATCGACGCTGTTGCGCCCGTAACTGCCCGGCGCCAGGGTGTAGCGGTAGCCGTCGTGCTTGAGTTGGCGCAGCAGCCACTGGCTCAGGGTTTGGGCGTCGGTGCCGCGCAGGGCCGGGTCGCTGCGCAGCAATGCGGCCCATTGCAAGGTGCGCGGGTTGTAGCCCGGCGGCAGCAGCATCCAGGCCTGCAGCTCCTGGGCCGAGAGCGAACTGCCATAGCTAAACTGCGTATAGCTTTGCGCCTGGTAGCGCAGCGGCTCGTCTATCGGCTGGTGGCTAAGCCAGCGCAGGTCGGCGCCTGGGCTGCTCTGCAGGCCCTGGGCTACCGGTGCCAAGGGGCTCGATTCGAGCACCGCAAGCCACTGCGAATGGTGCGGCTCCAGGGTGACCTCGTAGCGCAGCGGCGTGCCCTGCACGCGCAGGTCGCGCGCGGCGTGGCTGGGCGAGGGCAGGTCGGGCGCCAGGCTCGTCCATTGCCGTCCGTCAAAGTGGCCAAACACATGGGCGCGCAGGTAAATGTCTGGCGGATCAGGCGCCTCGCCCTCAAAGCGCAGACGCAGGGCAATGGCCGGGTTGTGGCTCAGTTCAGACATACTGCCCACCGCCATAGTGTCGGACAGGCCGGTACGGCCGGTAGTTTGGTCCTCTGGCACGCCCCACAGCGGCCCGATGCGCGGGAACAATACAAACAGCATGGCCATCACCGGCATGCCCCACGCCGTCAAGCGCAGTGCCACACCGGCGGCCTGGCGCACCGTGCTTGCGGGGCCAGGCATATGGGCGCGTACCACGACGGTCAGCAGCCCCCAGGCACCTGCGAGCATCAGCACCAGGCCGGGCAGTGTTTGCGCATGCAAAAACTGGGTCAGGATGGTGAAAAAACCCAGGAAAAAGACCACCAACACATCGCGTGTGCCACGCATCTCCAAGGTTTTGAGCGCCAGCAGCAACACCACCAAAGCCACGCCCGCCTCGGTGCCAAGCACGGTCTGGAACTGCCAGCGAATGGCCAGTACGCCCAGCACCAGCATGCCCAAAGGCAAGAATTTGCTCGGCGCCGCGATGGCCCCGAACACGACGGCCCCGCGCATCAGCAGTGCCAGTATCGCCAGCGCGCTGCAATTGAGCGGCAGGGCCACCACATGGGGCAGCACCGTGACTGCCAGCACCAGCAAGAGCGCCAGCTCATCGCGCTGGCCTTGGGTCAGGGGTTTGTTTCTCAGCATAGGGCCAGGGCCCTTAGGCATCGGTCGCGGTGGGCCGGGCCCGCATCGGCGGCAATGGTCTGCCCGGGCAGTGTCAAGCCAAAGCGCAGTCCACCCGCATGGGCCGCGAGTACCCAGGCGCATAAGCGCGAGAGTGACTGCTCCAATTCCTGAAGACCGGTGCTGGGCAGATCCAAAATGAGATCCCCGCCAGCCGGGGGCGCTGTGCTGTCGCGGCTGACCAGGTCTGCGCTGCCGCGCGCCACGGCCTGGGCGACTTTTTTCCAGACAATGGATTTGGGCGGATCGCCCGCGCGGTAGGGGCGCAGGCCTTCGAAGTCGGTGCCGGGTGCGGCGCAGCTGTGCTGTGTTGCGCCATGCGGCGCCGGGGCCGATGGCAAGGGCGGCGCATCCACTTGCGCAGCAGGGTAGACCAGCGCGGTTCCCGCCGGTTGCCACAAGGCCCAAGCGCGGAACATGCCCATTGGAAAGCGGGTAAAGACCCGCAGCCGGGGCAGGGCCAAGCGCCCGCGTGCCGGTGCCAGCCAGGCGATGTCCAGCGCGGCCGCGCCCGCCACCGTGGTGCACAGGCCCGCGCTATCGGCCTGCGCGTCCAGGGCCAGGCCCACGCCATAGCGCGCAGCGCGGGCCGGATTGTGCAACTGCACGCGCAGCAGGCAGTGCTGGCCGGCAAATACGGGTTCAGGCGCGCGCAAATGCAGCGTCAGACCGCGCAAGGTGGCGTGCCCGGCCAGCATGCCGGCCGTGGCGCTGCCAGCGAGCAAAAACGTCAGCAGATAGCCCATATTGAGCTGGAAATTGATAGACGCAATCAGCATCACCAGCACTGTGAGCGCCAGCATCCCACCGGCCGCAGTGGGCAAGATATAGACATTGCGCTGCGTTAGCAGCAAGCGCTCGCAAGGACGGTGGCGGGCCTGTCACCATTGTGTCCAGCGTCGGCGCAGCGCGCCGGCCATCACGGCAAAGCCACCGAGGCCAGCAGCGCCTGCACCTGCGCGGTATGGGACGCGGTAGGGTGGCGCAGCGGCACCAAACGGTGCGCGGCGACCGGATGCCAGAGGGCCTGTACATCGTCGGGGGCGACATAGTCGCGCCCTGCCATCAGGGCTTTGGCCTTGGCCGCGCGCAGCAGCGTCACCCCCGCGCGCGGGCTCAGGCCCTGGGCAAACCATTGGCCCGAACGGGTGGCATCGACCAGGTCTTGTACATAGGCCAACAGCGCCTCGCTGGCGTGCACTTGGAGCACCTGCGCTTGCAGCTGCGCTAAGTCGCCTTGGGAGAGCACGCTGGGCAATTGGCCTGCCAGTGCGCGCCGGTCCTGGCCGGCCAGCAAGGCGCGCTCGCTGTCCCGGTCCGGGTAGCCCAGTGCGATGCGCATCAAAAACCGGTCCAGTTGCGACTCGGGCAAGGGGTAGGTGCCGTGCTGCTCTTGCGGGTTTTGGGTGGCGATGACAAAAAACGGCTGCGGCAAGGGCCGCGTCGCTCCTTCAATGCTGACTTGCTTTTCCTCCATGGCTTCGAGCAGCGCGCTTTGGGTTTTGGGGCTGGCGCGGTTGATCTCATCGGCCAGCAGCACCGACGCAAACACCGGGCCGGGGTGAAAGACGAAGGTCTGCGTAGTGCGCTCATAGACAGAGACGCCTAAGAGGTCGCTGGGCATCAGGTCGGCGGTAAATTGCACCCGAGAAAACGGCAAACCCAAAGTCCGCGCCAAAGCCTGGCTCAGCGTGGTTTTGCCCACGCCAGGCACATCTTCGATCAGCAAATGCCCACCCGCGAGCAAACAGGCCAGCGCATCGGCGATTTGGCTCGATTTGCCGATAATAACGGTCTGCAGTTGTGCTTCAATCGTTTTGATGATGTTTTGGTAATTCATATTCATAATGAAAATAAAAATGAATTTTATATTTTTATCAGCCCGATGCGCCCCATGCCCTGCGCGCCAAGCGCCCTGGTGCCGCGCCAAGGCACAATAGGCGCCATGCTGATTCATCCCCTCATTGACCCCGTCGCGCTGCAAATCGGCCCTGTGGCCGTGCGCTGGTATGGCCTGACCTACCTGGTTGCCTTTGGCCTGTTCATGGCCTTAGGCGCGCGGCGCTTGCGCCATGCCCCGTATGCGCACAGCGGCCGCTGGAACTTCCAGGACGTGGAGGACATCCTTTTTCTGGGTGTTTTGGGCGTGGTGCTGGGCGGGCGCCTGGGTTATTGCCTGTTTTACAACCCGGCTTACTACGCAGCCCACCCGCTGGAAATTTTGTATGCCTGGCGCGGCGGCATGAGTTTTCATGGCGGCATGCTGGGCGTCATCGCCGCAATGGCCTGGTTTGCCTACGACCGCCAGCGCGGCTTTTGGGAAGTTGCCGATTTCGTGGCGCCTTGCGTGCCCACGGGGCTGGCCTCGGGGCGCATTGGCAACTTTATCAACGGCGAGTTGTGGGGCAGGGTGGCTGATCCCACCCTGCCTTGGGGCATGGTGTTTCGCGGGGCGGGCGATGCGCCGCGCCATCCTTCGCAGATGTACCAGTTTTTGCTAGAAGGCCTGCTGTTGTTTGTAATTTTGTGGCTGTACGCCCGCACCGGGCCGCGTCCTGGGCGGGTGGCTGCGCTGTTTCTGGTCGGCTACGGGGTATTGCGCTTCGTGGTGGAGTTTTTCCGTGAACCCGACGCACATTTGGGACTTCTTCAAATGGGCCTGAGCATGGGACAGTGGCTGTGCGTGCCCATGGTGGCGCTGGGCGTCTTGCTCTGGCTGTGGGCCGGCCGCCGGGGGCCGAGCGCCCAGGCATGAGGATGCGATGAGCCACATCGGGGCCATTGATTGCCAGCGCGAGGGCAAGATGAACGCCATGTGGCGCGACTTGCGCACCGTGTTTGCGGACTTGTCGGCCCCAGACGACTTGCGCTGCGTACTGGTGCAGGCGCAAGGGGCCGATTCGCCCAGGGCCGGTCGGCACAACAAACAAAACTTGCGTTTGCCGCCCCTTGCCAACCCCGGGCCGCAGGCCTACGCTTACGCCGACCACCGCGAACACCAAGAAGGCGTCATGGCCTTTCTGGAAAAACGCCCCGCCGCTTTCTAAACCGGAACTGCCCCGCATGCAATCCGTTCTTTTGCTAGACGACGATCCCCTCAATTTGCAATGGCTGCAAATACTGGTGGGCCGCCTCAGCGGCGTGCAGGCGCTGGCTTTTCAGGACCCGCAAGAGGCTTTGGCCTGCGCGCGCGCCCAGCCCCTGGATTTGGTGGTGGTCGATTACCTGATGCCGGAGATGAGCGGACTGCAATTTATTGCAGCCCTGGGCGCAATCGACGCCATGGCTGATGTCCCGGTGCTGATGATCACCGCCCACGACGAGAAAGAAGTGCGCTACCGCGCGCTGGAGGCTGGCGTCTATGACTTTTTGCCCAAGCCGGTGGACGCGCTGGAGTTTGCCGCCCGCGCACGCAATATGCTGCGCCTGCGCCAGGCCCAGGTGCGCCTGAACGCCCATGCGGCTACCTTGGAAAACGAGGTGGCCGCCGCCACCGCCGAGCTGCGCGAGCGCGAGCGCGAGACCATCATGGCGCTGGTCAAAGCCGCCGGTTACCGGGACTACGAAACCGGCGCCCACATCTCGCGCGTGGGCCTGTACGCCGACGTAATTGCCCAAGGGCTGGGTTTGCCGCTGGAGCAACAAGCTGTTTTGCGCGAGGCGGCGGCCATGCACGACATCGGCAAAGTCGGCATTCCTGACCATATTTTGTGCAAACCGGGCCGCTTGGATGATGCCGAGATGGCCATCATGCGCACCCACCCCCAGCTTGGCCACGACTTGCTAAAAGAAAGTAGCTCGCGCCTCTTGCAGGCCGGCGCCACGATTGCGCTCACCCACCACGAGAAATTTGACGGCAGTGGCTACCCCCACGGGCTGGCCGGTGAGGCCATCCCGCTCTTGGGGCGCATCGTCGCGGTGGCCGACGTGTTTGACGCGCTGACCTCGCAGCGCCCTTACAAAAAACCTTGGCCCATGGAGGATGCCGCGCAGTACTTGCGCGAGCAAAGCGGCCTGCACTTTGACCCGGCGTGCGTGCAGGCTTTGCTGGCCGCTTGGCACCAAGTGCAGGCCATCGGCGAGCGCCTGGCCGACGCACCGGCCGCGCCAGCCACCCCGCTTTAGCGCAGCACCAAGACCGGCAGGCTGCCGTGGGTCAGCACATGCTGGGTCTCACTGCCCAGCAACAGTCGCTTGATACCCTTGCGACCGTGCGATGCCATGACAATCAGGTCGCAAGCCCCTTTTTCGGCTGCCCGGATGATGGCGCCCGACACGCTGTCGGACTTGCTCACCATGGTTTTGGCCTGTACGCCCTTGGCTGCAGCGGCTTTTTTGACCGACTCCAAGCTTGCCATGGCCTTGGCCGCCCATTGCGCTTCCACCCGTTTGACTTCGGCGGCGTCCACGGCCATGCCGCCCTCGAAATAGCTGATCGGGTAGGGCGCCACCACCTGGATGGCCACCAACTCTGCGCCGCAGGCATCGGCCAGACTGATGGCGCTGGTGACGGCGGTTTTGGAGAGTTTGGAGCCGTCGGTGGCGACCAAAATGCGCTTGTACATGGTTTTTCCTTGAAGTTTGAGGGCACTGGCCCAAGCCTAGTGGCGCTGCGCGGGCGCGCATTGATTTGGATCAAGAGCCTGTGGCGGTCGTTTTGGCACACTCGTGGCATGACACCTGCGCCGCTTTTGGATACGCCTGTGGTTGCGCTTGGCGCAGCCATGTCTGCGGCCGCGCCGCTGTGGGCTGCTTTGGACGATCCGCTGGAGTGGCCGGCCTTTGGCCGTGCGCTCGATGCCGCCGGCGGGCTCTGGCAATCGCACATGGTGGTGCAAGGCATGCACTGCGCCGCCTGTGCGCTGACCGTGGAGCGGGCTTTGCAGGCTTTGCCCGGCGTGCACAGCGCGCGGGTGAGCGCGGCGTCCCAGCGTGTTAGCTTGCGCTGGGAGCCCGCCCGGGTATTGCCCTCGGCCTGGTTGGCCGCGGTGCAGCGGGCTGGTTACACCCTGGTGCCCGCCAACGATGTTTTTGCCGCCCAACAGCGCCGCCTGGAGCAGCGCGCGGCGCTGTGGCGCTGGGCCGTGGCCGGCCTGTGCATGATGCAGGTCATGATGTACGCCTACCCGGCCTACACCGCCGCGCCGGGCGACATCAGTGCCGAGGCTGCGCAACTGCTGCGCTGGGCCTCCTGGGTGCTCAGCCTGCCGGTGCTCTTGTTCTCCTGCCAGCCGTTTTTCGCCAGCGCCTGGCGCGATCTGCGCCAAGGCCGCATCGGCATGGATTTGCCCGTGGTTTTGGGCATTGGCGCCACTTTTGCCCTCAGCACTGTGGGTACCTTGGAGCCCGTCGGCCCCTTTGGCCGCGAGGTGTATTTCGACTCGCTCACCATGTTTGTGTTCTTTTTGCTGAGCGGGCGCTGGCTGGAGCTGCGCCTGCGCGCGCGCACTGCCAGTGCGCTGGACGCAGTGTTCAACCGCTTGCCTGACAACGTGCAGCGCCAGTGCGCCGATGGCAGCTACGCGCACATCGCGGCGCGCCGGGTGCGCGCAGGTGACGTGCTGCGCGTCCAAGTGGGCGAGGCTTTTGTAGCCGACGCCCAGGTGCTCGAAGGCGCCAGCGCGGTCGACGAGGCTTTGCTCACCGGCGAGTCGCAACCCCTGGCGCGCGGTATAGGCGACACCGTGCTGGCCGGCAGCCACAACCTGGGCGCCACGCTGCGCGTGCGCGTCACGCAAGTAGGCCCGGATACGCGCTATGCGCAGATACTGACTCTGATGGCCAGCGCTGCCACCGACAAACCACAGATGGCCCGTGTGGCGGACCGCCTGGCCAAGCCCTTTTTGTGGGGCGTCATGCTGGCCGCTGGGGCGGCTGCTGCCTGGTGGTGGCCTACCGACCCCGGACACGCACTCATGGTGGGCGTAGCGGTTTTGGTGGTGACCTGCCCCTGTGCTTTGTCGCTGGCCACCCCGGCGGCCATGTTGGCTGCGGCCGGACGTTTGGCCGGCGCCGGCGTGTTGGTGCGCCGCTTGCAGGCCCTGGAAACTCTGGCCCGCGTCGATACGGTGGTCTTTGATAAAACCGGCACGCTGAGCAGCGACAGCTTGCGCGTGCAGCAAATCCAGACCCGTGACGGCCTGGCGCCCAGCGAGGCCTTGGCCTGGGCGGATGCCTTGGCTGCCCATTCGCGCCACCCGGCGGCCAGTGCTTTGCATCGGACTGCCCGTGAGCCGGCGCACGGCGCTCTGGCCACGCACTGGCGCTGCGATGCCGTCCAGGAAACGCCCGGCCATGGCATGCAGGGTAGCGTGCAAGGCCTGCAAGGGCAGGGCACCAAGCTATTGCATCTGGGTTCGGCCTCATTTTGTGATTTGCCCGCGCACCAGAGCGACACCAGCCACGTGCTGCTGCGCGATGAACAGGGTTGGGCGGCCACGTTCACACTCACCGAAGTGTTGCGCCCCGACGCCCACGCCTGCGTGCGGGCGCTTAGCGACCTGGGCGTGCAGGTGCACATGCTCTCGGGCGACGCGCCGGTGGCGGTGGCGCGCGCCGCCGCGCAGTTGGGTATTGGCAGCGCCCAGGCGCGCTGCACGCCGCAGGACAAGCTGGCCGCTTTGCGCCAAATGCAGGCGCAAGGCCGCACCGTGGCCATGGTCGGCGATGGCCTGAACGACGCGCCCGTGCTGGCCGGCGCCCATGTCTCTTTCGCCTTTGGGCAAGCCACCGCGATGGCGCAGTCCCAAGCCGATTTTGTCGTGCTGGGCGAGCGATTGTTGGCTGTGAGCGAGACGGTGGCTCTGGCGCGCAAAACCATGCGTGTGGTCTGGCAAAACCTGGCCTGGGCGCTGGCCTACAACGCCGCCTGCGTGCCCTTGGCTGTGGCCGGCCTCTTGCCCGCGTGGCTGGCGGGCCTGGGCATGGCGGGCAGTTCTTTGCTCGTGGTGGCGAACGCCGCGCGCCTGGCGGGCCGGGCACGTGCCACGCCATCTGCCCAAGCGCAAGACTCCCTGACCGCAGCGCCAGCCCCTAAGTTCCCACTTTCAAACAATGCACAGATTGCATGAGGCAGGCGATGGATATTCTTTTTTTACTCATTCCCTTGTCGGTCAGCCTGGTGTTTTTCATCCTGGGGGGGCTGTGGTGGGCGATTGACCAGGGGCAATTCGAGGACATCGAGGCCGAAGGCCGTCGGATTCTTGATGAATCCTGACAGTTTCGTGCTTTGCGGTCGCGCTAATTACCGCTGACTTGATTTGTGTCAAAACGCGCAGCGTGTCCGAGCGAGACACTGCGCCTAACGCACATTTTGAGAGGGGTATTTATGGCATTTGCAAACCAGCAGGCGGCAACGTACAACGACACCGTCGTACGCCAGTTTGCGATCATGACGGTCGTTTGGGGCGTGGTGGGCATGTTGGTGGGCGTCATCATCGCCGCCCAGCTGACTTGGCCTGAGCTCAACTTTGGCATCCCTTGGCTGAGCTACGGGCGCTTGCGGCCGCTGCACACCAACGCGGTCATTTTTGCGTTTGGAGGCTGCGGCCTCTTCGCCTCCTCGTATTACGTGGTGCAGCGCACCTGCCAGGTGCGTATTTTTTCGGATCGCTTGGCTGCTTTTACTTTTTGGGGTTGGCAGCTGGTGATTTTGGCAGCGGCTATTTCGCTGCCCCTGGGTTACACGCAGGGCAAGGAATATGCGGAGCTGGAGTGGCCTATTGACATCCTGATTACCCTCGTGTGGGTGAGCTATGCCGCGGTGTTTTTCGGCACCTTGGGTACCCGCAAGGTCAAGCATATTTATGTGGCCAATTGGTTTTTTGGCGCCTTCATCCTGGCGGTGGCCATCTTGCACCTGGTCAATAGCGCGGCGGTCCCGGCTGGTTGGATGAAGTCGTACTCGGCCTACGCCGGCGTGCAAGACGCCATGGTGCAGTGGTGGTACGGCCATAACGCGGTGGGCTTTTTCTTGACAGCGGGCTTTTTGGGCATGATGTATTACTTCATCCCCAAGCAGGCCGAGCGGCCGGTGTACAGCTACCGCTTGTCCATCGTGCACTTTTGGGCGCTGATCTTTACCTATATGTGGGCCGGACCGCACCACCTGCACTACACGGCTTTGCCCGATTGGACACAGTCTTTGGGCATGGTGTTCTCGCTGATTTTGCTGGCACCTAGCTGGGGCGGCATGATCAATGGCGTGATGACTTTGTCCGGCGCCTGGCACAAATTGCGCGACGACCCGATTTTGCGTTTCCTTATCGTCTCGCTGTCTTTCTACGGCATGAGCACCTTTGAAGGCCCGATGATGGCCATCAAAACCGTCAACGCACTGAGCCACTACACCGACTGGACCGTAGGCCATGTGCACTCAGGCGCCTTGGGCTGGGTCGGCTTGGTCACCATGGGCACCATGTACTACCTGATTCCGCGTTTGTTCGGGCAAAAGCAGATGTACAGTGTCAAAGCCATTGAGCTGCATTTCTGGATCGCGACGGTGGGCATCGTGGTCTACATCGCCGCCATGTGGATTGCCGGTGTGATGCAAGGCCTGATGTGGCGCGCTGTCAACGCCGACGGCACCCTGACCTACACCTTTGTCGAGTCGGTCAAGGCCACCTATCCCTTCTATGTGTTGCGCTTCATTGGCGGACTGCTCTATCTCAGCGGCATGCTGATCATGCTCTGGAACACCCTTAAAACCGCCGCCGCCGGTAATGCCGTTGCAGTGCAAGTGCCCGCCGTGGCGGCGCACGCCTAAGTTAGGAGCCCACTATGGCAAACCCAAAACCCTCCAGTGGCTTTAGCCACGAAAAAATCGAGACCAACAACTTTTTGATGATTGTGTTGATTTTGCTGGTGCTATTGGCCGGCGGCCTAGTCGAGATCGTGCCTCTGTTTTTCCAGAAATCAACCACCCAGGCCATCCCCGGTGTGCAGCCGTACACCGCTTTGCAATTGGCTGGCCGCGATGTGTATGTGCGCGAAGGCTGCTACAACTGCCACTCGCAAATGATTCGGCCTCTGCGCGCCGAGACCCTGCGCTATGGCCACTACTCGGTGGCGGGCGAGTCGGTGTATGACCACCCCTTCCAGTGGGGCAGCAAACGTACCGGGCCCGACTTGGCCCGCGTGGGCGGACGCTACAGCAATGAATGGCACAGCATTCACCTGAACAACCCGCGCGATTTGGTGCCCGAGTCCAATATGCCCGCTTACCCCTGGCTGGCGAGCACCCCCGTCGACGCCCAGAGCATGCCCGCCCATCTGCGCGCGCTGCGCCGCGTCGGTGTGCCTTACACCGATGAACAAATCGCTAATGCAAGCCAAGAGCTGCAAGGCAAAACCGAGCTGGACGCCACCATCGCCTACTTGCAGATGCTGGGCCTGGCTTTGAAATAAGTAGCAAGGAGAGATGCACCATGGATATCACCACACTGCGTGTTTCAGTAACCGTGATCAGCTTTGTCGTTTTCATTGGCATTGTTTGGTGGACTTTTTCCGGCAAACGCGATGACGATTTTGCGCAAGCGGCGCAGCTTCCCTTTGAACAGGATTGAGCGCATAGGCGCATCGACAGGAATTTGATATGAGCGACTTCACCAGTGGTTTTTGGTCTATTTACATCAGCGCCATCACGCTAATTGGCATTGCAGCCTGCATGCTGCTTTTGTGGCGCACCGGCAAGGGACGGGTCCATGGCTCGGGTGACGAGTCCACCGGCCATGTCTGGGACGGCGACTTGCGCGAAATGAACAACCCGCTGCCACGCTGGTGGGTCTGGATGTTTGTGATTTCGGTGGTATTTAGCCTGGCCTACCTGGTTCTTTACCCCGGCCTAGGCTCGTTTGCCGGCCAACTGGCGTGGTCCTCCAGCGGCCAATACGAGGACGAAGTGGCCAAAGCGCAGGCGGCCGAGGCGCCTTTGTACGCGAAATTTTCAGCCATGACGCCTGAGCAACTCTCACGCGATCCGCAGGCCAATCAAATTGGCGAGCGCCTGTTCATGAACAACTGCGCCCAGTGCCATGGCTCGGATGCACGCGGCTCCAAGGGATTCCCCAATCTGACCGATAGCGACTGGCTGTATGGCGGCACCACCGACAAAATTAAAGAGACCATTACGCTGGGCCGCATCGGGCAGATGCCTCCGATGGCGGCAGCGGTGGGTACTGCCGATGATGTCAAAAACGTGGCCAACTATGTGCTCAGCCTCTCGGGCAGTCCGCACGACTCGCTGCGCGCTGCGCTGGGCAAACCCAAGTTCAGCACCTGCGCCGCATGCCACGGTGCCCATGGCGCTGGCACCCAGGCGCTGGGCGCGCCCAATCTGAGCGACAACGTTTGGCTGCATGGCTACGGCGAGAACGCCATCCTGGCGATGGTCAACCAGGGCAAGGTCAACCAGATGCCAGCCCAGACGGGCAAGCTGACGGAGGCACAAATCCATGTTCTGACCGGTTACGTGTGGGGCTTTTCTAATAAGTAAGTGGGCCGCTTGGCCCTAGTATTGATTGTTGAGTTCGTCCTTTGAAGCCTCCTGAGCGCCCGGCGCGTCCTGTCATCCCCATCGCGCCATCCACTGACACCAGCCCGATCGCGCCACCCCCGGGTGCCAGCGCCGCGTTGGTCTCGCTGTATGCAGCGCACCAAAAAATTTACCCGCGCAGCGTGAGCGGCTTGTTTTCCAGGCTGCGTTGGTACATGGTTTTCCTCACGCAATTGCTGTTTTACGGGCTGCCTTGGCTGCATTGGGGCGAACGGCAAGCGGTTTTGTTTGATCTGGCGGCACGGCGTTTTTACATCTTTAAGCTGGTGCTCTACCCGCAGGACTTTATTTATCTTGCCGGATTGCTGGTTATTTGCGCGCTGTCGCTGTTCTTGTTTACGGCAGTGGCTGGGCGCCTGTGGTGCGGCTATGCCTGCCCGCAAACCGTGTACACCGAAATCTTCATGTGGATAGAGCGTCATACCGAAGGCGACCGCTCGGCCCATATGCGCCGTGACCAGGCGTCTTGGACGGTGGAAAAATTTGCCCGCAAAGCGGCCAAGCAGGTCTTGTGGATTGCGGTGGGTTGGTGGACAGGCTTTACTTTTGTCGGCTATTTCACGCCGATTCATGTGCTTGCGGGTGAAATTGCGCAGTTTTCATTGGGTTCCTGGGAGGTGTTTTGGGTGTTTTTCTACGGCTTTGCCACCTACGGCAACGCCGGCTATATGCGCGAGCAGGTTTGCAAGCACATGTGTCCTTATGCCCGTTTTCAAAGCGCAATGTTCGACAGGGACACCCTGATCGTCAGCTACGACGCAGCGCGTGGCGAGCCCCGGGGCGCACGTTCCAAGAAAGTGGATCTGGCCAGCTCCGAGTTGGGTGCCTGCGTGGACTGCAGCTTGTGTGTGCAGGTCTGTCCCACCGGCATTGATATCCGCAATGGTTTGCAGTACGAGTGCATCGGCTGCGGCGCCTGCGCCGACGTCTGTGATGAGGTGATGGACAAAATGCACTACCCGCGTGGTCTGGTGAAGTATTCCACCGAAAACGCCATGCACAACCAATGGGGCGCCGCTGAGATCGTGCACCATGTTTTTCGTCCCCGCGTGATGCTCTACACCACGGTTGTATGGACCATCATCGCCATAGTGGGCATCAGTCTGTTGGCGCGCGCGCCCTTCAAGGTCGACGTGGAGCGCGACCGCAAGTCGCTGGCCCGCGAGTTGGCCGGTGGCGTGATCGAGAACGTGTTTCGCCTGCAAATTATGAATGTCACCGAAGCCGAACTGCGTGTGCATGTACAGGTCGATGGCCTGCCGGGCCTCAAAGTGGTGACCGACGAGGACCTGACCGTGGCGCCTGCGCAGTCGCGCTGGTTTGTGCTGCGCCTGCAGTTACCGCCGGGCCAGGCAACCCCGGGCTCGCACCCCATCCATTTTGAGATTGACGGCCAGGATGACACCACCGTTCTCAAAGAAAAAGCCGTATTTGTGGTCCCACATTAAGGAGTAGTCATGTCCAACAACCCAACCCCTGCAGCACCCTGGTGGCAATTTGGCCATGTATGGCTGGTAGTCTCTGGGCCACTGGCGGTGGTGCTGGCCAGTTTTTTCACTTTGTATCTGGCCTATGCCGGCATGGATGTGGTCGTGACCGAGGCTGATTTCCGCCCCGGCGCTCAGGCCGGTCAAATTCGGGGCAACGCAGCGCCGAACTTGGCGCCTGCGCTTATGGCGCGCAACCATGCAGCCACGGGCGTACAAAACGCCCCTAAACCTTAAGCCCCAAGCATGCGCTAATCGCAGTCGGGGCGGTTGACCAGGTCGCGCAGCGCCTCGCTGTTGAGGATGTGCACATGGCGTTGCTTGACCTCGATCAGCCCGTCTTCGGCAAACTTGGAGAATGCGCGGCTCACGGTTTCGAGTTTGAGGCCCAGGTAGCTGCCAATTTCTTCGCGCGTCATGCGCAGCACCAGCTCGGTTTGTGAAAACCCCCGGGCGTGCAGGCGCTGCACCAGGTTGAGTAAAAAGGCGGCCAGTCGCTCCTCGGCGCGCATGCTGCCTAGCAGCAGCATCACGCCGTTTTCGCGCACGATTTCGCGGCTCATGATTTTGTGCACATGGCGCTGCATAGACGGAATGTCATGCGAGAGTTCCTCAATGCGATCAAACGGAAGCACACAGACCTCCGCGTCCTCCAGCGCCACCGCGTCGCAGGTGTGCCGGTCGTTGACGATGCCGTCTAGGCCCATAACCTCGCCGGCCATTTGAAAACCCGTCACTTGGTCGCGCCCGTCTTCTGTGGCCACGCAGGTTTTGAAAAAGCCGGTGCGGATGGCATACAGGCTGGTGAATTTATCGCCGTTATGAAAGAGTGCCCCGTCTTTTTTAATTTTGCGTCGGGTATCGACCAGGGCGTCTACCTTGTCCAACTCGTCCTTGCTCAGGCCCATGGGCATGCACAGTTCGCGCAAATTGCAGCTCGAGCAGGCTATTTTGATGCTTTGCGAGTTGATCGCAATCACCTGGCCGCGCAGTGCCTGGCTGGCGCCTGTGGGGGTGGGTCCACTGGGGGTCGGATTGCGGGGGTCAAACATAGTTAGCTTTCACAACGAATCTGAATTTTGCCTTCGATGCGCATCGGTTGACGCACGTCAAATGCTCTTGTGCCGGTTCAGGCGACATTGAGGCCATATTACTGCCTGATCGCCTGCCATGATTGCTAGCCCCCCGGTTTCAGAAGACTTATTACGCCGTTTTGACGTGGCGGGCCCGCGGTACACCTCTTACCCTACTGCCGATCGCTTTATCGAAGCTTTCACCGACGCCGACTACGGCCTGGCCTTGGAACAGCGGTTTGGGGCCGGCAGCCGGGTGGCGCCGATGTCGGTGTATGTGCACATCCCGTTTTGCGAGTCGCTGTGCTACTACTGCGCCTGCAACAAGGTCATTACCAAGCACCACGCGCGCGGCGCGCAGTACCTCGCTTACCTGGAGCGCGAGATGGCGCTGCACACCGAGCGCATCGGGAAAGGCCAGCCGGTGGGCCAGTTGCACCTAGGCGGGGGCAGCCCCACCTTCCTGAACGACGCCGAGCTAGGCGGCCTCATGGCACTGCTCCAAGCCAACTTTCGCTTCACGCCAGAGGCCGAAGTCTCCATCGAAGTGGACCCCCGCACCGTGGATGCCAAGCGGATCGAGGCCATCGCCGCCATGGGCTTTAACCGCCTGAGCTTTGGCGTCCAGGACTTCGAGCCTGCCGTCCAAAAAGCCGTGCACCGGGTGCAGGACACCGAACAAGTGTTTTCCTTGGTCGCTGCGGCCCGGGCGCAGGGCATGCAATCGGTCAATGTGGACTTGATTTACGGTCTGCCGCTGCAAACTCCGTCCTCTTTTGACCGCACCTTGGCCGAGCTGGCCCGCCTGCGGCCCGACCGTGTGGCACTGTACGCCTACGCCCACTTGCCCACGCGCTTTAAGCCCCAGCGGCGCATCGACGCGTTGCAGCTGCCCGGCGCCGGCCAGAAAGTGACGATGCTCGCGCGCTCCTTGCAGGCGATGCAGGAGGCCGGTTATGTGTATGTCGGCATGGACCATTTCGCCCTGCCGCAAGACGCACTGGCCGTGGCCAAGCGCCAGGGCCGGCTGCACCGCAATTTCCAGGGCTACAGCACCCAGCCCGATTGCGATTTGATCGCCTTGGGCGTCTCTTCGATTGGCAGCGTGGGGCCGACCTACAGCCAAAACGCCAAAACCCTGGACGAGTACTACGACCTGATCGACCACGGCCGCCTGCCGGTGGTGCGCGGCCTGGCGCTCAGCCGTGACGACATCTTGCGCCGCGCCGTCATCATGGCGCTGATGTGCCAGGGCGCGGTGCACTTTGAGGCCATTTCCCACGCCTATTTGATCGATTTCCCACGTTACTTTGCAACGGAGATGGTGGCACTGGCCGCTTTGCAGGCGCAGGGCATGGTGGATATCGACCAGGCCGGTATCCAAGTCACGGCCATGGGCTGGTACTTCGTTCGTGCCGTGGCCATGGTGTTTGACCGCAATTTGCAATCAGATATCAATCGCACCCGTTTTTCCAAGATCCTTTGAAAGGCACTAGCATCGGCTGATGCCCTCCGTCTTTGTATCGCTGGCACCAACCGCTCTGTTGATGGGCTTGGTTGGCGGCCCTCACTGTGTTGCCATGTGCGGTGCTGCTTGCGCTGGCTTGGGCGCGGGCGCTGGTAGCAGCGTGCGCGCCGTGCTGGCTTTCCAGGGCGGGCGGATTGCCGGCTACGCCGCTGCCGGTGCTTTGGCGGCCGCCTCCATGCAGGGCTTGGGCTGGCTGACCGTGCAGTCGGCCGCGCTGCGCCCGCTGTGGACTTTTTTGCATCTGGGGGCCATGGCCTTGGGCCTGGTGTTGATGTGGCGGGCGCAGCAGCCGCTGTGGCTCGAAGGTCTGGGGCGCTGGCTGTGGAAGGGCGCGCAGCGCCTGGGCCTGCGCAGCGGCGCCGCACCTTGGCTGATTGGCATCTTGTGGACTTTGCTGCCTTGCGGACTTTTGTATTCGGCGCTGATGGTGGCGGCATTGGCCGGCAGCGTCGCGGGTGGGGCTGCTTTGATGGCTTTGTTTGCTTTGGGTACCAGCGTCAGCATGGTGCTAGGGCCGTGGGCTTGGCTGCGTTTGGCCAGGCGCAAAGTGCCGGGCGCCGTCGAATTTGTCGGCCAACCCGGACGCACATCGGGCGACTGGGGCGTGCGTCAGGCGGGGCTGGCGCTCTTTGCCAGCGCAGCCTGGGCGCTCTGGATGGGCCTGGTCCACAACACCGCGCCCTGGTGTGTGCCGGGCGCCTAAGCGCGGGCGCGGGCGATAATTGGCCATGGATTTCACACACACCGGCGGCGCGGGCGCGGCCTCGCAAACCGCGGCTGCATCGCCTTGGCGCCTGTCCGTCGCGCCAATGATGGACTGGACCGACCGCCATTGCCGCTACCTGCACCGCCTGCTGACCCGCCATACGCGCCTGTATACCGAAATGGTCACCACCGGCGCGCTTTTGCACGGCGATGTGGCGCGGCATTTGCGCTTTAACGCCGAAGAACACCCCCTGGCGCTGCAGTTGGGCGGTAGCGAACCGGCCGACCTGGCCGTCGCCGCCCGCCTGGGCGCGCAATGGGGCTACGACGAGATCAACCTGAACTGCGGCTGCCCGAGCGAGCGCGTGCAGCGCGGCGCTTTTGGCGCCTGTCTGATGAATGAGCCCGCGCTGGTGGCCGACTGTGTCAAAGCCATGGTCGATGTGGTGGACGTGCCCGTCACCGTCAAGCACCGCATCGGCATCGACAAAAACGAGGATTACGGCTTCGTGCGCGACTTTGT
>Ga0114968_10000200_pt1 | contig 44562 bp, 29 predicted proteins | sample M_130807_EF_Meta_FD_87020 | JGI IMG/M metagenome (GOLD analysis project Ga0114968, IMG submission 87020) | Freshwater microbial communities from Lake Montjoie, Canada to study carbon cycling - M_130807_EF_MetaG | ecosystem: Environmental > Aquatic > Freshwater > Lake | place: Lake Montjoie... | reverse complement strand
ATTTACCAAATCTTTGATATCTGTGCCTCTAGGATCTGCCAGTAGTGATCTATTACCAAGTGCTCGTGGTCCAAACTCAGCTCTACCATTGGCTACTCCTACTATGCGATTAGTTTCTAATTCTTTTATTAAACGATTCACAGGATATTCTCCTTCTATATTGTGTCCTAAGAAAGGATGTCGCCAATTAATATGTTTTCTTTCAGCAGCAGCAATACAACCAATAGAACTGCCAGCATCACCTGGATTGGGCATGATCCATATGTTATCAAACAATCCTAGATCGGCTAATTTAGTATTGGCTACGCAATTTAGAGCTACTCCTCCTCCATACACTAAGTTTCTTTTATTACTGTATCGACTAACTCCTATTTGCCCTGCGGGTATGTACTGTCGTGCCTTACGCCACAATTTTTCTAACTCTCTTTCAGTCACTTGTTGTATACTGGCTGCTAGGTCCATGGAATCTGCTTCAGGTAACCAATTGCCCAATCCTTTATGTAAGTTTTTCTTTAATGTAAAATCTCCATCTCGATACACTAGATCTCTATAAATTTCTGCTACATACCTAGGTTCTCCATATGCTGACATGCCCATTAGAATGTATTCTTCTTCAGCAGGTTTCAGTCCTACTCGTTGTGTAAATGCTGAATAGAGCACGCCCAATGAATGAGGATATTGTATTTTATAGCATAGATCTAATTGATTGCCTTTGGCTTGCCATATGGATGTGGTATTCCATTCTCCTATGGCATCTACTGTCAGTACCATTGCATCATAGAACGGAGATGTAAAAAATCCTGCAGCAGCATGCGATTCATGATGACTCACATATTCATCTATTCGTATTCCAAACGCATTTAGATAATTTTGTGGTATATTTGTTCGAGAAAAAACTTCTGACCATTGACCAGCATAGGCTTGTCGAGTTTTCTTTAACAGAGGTCTTTCATAATAAACTACCTTATCCCATGGTCCGTATTCTCTAGCTTCATTTACTATTTGCCAATTGAGATAATGATCATTCTTATCTTTGCTGTATCTTTCTGCATGTGCCGCCCATAGAATTTCTCCGTCTTCAACCACAGCCATAGCAGCATCGTGATTTAGACAATTAATTCCTAATATTCTCATTTTATTTGTAGATGAAAGGATCTTTCTTTTTTAACTCTTTCAATCTCTTACGATATTGAATTTCTATTTTAATTTTTGTGATTATAGATTTAATCCATTTTATCATATTATCTCCTATTTTGTTTAACAATTGCTGAAAATTTGTCTTTCATTAAAATAGCTGCATCTTTATGTGCTTCATCTAAAGGATGTGTTGTACCACGTGGATAGTTGTTTAGTAGTGCCCATTGATTAAATCCCATATTTCTTTCTCCGAAAAAAAACCAGTTATTAAAATTAATTTCATTATACAATCCATTAAGAAATGTATCAATCTCTTTAAGAGGTTTTAACTCATCATAAAATAGCACATTGTCAGCTAAGGTAAAAAAATAAGGTATTTTTTTCTTTTCCAATATATTTTGCAACCAAATTATACTTTTCCAACTAAGATATGTCTCATGATACTGGTTAGCGGCATAACGATATATAGAATCAGCGAATGGTCCTACTCCTGTAAGTTGCATATTATCTCTACGTTGTTTCCAGGTCACTAAATGAGATTCATTCATAGAGAAAGATGTTTCTGCCTCTACTTGTCTATCTGTTGTGTCCCATGGGGTAATTGATGTCCACCTAGATTTTTCTAACATTATGTTTCTAGGCATTGCCCAATCGTATCTTGAGGTAAAAGTCCACATCACTGCAACAGTTGTGTTCTTATACTCAGAAGATGTTATATATTCAAAAACTCTCCTTGCTATACCAGAATTTCCTGACCCGGGATAAGTGACAGATTTATATTCTAATTTTTCTGTTTTTGCCAACAAAGCAGCCCAAGAATTTTCTGATGGTTTTTGTCCTTGTATATCATCAGATAATTCGTGTCCAAAAGTAAAGCTGCAACCCCCTGCTAATAATGTTCTATTCATATATCTTTAAAAATTTATTTAACTCTGGAAAAACTGCAGCAAAATTTTCTTCTCTGTACTGATCTGCTTGCAGTATTCTTTTCTTCCTTTGCTCATGTACAGCATCAGAATATCGATCTGCACTGTTCATATAACTGATTATAGTAGCTAATTCTTTTATATCTCGATACTTTTCTGTTATTATTTTTTTTAATTCTATAGGTAAGGTCTGTACATTAAAGTATTCAGGATCAAATAGAGTATTAATGTACAGGAATTTGGGATTGAACTCTTTTACCCATTTAACTAAAGTGTTTAAATTTAATATATTAAAGATACTAATTGTGGAACAAATTTGAAAATCGGTATTGCCTGTGAGCGTGGATCTTATATTGAATTCTTTTAAATTTTCGTTAACTTGATCCCATTGAGCAGGATGTCGTTGATATTCAAATGCTGCTCCTGTGTCATCTATACTGAATGCAATCTCTACATGTTTAAATTGGCTCCATAGCCAAAACACTCTTCGATCAGGCAATTGTGTGCCATTGGTATTATAATGTATGTCTTGATTGCGAGCATATCCTTGCTCTACACAATGTTCTAGTATCTTAAAATGATTTTCTATCATGAAAGGTTCGCCGCCTGTAAACTCAAAATATTCTACATCTTTTAATACAGGTTTAATATCTTCAAAGAACGCAGGATTCCGTTTAGGCCATTGTCCTTCATCTAATTGTTTCTTTGCTAGAGGATTTGGTCCATAAGCAATCTCTTCCTGTGCCCATTTTGAACTGCTCCAACTGCCGCATATACGACATTTTAGATTACACACATTGCCCAGTTTGAAATCAATAAATTTTAAAGTAGGCGTTGTTTTGGGAGTCCAATCCTGTAAACTATTTTTCATTTTATAGATAGAATTCATTCTTTTACTGGTTTTGCCGGCATCTTCTTCTTGCCAACAATTACTACAACCTTTGGGACGTTCTCCTTGACGAAATTGATCTCTCAAATCGTTCATGTATTCTGAATTTTGTATGACGTCAAGTTTATGTTTATAAACCTTATAATCTGCTATTTCTCCTTTATAAAGACAACAAGGTGATGCTGAACCATTCACATCTACTTCTAAATGCGTCCATGGTAACACACATATATTAGATTTTATATATTTTTCCACCATTCTAACATCCTTTTATCTTGCTCTAATATTTTTTTAATATCTGTTTTTCTAATAATATCAATCTTTTCAATTCTTTTTTTGCCTTGCTTAATTTGTTCTGGATCTTTATATTCTTCCTCAAATGTTGGTCTGTTTTTCATATTTTCTAATACATCTATTAGACTCTGTTGCAATGGTGTAGACTTCTTTTTAATATATTCTAAATTTTCATCAATAATAGTGTTTAATAATTGTCTAGGTAAACACATAGGACTCATTAATTGCCTAGCATCAAAAGCAAATGTAACTTTAGTTAATAGTTTGGCATTTAATCGTTGACTAAGATCAAACATATTTTTTAATTCTAATAAACCTGGCATAGTAATTGTGAAATCTAATTGCATCTGTCTTTTGTGTCGAGCAAACGCTAATCCTTGCGTAAAATGATCTAAGAATTGATTATATTTTAATCCTGTGCGAATATACTCTCCTACTATTCCTGTTCCATCAATAGATGCACATACTTGCCAATCTTTAAATTTGCTTAAAATATCTCGAAATAAATTTTTACCTTTAAAATCAATTCTACTTAAATTAGTGTTATATCGAGCATATACTTTATCTTGAAATCCTAATTTTATTATTCTAGACATGCTATCCCAATGTATATCCCACATTAAAGGTTCGCCACCTACCCAATATATCTCTTCAATACTACGATCTTCCACAGCATTCATAAACTCTTTGACTATTTGAGTGTCTTGAAATTGTTTGATTTGTTCTCGTAATGGTGATGCCATCCATGGCTGATTAGTTTCAGACCACATATTATGATTTTTTTGTTCTGATTCCCAACTAGAACTTAACATATCCCCACATTGACGACATTTAAAATTACAAAGATTATTAAAACGATAATCAAAACTTACAGGTCGCATTGTAGTTGCTCCATTATCGTCTGTGTTTTCAAATGCTTGATTTATTTTGTTTTTAAATAAATTTGTAAAATAATCTCTATAAACATCTGTGTTTAATAATTTATTATTACATACCTCACATTCTGGTAATGTTTCTCCGGCTAACATTCTTAGTCTTACGCTCTTCATATGTTCACTATTCCAATGTTGTTCTAGAGTTTGGGGATCATATTTGACTAATTCTCCTGAGCGATCAATATATTGTTTAAAACTTCTTGCTGATTCTCTAGATGCACAGCACATACGTCTTTCAGTTTGAGGGGAAAGATAGGTATGAGTCCAGGGAGCCATACAAAATTTATTATTGCCTTCGTTAGGTTTAATTCTTTTCATATAATTCTGTTAATTCTGGAAAAGTTTTTAATATATTTTCATTCCTTATATCATCTATTTTTTTCATATTTTTTTTAAATTGATCTATATGTATAAAATTATCTCTTCTCATCATATAATCTAATCCTGACTGAAAGCCCTTGGTTGCTCTTGTTAGATGATCTTTTGGTTTTAACCATTCGATATGTTTCTCGTATTTTTCTTTTACTTGTTGTTTCATTGATTCTGGTAATAAATCGATCCTTTGCCAAAAAGGAAATTGTAATAAATTAAAATTAAAATCTTGCGGTTTTATATAACCTTGTTCTGACCACGTTCTATGAAAATCTACTACATGCAAAGCATTAATTAATCCTACTGTGGCACTTATGTAAAAATCTACTTTTGGACAAACTTCTTGCATTCTTTTTCTATTTGCTTCTATATCTGTCCATACTGTACCTTTTCTCATAAATTCTGCTCTTGGCCCCATTGCATCTAGACTAGCACCTACACTAACAGAATTAAACTTGTTCCACAATTCTAGTACATCCATGTCTTTAAAAGTTAATTTGCTAAAATTGGTGTTGTAAATTAGTCTCACATGATACATCTTTCTACGATCTAATTCTTTTAAAATTTTATAATGTTCTTCCATTATAAGAGGTTCTCCCCCTGCAAAATAGAATTGCTCCACATGATCAAACTGTGTTAACATCTGATTCCAAATATCATCTGCTGTTCGGCCTACTTTCATTATTTTGGCATGATCTGGTGGTTTGCCAGTTAATTTTTTATGGTCTTCGTACCAATTGGATGAGAACCATGTGCCACAACTACGACAGGCAAAATTGCAAAGATTACTAAATCGTATATCCCAATATTTGATTACAAAATCAGCAGTGCCATCTGCTTTCGTGTTATCAATCATACCTATATTGTGTCCAAAATGCTTGTTAGAACTTAATCTTAAACTAAAAAATCCTGATTTCTCTTGATCATAACATTTCCCACATTGTCGAGAAGTTTTATTAGACAACATGTTCAATCTCATCTCTCGCATGTCTTTGCCATTGAACACTTCTTCCATAGAATTTTTATTAAGATTTCCTACAGGATGCTGATCCAGTCCAAAACAACAAGGATAGGCTCTTCCATCAGGAAAAGCGTGTATGTGTAACCATGGCATCATACAAAAAGTATCGCTATCTAATAGCAGTTCTTTCTGCTTTGAAGTCATATCTTTAATTTTTAATTTTTCGGGCTCTTTAGCCCCATACTCATAAGCCACGGTACCACTCTCCTATTCTTGCGAACGTTTTTGTAAAATCTTTATTTCTTCTCTCATCATATTGTTTATAGAAATTTTTAAAGTCGGCCCTTAGTCGTGGTAAATCAAATGCTTCAGAATGCGGTGTTTTAACTATATCTAGATAATCTATTAATCTCTGCACATGAGCAACCTCCATAAGCTCGCAATGAGCTATGTTTATGTCTAACCATTGAGATAGGTTATCTCGAAATTCTGTTCTTAGATAGTCTGGCAATACTAAAGGAGATTGAAAACTAGGAAATCTCAGTATGTTTAAAGTAAAGTTTACATCTACTCCATAAACTCTTTTAGCATCTAATTTATTTCTCACAATGACATCTAGAAACTGAGGCAATGATTCTATGCATAGGGCATTTATGGTACACATGTTGTGCAATCCTGCAGGTTTTATTTGATTAATCACATTAACAAAATTTACATACCAACGAGTATAATCTATACCATCTCGAATATAATCTGAGTGAGCATACGTTGATTCGTTGGAAGTATAGATATGTAGATTTTTTATTCGTTTACATTTTTCTATAAACTTTTCAAATAATTCTGCCTTGGGTACCAGGTTAGAGTTAATAGCCAATCTCATATTGGGATTAATTCGTTCTCCCTGTGTTTCAAACCAATCCAACAATCTCCACAGAGAAGGTGACATCATGGGTTCTCCTCCTGTGATCCTTAATTCATCCAGTGTCTTATGTAGATCTGTTTCCCACCATTTGAAAAATGCTTCTACGTATGGATTAATTTCTTCTAATTTGTATAATTGAGCACTATCATGTGAATGAGTGAAATGATTTCTACCATCTGATATTAAATTTTTATAAGGACCGTTTTGTTTTATATCTTTTGCCCATGTGGTACTAAATGCAGGATTACAATAAGAACAAGCAAAATTACATGTTTTATCAAAGGCAATCTCTAAGGTTTTAAGATTTACATCTTCTGTAATAGGTGTATTGAATGCTCGTTCTAGATCTGCATCTGAATAAATTTTACTTTTGTATACTCTATCACTCACAGCATCTCTGCCCATGTCTTCTATCTTCCAGCAGTATTCACAGCCTGCAGGTCTTTCTCCAGCAATCATTTTGGCACGATCCTGTTTCTTTTGGGGAGTGTTATGTAATAACTTAGGATTATTTTTTAATTTTTTTGCATCGACCCTATGTGCAGGTGGATGATGGCAACTAGTAGACATGCCAGATCCTAACCATATGGTAGCATTGTACCATTTTGCACCACAAAAACTAGGAGATAAGGAGTCTAATATTTTTTTACGATATTCAAGATCTGGATTCATATGTTCTAATTATAGGTTTTTACAATGTTGCCAAAATTCCTGCATCTCAGGAAATGTTTGTTCAAAATTTGTGCCTCTTCTGCGATCGTGTTCTGCAAAAAATGTGTAAAAATTCTTTTTTTGCATATTATCTTGTTCTGCATGCTTACGCCAGTAAGCAAGATTACGCTGCATCTTTTGTATCTCAAAGTCTTTGAACAATGAGAAATCTAATCTAGTTTCTGTCACTTGTTTAGGACCAATCTGCTCTTGATGTTCTATCATCCATTTGATATTATCTTCATGTATACGTTGATATGATTCTGGCAGTAGAGTAATCTGTTGCCATAGCGGTTGACGCAGCAAAGGTAGATCAAACCACACTCGCTGATAGGTTTTTGAATGTTCTGATCTTAATAAACGTATATCCTTGAGTAATTTATCCAGTGAAGTAACACTTAAATTATTGTAGGTAATGATAAATGTGACAGAATTACGCACAGGTATGCTGTGTAGGAACTCATTCACATTGTCCATAAATTGATTATAATTTAATCCGTTCCTTATGTACTCTGCTTGTGGGCCATGAGCATCTACAGATACAAATTGCATAAAATGTTCCACTTTTTCATCTAAACATATCCTTTTGACTTGATCAAAATACTTGTTTTTTAATTTAACATCCGGAGGACACATATTAGATGTAACATTTAAGTGCAAATCTTTTTTAGGATGATCTATAATGTAGTCAAACACTCGATAGGTATTCACATCCATCATAGGTTCTCCACCGGTCATGCGGAAATGTTTTAAATTTTTATATAATTCCGGCCACCAACGCCAAAATGCTTCCACGTAGGGATTGGTCTCTCTGTTGGGTATAGGCTTCCTCCTGCCGACGAAATGCTCCGGCGCATTGTGTCCAGGGTTAGTAGGATACGCTCCGTGTATTTCTATTTCCTTGCCCCATGCTGTGGAGAATTGTGGTGAACAATAGCTGCATTTAAAATTACAAGCATTATTAAAGTTTACTTCCACATAACGAGGCACATGGGTTCTGTCCAGGGGATTGTCTCGAATCTTTTCAAAATCTATCATGGCCCAAGGCTCGCCAGAACGATAGTGGCGATCACTCATCTCGCCTGTGTCTTCCATCTTCCAACAATAGGAACAGCCTTTAGGTCGTTCACCTGCCAGCATTTGTTGTCTCTCTTTGATCTTTTCTTCTGTGTTGTGCAGTGCTGCTGGATTTTTTGCAAGTACCTCTGCATCTATCTCATGCAATGGCGGATGATAGCAGGAATTGGTCAGCCCTGTGGGCAGGTGTAATGACACCTGATTCCACTTTGCTAGGCAAAAACTATCACTGACCTCATCTAACTGTTTTTTTGCAAAGTCTGCATCATTCTTATAATCACTTAGTTTCACGATCTTGAACTCCTTTGTTAATGTGAGGACGTTGACAAAATTTATAGAATTGACTCTCTCTTGCATCAAAATCTGCAATAGGTAATCCTAGTCTTTGTCTTAAACTGTTGCCATAAGCACCCATATCAGACTCTATATCGTACATCATTTTAGAAAATTTATCACCCATGAATTCTAAATCTCTAATTAAAGTAATATCATAATTTGTATCTAAAGTAGACATATAACAACCACATCGAGCTCCTAACATTGCCCATTTTCCGTTTTCAACATCTGCTCCTAGACTCATCCAAATTACTAATGTTTGTAAATTTATTCTAGGTATAATCTTTATAAAACTTGCCGGGTCAACTTTTTTTCCTCTGTCTAGACTCATCTTAACACCTTCTCTATATCCAGCGATAAAAGCCTGCTCTGGAGTATGATTAATATATGTTGTAGAATAAACATTGTGTAAATTTTCATGTGGTACTGTCCAACAAAAATCTATTTTTGCTTTCTCATCTACTGCATTTTCATGTGTTTTCATTCCTAAACATGTTTTCTTAGGCCATCCCACAACACCCCCATTGCCATACACCAATCCATTAATAATATTTTTTGCTCTCCATCTATGTACTGCAGCAGGATTAGTTTTGGTCCAATCCAGTGTTTGCAATAGGAATGAAGGATCTATGCGATTATCTCCATCTATAGATATAAAAAATTCTGTTTCTGCCTTGTCGGCAGCAGCTTTGTGTGCATTATCAAATCCTTTTACACCATGCACTCGTTTGGCCCATGGAACTATATTCAATAGGTCAGCATAATTTTCATCAGCATTGGGCTCTCTGTAGCTAATGAATACAAAATCTAAATCACTTATTCTGATTTTATCTGCCATGAATATAAATTTTCTTGTTTTTCTTTGTAAGAAATAGGCCAAAAAGGATTATGATTTAATAATTCATAGCCTTGTTCTTTATTCTTTTTTAATTCTGGTTCTATCACTGTTGTTGTTGTTTTTAGAATACGAATAAATTTTCCCTTTTTATATAAAAAATTTTCTTCTCCACTTTCTTGAAGTTTTTTAAAGTTTTCTAATGATATCTCTATACTATTTTCTTTATTTCCTTTGCCAATTTCTAATATTTTTTCATTTTCTACTGTGATAAAATATCTTTTTTTAGGTCTAATAGCAAATTGTTCAAGAGATTTGATTAGTTCAGACATAAATTTTTTCTAATAAATTTTTTTCATGATAATGCCATGGTCTTGTTATTCTATAACCTCCTAGGTATATTTCATTATCAACATTAAATGGACTTAAATAATTGTAAAAATTTCTATTTCCTGGTATTTGATTAATTCCGTGTTTACCATGAATAAAATTGAACCAATCATATTTTATTTTGTATTGTTGTATAGGATCTTGTAATTTGTTAGCTAATGCATAAACCACATCAGTCGATGGCACATTATCATGACAATTAATCAAAAGATTTTCTTTAACATATTCCCAATTTTTTATTATAGATCTACAAATATTAAAAAATTTATTAGCCCAAACACTCCTTCTAAAATAATGAAGACCGTTGTAAACATCTGGTAAAGAATTTTGTTGATGTAATTTCCTATAAGGTGAATCTGTTACTATGCTATCTTGATAATCCCTACAATGATAAGAAAAAATCATATCGTGTTGACACAAAAAATTCCACCACCAATCAACAGAACAAGGAAATAACATATCTGCTTCTAATTTAATAGTGTGAGTAAAAGGAGAAAGATTAAAAACTTTCCACTCGTTTCCCATTTTCCATTCAACATTTTTGCTTTCGTCGTGCTCAAGCACAACCACTTTGTCAAAAACATTGTTTGGAACTTTGGTGTTTTGATCTACAATGATGCAAACTTGATTAATTCTACAGAATTTTTTTATACTTTTACACAATTCTACACTTAGTTTTATATAATCGGTGTTAGAATTATTCTGAGCAATCCATAAAAAACCTTTAGACATTGAAAAACTCCTTATCAAAAACATGAATATCTTGATTACATATTTTTGCCCAAGATTCTTTCCAGCTGAATGTCATAGATTGTGTAGTAAGTTCTAAAACTTTTCCATGTTTTCCTATCATGTTCATTGGTGTGGGTATACTATAATCTTTAAAATTTTGTCCATACATTTGATGCAGTGCTATAGCAAATGCATAATCATTTCTATAAGGTATGTGTGCTATTCTATATAGATTTCTATAATGTTGATAATAATTTTGTATGTGTTCTATCATGCTAAAAACTTTTTCAACAAAATTATTTTTTTTAAAAATAACCACTGTTGCCCACACCAATGGTAGTAATGCTTCTCTGGTATGAAAAATATTGTTTCTTCCTGTTACGTCATGTAATTTAGTATGGAGAAGAATATCATCTGCTGCTCTACTAAGCTGTAAAAGATAATCAGACATTACAAAATAATCACAATCTATTAATATCGTAGTATCATAAGGACTATGATTATAGGCTTTCGTTCTCTCCTCATTATACCACGGGACTGTTTGATTGTTGTAACGTCTCCAATTGTTGGTATTTGGTGTTATATGTATGTTGTCTGCACCCTCAAAATGTTTATTATCACTGACTACAGTAATAGGTAGTCCTAAATGTAAGTTAACATGTGAGATACATCTCTCTGTTAATTTAGAATAAGCAGTAGTTGGTGTATCAAAACTATATATCAACACTCCTGTGGTCATGTTTAACCTTTTTTTCTAAAAGTTTGATATAATTGATGATAAGCATTAATACTTTCTTGATTGCGTTCTAATAATTTGGATAAAAATTCTGAGGAATCTTTAATTTCACAAGGATTATTGTTGCTGTCTATCATGTAAATTGTTTTATCTTGTTGATTGTGTTTTAATATGTTTACTAAATTTATTGTTTCTGCGTCAGCTCTAAATACATGATTATTATAGACCAATATCTGTCTACTTTTCATTCTTTCTAGAGCATTTTGTTTACTGACTGCGATATCATGCATAAGATCTGCAGTTTTTTTTAAAGATTCTAGATCCATAACTGAATTATACAATTAATTATGGAAAAAATCAACGATGGTAAAATTTTAAATAGAAGTGGTAGTTCTGTTAGGAGTTGCGCTGGTACTTGTGTCTTCAGTGTAAGAAGCAGCCACTTTAGCAACAGTTGGTGCTCCTAGATTAGTGGATAAACCTTCACTGTTGTTGGGATATCTCGTATTGAAAGATATTGTGGTAGGACCACATGAATTTTCTTTTATTTGGGATCTTTTACCGTCATAGTCAATGGTTCCTGCTATTCGAGGATAGTTGCCGCCTTTGGTATAACCTAAATCAGCATTTAAGAGAGAAACTCTCACAGTGATTACATTTCCATTGTTACCTCGGCCATCTCCGTGTGCTGCGTTAGTTTTGGCTTCCACTCTGATGGATACCAACCCATCATAGGAATAATCATAAGTGCCAGATGATTCATAATAATCTAATAGTGTTGAGTATTCTGTAGTAAGGTCATAATAACCCAATGTTCGACCATCCACATTGGGATTTGGTCCTGCTGCAGAGCCTGCCTGATTTGAATCACCCTCAGATGAGTCATCGTTCATGTTGCCAGAGCATGTAGAAACCGTGGCTCCAATATCAAAATTTCCTATATTATTCATTAATACTGTTACTACAGTGTCCAACCCTGTGCTGTTTTGTTGTGTGTTAGCAAAACTGATCCTTAATTTTCCTCCTGCATTAAAGAACCATCGAGCCTGATCTCCACCTGTAAAGGTATAAGTGTATTCTGCGATATGACTGGTATCCCAAACACCTGTGGTGAGAGAATTGGTAGGAGAACCTGTAGTCAATGCTGTGGCGTTGACGCAACCTCCCTGCACCGATGATGCCAACGTTTGAAGATCTGAGTTCAATGAAGCTACCACGGCGATTATTTCTCCAGCAGTCCTTTGTCTGGTGCTAACGGCTAGAGCCACATTGGTATGATTGGCAAGGTTATCCATTGCCGAGAACAGAGAATTCCACTGGGCTGCTGTGATTATTTCGCCGGTGTTCACAGCCGTGCCAAGTGTGGTTTGTCCCATACCTAGATTGCCTGTGCCCGTGCCGATTATATGGTTGATTCCATAGTTTCCCGCGGTTGTGCCATTTAGAAACGTATTGTACTGGTCTATTAATATCGTATCACCTGCTGAATAAGCCATATTTTATTTAACTCCTATTACGCACTCGCATAATTCCGTTTCTATAGAGTATTTATCGCTTAGTAAACGACCTAACACATTGAATGCTGTGCATTCCGCTAGAGCAGCTACTCTAGCAATTCCCGTTTCATCGCTTGCTACTATGCGATCTCCTGCACTGCCTGTGCCCTTTACTTTGACGTTGGCACGACCTTTGAGAGCTACCATGGGATGACTGTCGTTATTTCCAGCTTCGCTGTTCATTAAAAAAGCTGGTTTTTCTGAAATTACTCCAAATACTCTATGATCTAGATCCACTGTGCTCTTGGTTATTTCTTTTGGTCCTCCTAGTATTACCACATCGCCCGCTTCCATGTGCTGATCACCTGCATATCTCTCTGCTAAATCTGCGTATTGTGCTGATGTGGATGTGGCATGAATTATGTTAGCTCTGATATCTACTAATGTGGGAGCTGATAACGGATTGTCGCCACCGCCTGACTTGAACGCCGTCCAAGCACCTCCAGCATTGCCATAAGTTGTGGTTAGATCATCTGCAAAAGTTTCATCCCACACCCAAAATAGATCCTGTTCTGTGGGTGAGCTTGTTGACCCCCTGTTGACTTTTAATCCTGTAAAATTTGGCATGGAGACTGAAGAAGTTATTCCTGTGTTTAATTCTATTATGTTGTCTTCGACTAGTAATGTTCCTGTGCTGACCACCGTGGAAGATCCTGTCACCTGCAATTTGTTTATAATAACTGTGCCTGTTCCTCCGTCGATATACATTGCTTTGGTATCTACTCCTGCATCATTGACATAGAATTCCATGTCTCCATTGACTGTGTTACTTCTTATTTCTATATTATCTCCCACCACTGATAGGGTAAGATCTGAACCCGATCCCACATTTAATCCTGCATCATTTAATATCCAAAAAGCACCTGTTGTTGCATCATTTTCATCTGACCTAAGATAATTTGCTGCGGCCACACCATTTAATTTGTCTGAGTCCGTGGCAGTACCCACAAATTTGTTACCGCTTACTGTTGTAGATAAAGTTATGCCTTTGTATATTGTGGAGAATCCTGTGATAGCTGTTTGTGGCACAAATTGATCTGCACTAACAATGGCAACAGTGGCATCATTGGTTATCATTCGCAATATAGATTTGTTCACGCCCACGCTGTCTCTTATAGATTCTGATGATACTTGTGTTACCCCTGATCCTGCAACTGAGGTCGGACCAATCAATGTCCATGTTATTCCATTATAAACATACAATTGAGAATTGTTTGTATCGAACCACATGTCTCCAGTGTTTGAATTAGTTGGTTGTGTGGTTCCTGTGGTGCTACTGCCCACTGGTTTAAATTTACTGCCATTCCACACTTTGATTTGATTTGCCACAGTGTCGTACCATAACTGACCTTTGATCTTATTAACAGGTGCTGTATTTTTAGCAAAATTTTCTAATATTTTAACAAAGTTCTCATTTAATCGTTCACCGAACCCTGCATAACCTTTTCCAAAAAGGGCTAAATCTGTAGAAGCAATATCTACAGTACCATCTTTCAAGGTTATTAGTCTTGTTCCATCTGTTTTATTAATGGTGTACGACATTCGTTATTAGTTGCTTTCGTTGTCTCTAACGTGTACTAAAAAGCTAACATCTCCTAATAATTTAATCAATATTGCAGCTAACTCAGGAGTCAATGCTTGATCAATTTTAACCAAGTCTTGTTCTGATAATGCAATTTGATAATTAGCATTAATATAGTCTGCCACCTGTTGTTTTGTTATTGCCATTTTTATATCTCCTTATTAATTATCTTATTTTTGGACTGTAAATAGCCAGCCAATGTTTAAATTTTTCTTCTATAAAGGGTCTAGCGATAGATCCCAATACAAAACAAGCACTCTCTCCTACTATTCTAACTAGTTTTCCTAAAAGATCACTGTTGGTTCTTGCTCCTGTTTGATATGCAATCTCATTGGCTCTGGCCTGAGCAATAACTCTAATTGCTTTTATAAAAAGAGAATTAGTATTATTTCTATAATTTCTTTCCATATGCTCCACTAGTGGACAAGCCCATAACCAATAACCTATTTTGGTGTTATCACTCAAATATTGTACACTGAATTCTGTATCAATTGCAAGATCTTCCGCAGAAAATAAACTATTATTCCTTAACCAAGTGCATATGACTCTGCCATTGGTGTATTCTAATGCTTCTAACATTTCCACAGTTTTTACCACTGCAGTGCTTTTATTATTATTTCTTAAAGCATCTAAAATATCTTTAACATATCTCTCGTAGTAGCCTTTCCATATGCTTCTATCATTTTGATGTATGCCTCTGATCTGTGTTACTATTTTTTCTGCTCTTACATAATATTCTACCATTTTATCTTCATTGATATGTTCTCTGAATGCTTGTAATAGAGCAAAGTCAGACTGTGCTGCTGCATTGTCCTCATCTGGTGTAAATGGCGTTGTCTTTGTTCTAGTGGGTAGATGATATGCTAGAATTGAATTATAAAATATACAATTGTCTTCACGACTTAATAGAGTAGACACACAATGCTCTTCATCTCCATGCTCCTTACATTGGGCACAGGCCTGTCTATCATGTAGATATTGTTCAACTGATATTCCCATTATTTCACTCCTGCTATCATGTATAATAATCCAAACATTGCCCACATGGCGTAACCTATAGCTACATTTTTAGTAGGCTGGTTGGTGTGTTTAACAAATTTTCCTATAATTCTACTCACTGCGATTCCTATATTCATTATATATCTGCCTGCTCGATTGTCTTCTTTTAGCACTCCCATTTTATAAGCCATGTGCTGTGCCCATGGAGTGGCAATTCTTCTTGCCCATCTTACTGCCATTGCTTTTTGTTGAGCATTTCTTTCAGCTCTGTCTTTTATCCAGAACATACATTGTGGACCTTCGTTGCTCATCCAATCCACAACCACTCGTGCCCATTTAAGGTATCCATAATAGGCATCGGGATCTGTGTGTCTCAACCAGTGTCCAAACATCTCGTCTGCCTGATAGATCTCATCTGATAGATAGCCCAGTTCATGAAGTTTAGTACAGATAATAGAACATCCACCACCGCCTCCTCCTCCACTTGTGCCTCCTGAACCTGGTGTTCCTGAAGAAGGATTACCTGTGTTGTCTCCAAATCCTGCAGCAGAGCTTAAGAAAAATATTCCTGAATTGAATATTGCTTTCCATACTCCGTTTATTTTGATATAGGCTCCTGTGATATCTTTCCACACGCCATTTTTTTTAAATTTCATTGCTGAGATAGTCTTCCAAGCATTGCTAACCTTAACTTTTGATTCCACACTGATGTTAAATATTAATATTGCAAGACCATTGCCGCCTGCAGAACCTGATGTTCCGCCTATTGCTATATCTGATTGATAATAGCCCGAACCTGTGTATGGTGTTGTGCCTGAACCGTTGTTCTGTGATCCACCGCCTGGCACTAGATTTGATCCTGCATATCCTCCAGTGGCTCCATCATCTCCTCCTGGTCCATTGCCGCTTCTTCCTCCATCCGCTCCACCGCCCCCTGCTCCTGCTCCTGCTCCATCTCCCGAGTGGTCTGCTCCGTTTTCTCCCAGTGTGCCTGGTACGGCTAATGTGGGATCATTACTGTTAATTCCATCTGTTCCCACACTGTTTAATCCGTCTCCTCCACCGCCACCTCCGCCTCCGGCTATGGCCATATCTACGGCTCCAATTCTTATTACTGTTGCTGCTCCACCGCCCCCACCCGATCCCGACGATCCCGAAGGTCCTGAATTTCCACCTACACCACCCGAATATCCTGTCAATCCTCTACCATTGCTTTTTCCGCCAGCTCCTCCGCCAACCCCCAATGTTAAAGTTGATCCCACATGAGATGTAAGGTCAATCACTCCTGAAACATGATGTCCTGCTGCTCCAGATCTACCCGAGCCTGCTCGGTCACCTGTTCCGCCTCCACCACCACCACCCCATATATAGAAAGTTACTGAAGATGCTCCAGCTGGAATTGTGACCTGCTGAGTTGTGCCTGTGTATGTAAATGTTTTAGTAATAGTTGGCATGATAATTATGCCTCCCTAACGAACCAAAGATCCCCGTCTGCACCTTGACCACTAGTTGGGGCCACGGTCTCAACATATCTGTTGCCGGCAACAGTGTTACCTGTAGAACCAGCATCAGGTGTAATACTACTACCTCCCCATCTCTTGATAGATTCTGCTACTTGTCCTGTGGTAGGAACATTTAAATTTGATGTGTCTGATGTAGAAATATTTGAACCCACAGAACCTAGAGTTAAACTTGTAACTTTAACATTTCCTGCAACTGTGGTTTTTAAAACTTTTTCTTTATTTGCATCGCCGTCTGTGACAGCATCGGCCAATCTAATTATTTGAGAATAAGAAGCATTGCTGCCAGCTGACCAGTAACTATTAGAAACTGACCAAAATAATCTAGCGTCATCGGTCAACGAGTCTGTTTCTGCTATGATACCAGCATCTACTTGTGAATTGCCTGTGTTAAGTTTTATAAATGCATCATCAACTATGTTAATATTACTTGTGGTGTTGGCATATTCTCCAGACACACTTAAATTTCCTGTAATTTTTACATTGCCGGTAATTTCTAAAGGAACTGTTGGGGAATCTGTCCATATTCCTAAATAAGAATTAGACGCATCAATTTTAATAGCATTTGTTGGAACTCCCCCATCATTTATCGATACAGATAAATCTCCATCTTCGCTAGCATTAGCTATGGTTGCATCGATTCCCGACACTGATAATCTTAAATCTGATCCTGTGCCTAATATTAATCCGTTGTCAGTTGCAATTGTTATTGCACCTTGTGTAGTTTGTGCAACATCTTTTCTCATGAAATTTTTACCAGCGATTAGATCTCCTGAATTACTATAACTTGAAGATGTGTCTAATTGAGTAGCTGCTGTTGTGGTTCCAACAAATTGAGCACCGATAACAGAGTTTAAAGTTATTCCTGCATAAATTGTGGCAAATCCCGTTATCGGTGCTCCTGGTGTAAATCCATTTGCACTTAATATTGCAACTCTTGTGTTGCCTGAATACATGGAAGCAATCACTCTACTAATTGCTGAATTATCATTAATGGTTTCTATTTTGAAACCCGATGTTGTTTGTCCTTTGGAATAAACCGGTCCTACTAATTGCCAGCCTGATCCTGTATATAGATATAATTGGTCATCGTCGGTGTCTGCCCATAGATCTCCCGCGGAAGGAGATGTGGGCTGTGTAGCCTGTGCCTTGGCCCCACCTGTGGGTTTAAATGATGTGCCATCATATACTTTTAATTGATTGGTTGCTGTATCAAACCAAATTTCTCCTCTTAATGGTGCTGTTGGCTGAGCACTTGATGCTGAATTTTCTAATAATTTGATTAAATCTTCTATTAATATTTCTCCGTACCCTGAGTAACCTTTACCAAAAAGCGTCAGCGTTGTGGTGTTATCTAAAGCATTATCTGCAATAGTTACTATCGGTGTTCCGTCTGTTTTTTGAACTACGTATGGCATACTCTGTATTTATACGAACACTGTCTTTTAGTTTATGTGACTATATTAGTCCAGCAATCACTTGCTGTCGCCCATATATAAATGTATAATATTACTATGGATAAAATAGACTCTGTACACATAGAATTAACCAGTCGTTGCAACGCTAAATGTCCTATGTGTTCTAGAACCAATAACCCTATTATACTGGATAATCAGTCAGAGATCTCCTTCGAAAATTTTAAAAAATTCTTCACATCCGACTTTATTTCTCAACTAAAAAAAATTAAATTTTGTGGCAATTTTGGGGATCCTGCTGTGGCTAAAGATCTCATAAAAATACATGAATATGTGCTAGAATCAAATCCTGATATCATGATAACACTCAGCACCAATGGGGGTATAAGGAGCAAAGAATTTTGGCAAGAGCTGGGAGAAATTTATAGTAAGACTCCTAATTCTTTTGTGGAATTTCATATCGATGGATTAGAAGATACTAATCATCTATATCGTATCGGAGTAAAATGGAATAAACTAATGGACAATGCTCGAGCATTTATAAAGACAGGTGCCAATGCCAAATGGTTCTTTATACCTTTCTTCCACAACGAACATCAGGTAGAAGAAGCTGAACAAATTGCCAAAGAGATGGGCTTCTCTGATTTTGTTTTAAAAATATCTGCTCGATTTAAAGATTTTAAAAAACCTTTCCTGTATCAAGACGAGAACAATGCAAAGAAATCAATCTATCCTCCCACAGCAGATAGATTTAACATAGAGCACATGCAACATCGCGGACCGTTGATCTGTCTTCATAAACACAGAAAAGAGATTTATGTGGATTCGTGGGGTAGATTGTTCCCTTGCTGTTGGACTGCATCAAAGTTTTATAAATCAAACAACTGGAAAATACACAAAGATAAATACACTATATCATTGCATCATAGAGGTATTTTTGAAATATTAAATGACGAAGTGTTCAATGATTGGTTAAAAACAATGTACGAAGACCTAGGATCTATATGTCATCAAAGATGCACAGGATCACAGGTTCACGTGATTGAATCAAGAGGAATAAAGATACCACAAAAAACACTGTGGCATTACACAGAAGGAGAAGTTAATAATGGATAGTTCTTATACTTTAGGAAAAAATAAAAAATTATTTGAGCTTGCAGAATTTCCTGCAATTAATCCTGGAGATAAAGTTGGTATACTTTATACGGGAGGAATAAAATCATCATTGGTTGCTAGAATCGCTAAACAGATATATGGCATAGATAACATAGTATTCTTATTGATTACCATGGAACAATTTTCTAATTTTAAAAATAATAAGAAAAAATTAGCTTGTACTAAAAGAAATTTTGAAAATGGTATAAAAAGAATAGAAGGAAAACATACGTTCGATATTAATAATAAAATGTTCAATCGTTATGAACCAACTGCTTCTTATGCTATTAAAAAATTACTTTCTAAATTTAATACATTGAAATACGTTTTTTCTGGACACAGTAATATACACGAAGAGTCTATCAATATGTTAACCGATGCTGGTTGGGAGCAAGGACTTGTTACAAAAGGACAATTGCCAGAATATTTAAAAAACAATTCAAAAAAATATAAAGAGTTAAGCTATTACGTAGAAAACTTGGATTGTCCAATTTATTTCACAAGTGATGCTGAAAGTTTTGAATTTATAAAAAATGATTATCTTGGTAATGTAAGACCTTTACGTAATTTAGAATTTCATGAAATAATGGAATTGTATAACAAAATAGATACAAAAAACGAATTAAAAGAAACTACCTCGTGTGATGCCAACGAGAATGATATACATTGTGGTAAATGTAAAAATTGCGTGCAAAGAAAGTATGCTTTTTCCAAATCAGGAGTAAAAGATTCCACAAAATATTCTTTTAATTCTTAAACCAAACTGTTATAATAAAGTCATGAACATATTGTGTGTTAAGTGGGGAGACAAGTATTCTGCTGAATACGTTAATAAATTGTATTCCATGTTATTAAAGAATTCTTGTGGGAAATCTATTAATTTCTATTGTTATACTGATAATCCCAAAGGTATTAAAAAAGAAATTAATATAGTAAAAATTGAAACTGATCTTACACATTGGTGGTTAAAGTTAGATCTTTTAAAATTATTCGACACAGGAGAGAATATATTATTTGATCTTGATCTAGTAATACTCAATCCTTTAGAACGTTTATTCTCAATAAAAACAAGAACACTCTCTGTTCTGTACTCTCAATGGAAAGAAGGATATGTTTCACCCAGGGCCACTGAACGATTTCCAACACTGTACAATTCTTCCATAATGAAATGGGAAGGTACGCAAGGACACGAAGTTTATAATTATTTCCAAAAGAACAAAGAAGTAATATTGTTCAAATATCAAGGCATAGATAGATATCTTTTTAATGAGCCTGTACAGGTTGATTTATTACCCACATCTATTGCTTATTCTTACTGGCAAGGAGTCAGATTTAACAAAGATACCACACCCGAAAAATTAAGGAATGATTACGAAGTTTGTATACTTAATCATGGCAGTAAGCAACAAGAAATTGATTCTTGGGTCAAAGATTATTGGATAGAATAATGTATTTTGAATTAGAACGAGATGGTGTAAGATTTTTAATCTCAGACAAAACATTTCCAGAGTTTGAATATCTGCAAACGTTAGCAAAGAATTTAGATGCTAAAAAAGCAATAAAAGACAGCAGCGATGAATATTTTATGTGTGCTCTCATTGATGAAGAACCAGCATACTCCGCTACTGCTGTGAATGGTGGAAAATATCCCTCGAACATACTGAGATGTTGCACCAAAATTTTTGCTCATCCTAAGTTTACTAAAAAAACACCTATATCTTTTTTTAAAAAAATGTATCTAACCACGTGTAATATATTAATAGACAGCGACATAGAAGGTTTAAAAAAATACGATTTTTATTTTATATCTAGGAATCCGGGAGAAACCATAAACAAACCATTGTTTCCAAAACAACCTGGATGGATCAATGATGACAATAATTTATATCTAGTGGGTAAAAATCCAGAAGAGGCCTATAGTTGGAGATACATTTATTATAAGGGCAATATTGAACATTTTAAACAACCTAAAATGACCATGGCTGAATATAAAGAAAAATTTAAACAATATATGTTTAATCGAGATTGGACCGGTCCAGCCAAAGAAAACAGTATTCATCTGTTTAAAAAATATGCAGCACCTAAAAGAGTATTAGAAATAGGCACTTTTGAAGGACGGTATTCTTTGTGGTTGGCTGACAATTATAAAGATATAGAAATACACACCATAGATCCATTTGATGCTGGTGTATATGGTATCGATGAAACTTATTTTGAACAAATAGAAAAGAATTGGCGTGAAAATTTATCATTATGCAAAGATAAAAATAGTATACATTTTTATAAAGATACGTCTCTTAATGTGTTGGTAGATTTACTTTCTAAAAAAGAAAAATTTGATTTTATTTACATCGATGGACATCATATGGCATCTGCTGTGCTGGAAGATTTGGTATTATCATTTAATCTATTGAATGCCAACGGTATTATATTGATTGATGATGCTGCTGGATGGAAATTTAAAAATTACGTTACAAATGAGATCAGCGACGATATCACACTAACTCCTAGACCGGCTGTGGATGCTTTTATTAATACAAACTGGCACAGAATAGAAGTTCTAGAATTACCTAGAAGTAATCAAGTAGCAATAAGAAAAATTAAATGAAGATAATAGCTGTTAGAATAGGTGATAGATATGGTCCTGAATATGAGAAGTATTTAGAATCTAAGTTGCCCGAGTATGAGTTTCATTGGATTAGAGAAGCCATGGCAGATAATATTAAACTGCAATGGAATAAAATGCATGGCATGACACTGGAGCAAGATGAACCTGTTTGTGTTATAGATATAGATATATTATTAATTAACGATTATAAAAAAATATTTGAATATCCCCTACAACCTGGAGAATTTCTAGCAGCACCTGGTTGGTGGAGAGATCTTAAAGGTGAAGAAAAAGAGAGATTCACCATTAATGGTGGATTCTACAAATACTATCCTCGTGATTGTCATTACATATATGAAAAGTTTATGAGCCAACCCGAGCATTGGCAAAAAAAATACATTGAAGAAGGCTACACATCTGGTCCTGTTAATGGAGAACAGCATTTTATAGAAGATTCTGTGAGAGAACAATTAAAACTCATAACACTGCCCAAAGCATGGTTTTGTAGGATGGAAGCTCGAGAAAGACCGTTTGCTCGACACACTTTAACAATGTTAAATCGTCGTTATCAAGAAGTTACTGGTAATCCTTATATGTTCTTGGGAAATGAATTTTATCCTGAAATTAAATTTATTCATTTTACCCACATGGATAATCATCCGCATGATTGGGCAAAATATAATCTATTCGTATAGAAATTTTCCAGCAATATACAGAGATTCTAAAGGAGTTTTTGCTTCTCTAAGTTTTTTCTTTAACTCTGTGTTAGTGGATTGAGTTACTGCTGATAGATCAAATATTTTTAGTTTAGTATTGAATAACAACTCCATGCCTGCTTCTCCTTCTGGAGGATTGAATAAATGATCAATAACGAGTTTGTCTTGAGGATTGGTTGCTGTGGGATCGTATATCAACCCATATTTTTCAGCAACATCTTTAACTATTAATTCCCAACTTTTTGCTGCGTGTTTGCGTTTTTGATCAGTCATTGTGGAAATTTCGTCTGTAGTAAAAGTTTCTAAAAGTTTTACATACATTTTATTATGTAGATCTGTTGTTATAGCAATTTCATGATGTTGTTTAGACAATTCATCATACCATATGGCCAATATCAAGTCTTTCTTACTACTAGCGAAGACAGCGTTGATAAATTTTCCATTTTTTAATATCATTATTCTGCTCTCACTTTTAGTGTGTATACATTGATCACTTGTGCTGATCCATCTGGAAACTCTTGTGCCCTGTAATCATCTGCTCCCACAAAAAGAGTTTGATAATTTCCCGCTCCGTCTAATCGACTGTCGGTCATCGCAGATCCGCAAACATTGCCTGTGCCGCTGCCATTTATACCCCATGCATATCTTATTTTGTAACCAGTCTCATTTTGTGCTAGATATCGTACCACCGAAGAAAGCACAGTATCCATTGCTGTAGTTGTGGGTGTTTCTATATTAGTTAATGCAGTAAGTCTAACTGGTACCGTGTATGCTGTAGAAATAGAATCTCTTTTGTGCAAATAATAATTTTGTATAGTTATTGGTTGATCTTGTGTTTCTGTTATACCTCCAGCAGAATATTGTGTTGGGTCTGCTCTGGTGTCCGAATATATTGGAACTATGGTGCTACCATCTGGCCCTGGCACCACAGTGTAATCTGTTATACTACTTGAACTAGAGACTGTGTAAACAACTCCTCCACCTATTAATGATTCTGAGAATACTGTTGATCCATCAGATGTTATCCATCCACTATTAAAAACATCATATGCGAATGTATCATACATGTCTTGTAATGTCATTGATTTTACATTGCCATCTGCTGTGTAATAAGCAGGAAATGTGATAAAATTTACACTGCCTGGTTCAATATCTGAGGCAACTGTTTGATTAATTTTAGAATTAGATACTGTGACGATCGATGGTTCCTCTGTTTCGTTTTCTGTAGGAGTTGCCGACACACTGATATTTGCTGCTCCAGCTTGTAGTCTTGTATCGTTGATTGCTCCTAGACTGCCGCCAGACGATACCACTGATAGTTCTACCGATGGATTTTGCACATATAACCAAAACATTCTGGCTTTGATCTGTGCGATCTGTGCGTCAGACATCTCTCTAAGATTTCCGCTGTCATAATATAGTGGTTTACGAACTGCCATATTTTATACTTTTGTTATATTATAAATGTGTTTGGAAACAATGTCAATTAAAACAATGATTTTCATTGTGTATTAGACGCCTGCGCCGTAGATTGTTTTTAAAACAGTACCGCTAGAATTTAATATTTGTAAAGTCACTGTTGAAGCCAACATCGATGATGTAACTGTGCCTGTATCTCCCGTGGTTATTACTGTACCTGATCTATTTGGTAAAGTTATTGTTCTATCTGCTGTGGGATTATCAACTGACAAAACAGTTTCGTAGTCATCATTTGATGATCCTTCAAAACTGATATATCCATTGGTCAATACGTTGATTGCTGAAGAATGTAATACTCCTGTGATTTCTGTGGCTGTCAATGCTGTGGCATTTACTGTGCCAGCAACGTCTAATTTTGTGGTTGGATTGATTGTGCCTATACCTACCCTAGAAGTTGATCCATCAATGGTTATAACACTCACTCCTGGAATACCACCGTCGTTAACTTTAAAAGTTATATCTCCATCTGTGACAAAATTCTGTATTACTGCTCCAGATCCATCTACTTGCAATTTTAAATCACTATCAATTCCTACGGTTATACCCGAATCATTGACCACACTAAATGTTCCTGTGGTGGTTTCGTCTATGTCTGCTTTTAAAAAATCAGTAGCTGAAATTCCTCCTAATTTATCTGCGTCTGTCGCTGTTCCGGCAAATTTTAAACCAGCTATGGCTGTTGAAAGAGTTATACCTTTTGTAATATTTGCAAATCCTATTATACCTATTTTAGGAGTAAATGAATCTTCACTGATTATTGCTATTCTACTTCCATCATTATACCACGAAGTTATGTTTTGATTGACATCGGTAGCGTCTGCTATAGTTTCAAAAATAAAACCATTTTGGGCTCCATCTTCAGATGTTGCTGGAGGACCTACTAATACGTTGTTAGCACCATTATTAAAATATAATTGTTGAGTGTTGGAATCAATCCATAAATCTCCAGCAATTAAACCACCTGGTGTTACACTAGTATAACTAACTCCGCTCGATGGTTGAAATGATGTTCCTGTGTAAACTTTTAATCTATTACTTGATTCATCATACCAAAGCTGTCCTTTAATAGGTTTCGTAGGAGCTGTGGTATTAGAAAAATTTTCTAATAGATTTAAAAAATTTTCTGCTATGACTTCTCCATATCCTGCATAACCTTTTCCTACAAATGACACATCGGTTTGTGTGTTAAGAATGGAATCTTGTACAATGTATTGATTGGGAGATGCTGCGGGATTAGTTTTATTAACAGTGTATGGCATTTATATTATTCCGTAAATGTTGTTAATGATTGTATCCTTAATGTATAATCAATTTGTATTAATCTGTTTAAACTTTTTTGTACAGGATGGAATATTACATGTGTTATCAATTTATTGCTGTCGCCATCTTCTGTACCTTCCCATGATACTAAACCTAATTCATCAAATACATAATCATCATTAAAATTAGTTGTGTTATCAAAAGCCTCTTGTCCTGTGGGTTCACCGTAGTCTAATGTACAAGTAACTACAATGTCTGTGTATTTGTTACCAGCTGTGTGTCTAACTTCCATTTTGTTTCTAGTGGTGTCTTTATTAGATGCAGAGTTGTCATCTACTACTTTATAATAAGTTTTATTATATAATGTAGCATTTGTTCCTGTGGTATTTGGTGTTAGGTAGGTTATAACTCCTGTGGGGTCTACAGATGTTCCTCCATTGCCGAATGACATCTCATGTATAAATCCTGTGCTTTTGTTTGCAAGACTGTTGGCGAGTGCTATACTCATGTTCTCATAATGTATTGCATTTCTTTTGTCCACAATAACTTCTCCTGTGGCAGGATCCCATATCTTGATATGACCCTCAACTTTGATACCGCTATTGTCCTGGGGCTTCTTTTCTTCTTTTTTCATGTTTTCGTTATTTGTTGGTTCTGTCATTGCGTTGTATTTATTCGGGTGCATTTGTTGGTTCTCCTGCTATGAATTTAGCTTGGTTAGTTGTTGATTTTTGCAGTCCTTTACCATTGGCTGCAGTGCCAGATCCTGCTGTATACCACACTCTACCACGTTTTTGCACAATTTTCACCTGCACATCTGTTTCAGGAATGTTAGAAAGAAACACGCCCGAGGTGCTTCCATCTACTGTGTAATTTGTTGTGCTGCCATCTTCGCTCATGTACGGCAATCTTCGGCCTCCCACAAACACATCTAATTCATGTGGTGTTGCTGCTGCAATTGTGGTGGGGAACATGTTGGTGCTACCATCTCCCATGGATGTTTTTGTGTAAATTGTTTCTGCGTAGGGCACAGTTTGAGAACCTGAAGCGTCCACTATTTGAGTTCCTGCCGCATGTGTTCTTATACCTGTTCCTAATGTGCCTCTTCTCAATTGAGACAGAGTATCACCTGATTTAATAAAATATTCAATTCTTTCTTTGTCTATGAATATAACTCCTGGCACCGAACCTCCCGGAGGAGATGCTAATACACTGCCATCTGCCACTGTGATCGAGGTAGCATCTTCTGCCAGTGCTGCGGCCAATGTTGTGGTATTGTCAGCACTGATTCTTTTAAAGAAGGTTCTGTTCAACATATCTTTGAATATGCGGAATCCTGTGGCGTTGGTGGCACTCTCCACAGCAAAATACATTATGTCTATTTTATCTGTGGGTGATAATGTTAAACCACCTATGGTTATTTTGTTTCCGTTTAAAAGGAAATTGTATCCTGCTGTTAAAGAATCTCCATTTAGCCATACAAACACATAATCACTGTTAAGTGGTGTGTTCTGTAAATAGAATTCTCCAGATGTTACACCAGCAAACACTTCTCTTCTTTGATTCATTCCTTCAGCATTGTTAAATGTGATTGCAGTAAGAGTATCTGCGGCTGATAGAGACATACCATCTGCTGTGATTTGTGTTGGTCTCAATATCACATCCAATCCTTCGTTGTAATAGTGATTATCCAATAACACCGATACGGCAATAACATCTAAGGCACTTGGTGCTGTCGCAAACTCTACTTTTTGTGTGCCTATGTTCACTGTGTAATCAGTGAACAGATATTTTTTAGAACCATTCACATACACTTCCACTTGGTCGGCTGTGGTTACGGTGTTGGCAGGATCTGTGCCTAAATTATAACTTGTGGTGCTGCCATCGCCAGCATAGTAAGTGTTGTCTGGTCCTCTCAATATTTTGCCATTCAGTTGTAAGAGAGTTAATCCAGAGAATGGGCCTATCGCTCCTGGAGGATATGTTAGGGTGTATCTGTTGGTGCTGCCATCATAACTGATCTGTTGGGATCTAATTTCTGCGTAGGCTCTACCACTGACACTGGCTTGATTGAATGCTGCTATCTGAATGGATTTTCCATTAGGCACTGATTGATATGACGAACCATCGGGACTTAAAAAATTAACAGTAATTAATTTGCCATTAACATTATAATTGTAGGCAAACACATATGAATTAGGATATGAATTTGAATTAAACCCATAAGTTGCTGGCACGCCATCTACCGTGACATATAACTGACTTGCTGCACTGTCTAACTGGAATGATTCTCTTGCTGATGTTGTGAATGATGCTGTAGATCCATCCCCTGTGAATGTGTCCAGGACCATGTAGTTGCTGCCTGATATTGAAAAACTTTTAATAGATATTTTGCTTCCTACTGGTGGCACAACATGTGCAAAAAATGTTATTGTTTGATTTTTTATATCTACAATGTGTGTAGCATTTGAACTGTCTCCTACATCTTCCGATTGTAATGTAACTCCATCTTGCGTGACTATAACAGATGCTTGTGTACCTGGTGTTTGACCAATACTGAAAACTCTTGTATTACCATCTCCAATGTAATTTTTTTGTACAATAAATGGCACTCCGGATTCTGGAGAGGTGTAAACTTTGATGTCCACTGTGTCAAACATGGATCCTGGCACATTCTCTTCTGGAGCGTAGCTGGTTTCTGGTGTTACGAACCCATCTCCTTCTAGTATAATATCATTTGGCGATATCCCCACTGCTGATCCAAAAAGACCTCCACTAATTAATGTATCAAGTGTACGATCATCTGTGGGAGTCAGCACCCCGTCATCATCAAATGGTATAAATTCTATCTTATCACCATTACCTACTACCGAACTATCCTCTGGTACAACTGTGAATGTTTTGGTAGATCCATCTCCTCTGAAAACTAAAGATATTTGTCTTATACCATTTATATAGACTGTATAAACATCTGTTGCTAAAGGAGCTGTTGAAAAAGTAAAATTAACACTGCTTCCGTCTCCATAAAATGTTTTGACTCTGCTTAGACCATAATTATCCCACGGAGATTCATACCATAATGATCGATCCCACCCTTGACTACTATTGAATGCTAGTCCTGTCACCATTACTCCACCGTAATCTACTCCAGTCATTAACTGGGAGAGTTCGTTGCCTGGCATCCCTGCTTCGGGAGCATATAATCCTAATGTTCGTTCTGCTGCTGTGATATATGGTTCATCTCCTCTTAGTTTTTGTAGACTATCTAATCCATCATCAAAATCTTCTGTGCTGGTAAATCCTACCAAAACTTTATAGAATTGATTGTCGTGTCTAATTAAATCATTATAAGCATATGTTGTATTGGCTGTCCATTCTAACACAGTTGCAGTACTTTTAACTCTATCAAATTTAATTGTTGTTGATATATCTCTAACTAGGTCATTTTGTAAATTAGCATAGGCTCTGGCAGTATCCGTTGGTGTGATTCTATTGGTGCCTCCTCCGATCAGTACGACCCTGGGTGTTGCTGTGTAATTAGATCCTGGTGTTAAGACTATAATTTTACTTACAGATCCATTTTTGATAATAGCTCTAGCTGTGGCTTGTGTAGTATCTGACAATGTATAGATAGTGTAATCTGCGGGTCTATCAGATACTGATGTGTTTTGTCCTGTTAATGGCATATAAAATTCTACATCTTCATACTCATCAAATGTGAATAATTCACTAATGCCAGATCCCCCGGCTTGACTGTCTGCTAATTCGGCATCGGCAGCTGCAGTATATAATGGATAAAAATATCCTGATTGTCCAGATGTTGCTCCTCTATTACTTCTACCCAATGCTGCAAAAGGTCCGACTGTTGTTGTTGTACCTCCAACTAATTTAACCGTGGGTTCTGTTATATAACCACTACCTCCGTTGGTAACAGTGATGCTAGACACATATTTTTTGTAGTTGTCTTTCCAAAAACGATATGGATATGTAGACATTACAGCTATGTCTGTTGTTGTGTTTACATTTCTAATTTTTGTTCCATCATAAAATGCTGGCAAATCAAAGTCTGTGTAAATCCCGTCCTCGTTATCTAATCCTGTGTAACCTAATTTGTATTCTCTTATTTTAGTGTGGAAAGGTTTAACCTCATTAATATAACTTTCTACATAATCATCTGTGCCGACTTTGTATGTTTTTCGTTGATCTAATGGTCTTAAACTGTTGGTTACATTTATAAATGATGTTTTAAATAACCAATCAACATATAGCTGCTCTTCAAGAACTCTTCTCAATCCAATAAAGAATATGTTGTTGTATTCTATTTTTAAATCTCCTATAAAAATATTATCTCTCAATGCTGTTAATATTTTTTTAGTCTCTATAGAAGGTTGCTGATCAAAGAAACCGTTGTCAAAAGTATTGCCTCCCTCAAATCCAGAATTATTAATTTCATAATTATAGATTGCTGTGGATAATTGTATAGTACCATTTTGTGTAGCTACATTTTTAAATCCATCTGAGGTTTTTTGAAATATTTTCCAACCTCCTGTGTCGGCCGTTAAAACTTTAACATATTTTTCTAATTCTATGTCCGTTAAAGTATCTAGCTCATATTGATAAGTTAATTGCTTATCAATTAATACATTTGAGTCTAATCCGTCAGCATACCAATCAACTAGACTATAATAATTGTTTGTTTTGTAAGTTTGTACTTTAAACCTATTCCATTCTGTGCCTGACCAGTTATATATTGCCCAATAACCATTACTATTCTCTTCATCTGCTCTTACAAGTGCATTAAGTGTTCCGCTGATATCATCGGTATTAATATAAGTTAGATCTGAATACGTGTCTACGATGATATCCCATTCTCCAGATGATTGTGTGGGCTCTGGGTCTGCTGAATTTAAATTTGTATAATTGATATTGTTGGCCAATTGATTTTTTTTCAATATAATATTGCTATAATCTATTATCTGTTTTAGAGCAGCAAATCTATCTATGTACCAGCTCTGTCTTGGTCTAATATTATTACCATATCTTTGATTTAATGGCAATGTTATATCTGGTACTTCGTTTCCTAGATCATCTTTTCCAATCAAACTATCCCACCACTTTTTCTCTGTTCTTTCATTAGGACGATCGTCTTTGTCTCCTTCTTTAAAAATTTTCCATACAGCATGTATATCTGATTCATTTTTGTTTTTTTTATATGTAACATTTAAAACCGTATTTCCATTAACCAAACTATCCTTAACATTAAATGTTATAATTGAATTTTTTTCCGATATAGTAAAATACTTTATGCCGCTATCTAGAGGGTTTGTTATAATATTTGCAATATATGCTGTGGTATTCTTTCTTACTGTAACAGTTTTATTTTCTGGTGGCAAGAAAACAGAATTTTTAATCCAATAATAATAATAATTTACGAATCCGTTAGCTCTAGAATCGTATTTTTGTTTAACCGTAAGTACAGTATTATTTGGGTGCAGAGGTGTTCCAGATATTCTCTTAGATAATCCGTCGACTGTATCGGCTCTCAACTGCCACTCTGATGGCAAATATGTAGATTCTATCCATTCATAAATTTCTACTGTTGATCCTGGGAATAACTTACCCCAATTTTTAGTTTTATATTCTTGTCCGTTTTGTTCATACCACACCCATCTTACTTGACTCATGTTCCACCAAACTTCTCCTACATGTTCTTCTCCCCATGCTGTGTTTGCGCTGACTGTTTTTCCTGAGATTCCTATGTTGTATACTGCTGGATCCCATTCTGTTTTATAATTAATTTCTCTATCTGCTATTCCTAAAATTCTACCTTTGACTGGATCATAATAATCTAAATAATCAGTTATTTGATTTTTAGCGGTATCAAATATAAATGCTGATTCTACGGTATCTTTATCAATTAACTCTTTTTCAGTTACCTGTTCTTGCCAAGCATATTTGTTTGGAATTTTAAGATCGAATACTGTTACTGTTCCGTTATCTATTCCAAGTGTTGATCCATCGTTTTGTAGAATGGAATCTCCGGGAGCTCCTACTAATACAGTCGTGTCTATCACACAAACACCTTTTCCAAAATTATCGTTGGTGCTGACTCTGCTGGTCACTAATTTTTGATCAATAACAAATTTTGTATTATATTTTGTAGCAGTAAAAACTCCGCCTGATCCTATGTTAAGGTCTACTATATGAGTATCTTGTAAATCGAATGTGGTCACTCCATTATCAAATCTTATAATTCTTTTATTAGAAAATTTTTCTGCTCCTATTACTAACCTATTTGCCTCATGATTGATGCTGATGGATGATCCAAATCTCATATTGGTGTCTGATTCGGGTGCTAGTATTGTTTGTTGTAAAGTATAAGTGTTTGTAGATGCATCTGCGTTCCATTTGTAATAATATACTGCTCCTGCATCGTCTTGTTCAACATTATCTGCACCGGGAGAAGAAATGATCAATGTCTCTCCGTCTTTGCTCATTGCAATACTTTCTCCAAAATTAGTATTAAGTGAGCTGCCATCGATGCTGGTACCATATAATGTTTGTCTATGTACAAATGTTAATGTGGTGCTGCCATCATTATATTGATGATTACTAGTAAATATTTCTACTTTTCCTGCTGTGCCTGGACTTATTGAACTAATTGCTAATATATCTCCGTTGTCATTTGCTGCAATCCTGTGACCAAATCTTTTACCTGTTCCCGAATCGTTGCTTTGTATTGAAGAATCCTGCGTCCATCCTCCATATGTGCTGCCATCTTCTCCTATTGCCCATGCATACACATAGACTATGCCACTGTCGTTGTTATATCCCGGAGCACCAACAAAGAGATATTTTGGCGCAGTATTTTTAGTACTGTTCAATGTTGGTTCTGATGCAGCAACAGACCATCCAAAATTTAAATTTGTTAATAAAGAGCTGTCATCCGATGGCGGTATAATTGAGTTTAATGAGTCATAATTTTTGGTAGCATTATTCCAGATATAGGTTTTAATTAATCCTGCATTTTCGTGTCTGGTGCTGCCATCGGGTGATATAGTATTAGCATATGGTGCTCCAGCAACAATAAGATTTTCGTCTGTGCTGATGGTCAAACTTTCGCCTAGTCTAGCAGTATTATCGTTGTTATCGGTCATGGTTGCACTGCTTACTATGTTGAATGGTACTACTGGAGAATTTTCTGCTCTATAATAAAAATGTATAGTACCTTGCTCCGTGCCTGGAGCTGAAATTGCTAAAAATTTTCCATCATTTCGACTCACAATTTTGTAACCAAATTCTTGATTGTTATCAGAATCTGGCGATGGCAATAATGTATTTTCATAAGGATTAGTCTTTTCGTAGATTTTCCATTTATTTCCTAAATTATCTGCAAATACTTTATCTCCCGGTATCTTGTTTGGCTCATCTTTTTCTCTATAATCATTATAAGAAATTAAATCATTCACATTATCCATAGAGTCTAATCTTACACTGATAAAATTATAAACATTACCATAGCTATCTTGTGTTGACCCGTCCACAGCTATTCCGCTACGTGTTATTGTGTTGATTTGAGTGAAAGAAATAATGAAACTTGTATTCGAAGGCGTTGAAAATATTTTATAAACACCATTTAAATTAGGAAATTGACTGTTTGATATTGCAATATAATCTCCTGTTGATAGAGAATGCACTCTAGATAAATTAATTAATATCCTTCCAACATTGTTTATAGCCGATATTGAAATAATTTTTAATCCTGTAAATGTTAATCTTCTCACGTCCCAATCGTGATTGGTCTTTTTTGCTATCCACACAAGCTCGTCTTTTTCTAGTTGATTTATGTCAAGGTTTAACAGTTCTTCTTCATTAAATGCTGTGTGTTGCACATCTGACAATCTAGGATATCCTGCTGTTTTAAATTTTTGAACTGTATCTCTGTCAACTCCTTCCTCTGTGTAATCATATTTTAAAAAAGTTTCTGCTGCAGTGTATTCCAACGGGCGTTGATATAATTCTTCTTTTAATACAGCAACAGATTTCGTCCAACTTATTTCATCAACGGGATTATCTATTAATTCTATACTCTGCACGTTGTTTGTAAAAGTATCATTAGACATTCTGATTTGTACAGCATTTCTTCCTTCAACATTACCAAATTCTCCTGTTCTTATCATCCAGTCTGGGTAGATGCTTAAATTAATATTTTCATCTAAAAATTTAGCTTTCAGTAATTTGTCTATTGCATTTTGTGTGCCTTTCTCTCTAATAAATCCTTGATAAAATTTATATTGAGAAACATCATTTACAAATAAGTTTTCTAAATAATTTCTTGATTGATATCCTATTAAATGTTGAGCTAACTTTTGTTGTCCTTCGTCAAAGTTATTACTCTCTAAATTATAAAAATCATTAAATTGTGAAATTTTATAATCAAAATTAGGTATTAATTGTGCTGCTGGTTTATTATTTTTATTTTGCCAATATTCAGCATTAAATGTATTTCCTGAATTATGATTAACTTTTGCTACGTAAAATTTAGCATTATATTCCACAGTATTACCAATTTGATAATCTGTATTTGCCGTCCATATATTAATTTTTGCTTCGTCAAATATAAATCCAGGAGAATAATAATCTCCATTCCAGTCTCCGGTTTTCCAGCCAATCAATTTAAGTCTTTGTTGTCTAAATCCTGTAGCTAATTGAAATATGATATCAGAGAACACAGTTATATTATCAAACAAAAGAATGTGTTCTTTTTGTATGGCGTTCATAGTAACATTATAAATTCCAATCTCGAGATTTTTACTAACCATTTCAAATATTGTTCCTACTCGCTTGGTACTGATCAATTGGCTATCGATCGTTTTTCCACTAGAATCCAACACAGTATATTCGCCTTGTAAATTTTGTAATCTTCCTACAACACTATCCACTGTTTTTAAACTAAATCCTTCTGCTGCCGGACTCAGCGTAATTGCAGAACCCGGTGCCCAGCCTTGTCTAGTCCAGTATAGGAATTCTTTTGCCGACATTTCCCAATTTGTTATTTCTTGTAATTCATTACTAAATCTGTCAAAAATAAATCCTTGGGATTCTAAATATTTTCCATATCCAATTAAAAAATCTATAACCGATTGTATGTCTTTGAATACGGTGCCGTAGGTAATTATTTTTTCTATTTTTTTCCAATCTTTATAAACTATAGCCCTTGCATTGCCCGCTTCAATTGCATAATTGTTACTGTTTTTGAAAGGCTCGAATATTTTAAAATATGGTTTAATTGTGTTGTAACCAATTACTTTATATCCTCCTTCTAATGTACTTCCATCGTTCTTTGTGCTGCTATTAAGTTCTATTAATACTCCGGAATATTCAAATGTTTTAATAGGATTACTAGATCTAAACAAAATTTTATAATTTTCATCAGGTATAAATTGAGATCCTGCTGTTGATCCCGGACTTACGCTATCTGTTAAAACTTTTAAATTTTGTTTATCGGTGAATCCTCCTAGTTTGTGTGCTAATTGTACGTTAAGATTTTTCATTTTGTCATAGAAAAATACTGCAGGATCTAAATTATTTTTTATGAGATGATTAACTATAAATGGTTGAAACCCTGCTGTTGTATAACGTGTCACTGCTCCTGTTGCAGAATCAGTAACTATTTCTAAATGATATTTTGCTTCTTTTAATGATTGAGCTACACCTGTGTCTTTATCTATAACATTTCCAGCTAGGTTATTGGATAATCTACTATTATCTAAAAATAATCCAAAAAACTTTGCTGGTCTTGTTAATGCTAATAATTTTATTGCAGAAAAAGGATATTGAGAACTTTTTCTCCATGCTGTTTCAGCAGGTGAATGATCTCCAAACTTCCAAGTTTTATTGGTGCCTTGTTGATTATATTGATCAATCACTCCTATATCTATTGGTGATAAAAGATTTCCATTTTCATCTACAGGCAGATAATTTAAAAGATCAGATCTTATATATCTTTCAATGGTTTCGTTTGTTCCGTGATCAAATCCTGCTGCAAGATCATTCCATAACAACTCGTTGCCCGAGCTATATGGTCCTGGTCCATAGGTATTTTCCCACCACGTGGGTTTTTCACTATAGCCCAACATTTCCCATGGGTGAGTATGGGGTCGATCTGTGTCATAGAAATAATTGTATATGCCTCTCCAGTGTCCTGGTAGATATTCTTCATTTAATGCATCTTTATTGCTACTGTAATTGAAAGTAAATGCATCTGATTCATCATAATTGTTATTATTTTGATAATCTATTCCATTTCTACCTGCCCATGAATAAAAATCATAACTTAAAATATTGTTAATTTCTGCTAACGTATATTCTCCATTAATAAATGCCGATGGTTTAATTTCGTTTTCACTTAATAATGTTGAATCATACAAAGTTTTACAATTGTTATAAATTCTTTTTTCTAGTTCTAATAAAAAATCATCTCTATAATCTCCATAAGCTACAGTTTTACTTCCATCGTGTCCTACAATTATTTCTGTGGGAGTTAGATAGGTATTATCAATAATTTTTTCTGGTTTAAATTTAGGGTATATTCCTAATTTGGTAGGTGTGGTAGGAATAAAACTACCTGCGGTATTATCATAGTCCTTGATTATTATTTCGTCCCCTTCGGACAAGTCGGTTATAATGTTTACGCTGTCGTCGACATCACTAAACGTGTAATCATACCCCAGTATTAATTGTGTATCATTTAGATAAACATAAACTGCTCTATTGCTAGTTTTTGTAGTATTAAATTGAGAATCAATAGCGTATTGTGTTTCTGAACTGTCTTGGACTGTGTAATTTCTAATGGTGGCTTTTTCGCCATATCCTATCATGTCTTCATAAAAAAATGGAAAACTATTATTTCTATCACCGGCTATGTCTTTAATTACAGAATCTACCTTATCAGCAATTGTTCCTTCATGTGATGAATTTGTTGAATATGTTAAAAAATTTTCTTTAAATTTTTGATATTCTAAATTGCAATATTCAATGGCACTAATAGCATTGCTGTTTTGATCTATTAAACAAAATATTCCTTGTGCTAAAGGAGCAGAGTGTTGTAGTATTGTGCCTCCCTGTAATCTAACATCAGGAAGATCTCTTAAATTACTGTTTCCTGGAGTATCTCCGACTAGATCTGTATTTTTTTCATTGATGTCGTGTACATGATTCAATACCTGTCCAAAAGTGAATTCTGAAATTTGTTCATTGAATGGATTTATTGAAAGATTTTCTGGTATTTGATATAACCCTTTTCCTTTAATTTTATTAGCTGAACTGTAACACTGTATTTTTATTAAATCGTCAACTGCAAGATCATAGGTAAATTTTACATATTTGTTCGTGGCCCCATTAACTAATTCATAATCTATATCTAAGTTTTGTGTATGATGATTAACATCTACAGTAATTTCTAAATCTGTTAAACTCGCACTATTGGCATAAACATCTATGGGGAATCTTCTTAATTCGTCAGCAGTAACAAGAAAGGTTTTGATGACTCGTTGTTTACTTTGCTCTTTTCTTTTTATCCATGATGTTTTAAATTCTTTTGTTGCATTTTTTTTATTATATGCTACTTGTGCTGTGGCAAAATTTCTAGAAATAAATTGTTCTCCACTTTTATAACTAAAGGATCCAGATGATATATCTGTTGAGAATAACATGTTGCCAACATTGTTAATTGTGCTATATTTGACTTTCAATCCTAACACTGTATCGGTTGGTGCAGAATCAGAAATTTTATAAGAAAAGACAGTTGATCCATGGAATGTAGAATTAGGATAAGTTGATGGTTCATGTAATGGTACAAGATTATCATCATATAGATTGAACAGTGGTTGTTGATTTAATTTGGTTTTTAATTGCCCTGTTATCCATGTTCCTTCAACAGCACTGTAATAAAAAGTTTTTCCTTGATTTTGCGATCCAAGCTCAACAAATACTGTTTCTCCATCCAGTGGCGTTACTTCATTGTCTGGTGTTAATTGTAATGTTGTAACTGATTCTCCTACTATAGTTACAAAACTTACTTTGTATATTTTATTATTAACCAAAGGATCTCTATCATTTGTTAATAATATTCTCATACCATCGCCCACAGGAATACCATCGATAATGTATCCTGTTTTTTTCACTATATCTGAAAAAGCATCTGTAGTAATAGTATCTACTAATGCCACTGATTTTTTTGCTGTTGTTCCGTGATCGTATAATCCTAATCCAGAATCAAATTCTATTATGGGTCTTTTTGCTCGATCCGATTCTAGTAAATTTGGAGTATATCCTCCAATAGCTTCTGCTGTGGCTTCTATTACCGATCTGTGAAACCATCGATTGTATCGACTCCATGCATTTCCATCTAGACTATCTCTCTTTATTGTGATGTAGTCTGGTGTTTCTGCTCTATAGAAACTGATAGCATAAGGACGAGTATCATAAACAATTGTATCATATAACTCTGTAGTCTCTGTTGCATAAGATTCTGGAGTTATTAATGTTGTTGTGTCTGTCAAAGTGATTGAATCTCCTACTCCTTCCACATAAAATTCTTTTTCGCTGTAGGCAGAATCTACTACATTTTTTAAAAATTTTAATTTCATTCCGTTGCTTAGTTTGGTTCCTGCGGATAAGGTATAATTTTTTGTTCCAACAATTTCATGTAGGACATCTATGTTAGTAGTTGTAGAAATAGTTTTGATTGTTAATATACCATGCATTGCCCCGTGGTTTCCGCATTGATAATACAATATGTTTGGAGCATCCGATGGCACTGTAAAAATTAACGTTCCTTTTTGTGTTCCGTTGCCAGTGATTCCAGAAGTATAAATTACGGAAGTGCTGTCGTCTTCGGCCAATCCTGTTTTAAAAGGTTCCGTCATGATGTAGAAAGGATGACCTGGCACGTCTAAAATAAATTTATAAGTATTACCTCTATATAAAGTCATTGTGGGATTGTTGGCTTCTTCGTGTGTGCTAAAAATATATGCATTTTGTCCTGCATGATCTACTTTTATTTCAGTTACCGAATTGGGGCCATTGTTAGTTACTGATATTGAATTTGGTCCTTCTGGCATCCAATAATATTCTCTATAATTGATTAATTTGTCAAAATCTATTGCCGGGTTCCAACTATATAATTCTTCTCTGTTTAATCTGTCATGGTTTTCAACATTACCTCCAAAAAATTTAATTTGATTGATGTAATCATCATAGGTAGCTGTAAATTTGACCTGATCTTCTGGATTGATTGATGAAGTATCTTTATCGATGTAGGTAACGGTGGGTTCTAATTGATAATTATTTCTATCCTCATTCGAAGAAATTATATATTTGTCTGTATTATTTCTTGTGTATGCATACGTTCTTCCAACGTATCCGTCTAATCTTGTTAGACTACCAGGTTGTATCAATTGATCTAATGTACTAGATAAAAATCTATGATTTGTATCGGTTCTATAGAATGCAGGAAGATGTGCTATCGATCTTCTTAATATCACTCCATTTTCATCAGTGATTTCTTCATAATTTATTTTTGTGTTGATCGGAGAATCTGCCATGGCTAGTATCCCGTTCCACTGCTACCTGTGTTGGAGCCTGATCCATTTTTTGAAGTGGTTGTCGAAGATACTGCTGATTTTGATCTATTGCTAGTTGTTGTGCCTGTGGTGCTGGTTACTACTGTACCACTAGCTACCAATTGATTAGCACCTATAGCATCAATTATCATAACATTATCAACAGTTGCTCCACTGATAAAAATTTCATCTGCAGGACTGCTAATTTGGAATAATGAACCAAACACTTGTTCAGTTTGATTTGGCACTATTACAACCGTAAGAAGATCTGGGGCCAGCTGATTGTGTATGTATGCTGCCAATTCTGTAAAATAAAAAGTGTCACCAAAATCAAAATTGTTTAATGCAAAAAATTCATTAATAGATCTAATGACTTTGGTTTTGATCACGGCATTAGTTACATTCGTGGCAGCGTTTTTAACTATTTTAAATGTGGCTTGAAACTCTTCATCTGCTTGATTGCCAAATAAAATTTTATATTTTACTGGATGATATATAATTTGATCTGACAGTCCTTTTAATGGATTTAACACTCCAGAATATGAAATTCTTAATTGGTCCGACGTTGAAGGAGTTGGCTGGTCTCCTCCTTGCGATAACCATGTTCTAAATAATTGATCATAAGATCTTTCAAGCATATAAACATCCATTATGTTGGTTTGAGATGGATCGATCCTTGTTTCTTGTCCAGCATTATGTTTATATTGAAATTCTATAGATCCTCTACCTCTTCTAGCATAATAATCTGTTGTTGTTTCTAACAATCCAGAATCTGTATTATATTTTTTAATAACATCCTCGTCATCAGCATAAAAATAAAATAGTTGTCCATTTTCATATGTTCCTGGTAATATAATAGCGCTTTCGTTTTCATTGACTATAAAATTACTAGAAGCATATGGTCTATATCTTTCTATATTATCGTAACTGGTATATTTTTCAAAAAATATAAATTTTGTACTAATATTTGTGTCTGGGTCTACTACGATATTAAAAATATCTGGATTATCAACTACCCCATCATCGTCGTCGTCGTAAAATCCTACTTTAATTTTCCTATTGTCTTGGTATCCATCTGCTTCCTCTACCGTGTCAACTACTTGCCAATTAATTGGATAACCTATAGGTGACCCTGTGCTAGGTGCAGTATTACTTTTAAGAATTTTTACTGTGTCTTTGACTGATTTTCCAGAAATGTAATCATATATTCTTTCAGTTTTATCATAATGAAATTTATTATCACCCTCTGATTCAAAAATATAATCCATTTTTCTGTAATTAACTGTGTAGGTATTTCCGTCATTGGTAAATTTAAACCACCAACTAGCATCTTGGTTGCTTGACGTGTTATCTCCAGCATTATCTAATGAAAAAATATTATCTGTGTCTAAATTGGCTGCTGAGATTATCGTCCATTCTGCATTTTCTTCGTCGTATCTTAGTCCAAATTCTTCATATGTTTCTATTCTATCTTGTAAATCTGTCTTTAATGCTGAATCGAGTATTGTAACAAATTTAGGAAATATAGCATTTAACACTGCACCCTGTGGTATGATATCATTTAATGTAATTGGACCTACACCAGACTCTAAATTACCCTCTCCACTGTTTGCTCCGTCTCCCACCACTGCTGATATTTTGCACCATTTTCTATCTTCTCCGAGATCTGTTCCTGCAGTTACTAATTTGCCATTTAAAAATTTTCTTGTATCTGGCGACGTGAATTTAATTAAAGCTCCGGGCTTGGCATATTTTAAATTACTTGTAGCAAAATCTCCAACAACCAAAGGTCCGCCTGCTTCAAAATATCCAGTATTGGTATTTGTGCCTGTGGTAGTGCTGATCCAGCTGGCCGCTAATGTACCTAGATTTTTAGTTCCATATTTTATATAATAAAACTGTCTTGAATATGCCTCGTTCAATTTGCTTTCTATCAATCGATTAATTACATCCAATATCTCATTTCTGTTTGTAAATGTAAAAGTAAATTGAGGTAAACTTTCTTCTCTGTATAATATTCCGTCATCGGCAAATGTTGATACATTACTGTAAGCACCTGTTGGGTCTATAATTTCTTTGGCTCTGCTAATACCACTGGCACTTCTATTCACTGCTTTGACTTTGATTATTTCTTGCGAAGCTGACAATGGCACTATGTTATAATCTTCTGCTGTGATCATTCTGTTTTGAGAATAATATACCTGTGGTGCTTTGGTTCTGATACTATCATCACTCTCCGTGGATGCGGCATTGTACACAGATTGTTGTAAAGACACAGCAAGAGTTAATGTTTGTAAAGAACCGTTAGTATCCTGATATTGCATGCTGAATTGTATATTCTGCATGTCCGCTGGTTGTATAGAATATTTGGCGTTGTCACTAATTCTGTAATAAGATTTAAATGCTCCAGATGGTATATTGGCAAAATTTCCATCTCCAAATACAAGATCTATAGCATCGTTGTTTCTGGTCACAACATTGTAGATATCTCTTACGTCGGCAGATAAAGAATTATAAATGGTATTATTTCCAACAAGGTCTGGTACCTTTGTCCATAATTTTTCTATTTGTCCAAAGTCATCCAATTCATACAGCCATACATCATCATTATTGATATTATTAACTGATATACTTTTAACATAATTGGTTGTAGGTTGATTTATTGAAAAAGTATTACTAGTTAAAGATCCTTGTTTGAATAAGAAAAAGAATCCTGTGTTAGGACTAGAATCACCAGCACCGTCGGTTCTATAAACATATGTCATTCCTCCTCCTTGTATTGGAGACAATTCGTATATTGATTCTGAATTGGATATAGAGGCTGGTACTATTTCAAAATTTCTAGTTATACCACTGACATTTTTTGTAAATTGAAACATAGGAACATCTACGTTTGTGGTGTTGACTGTATAAACTTCTGTTTTAATTCCTCCTATGTTGTCTGATTCTAGCGGTTTGCCAAAACGTTGTCCATCCACATTGGCAGCGTTTAATATATTAATAATCTGTTCTCTGTAATTGGCATTGGTACTGTCATTCCACACAACTGTAGAATTAGATAAATTGGTTCCCGAACTGTCAGTAACATTTTGTGTAGTTCTAACAGATATTAATTTTAATAATCCTGTGGCTGGTTTATTTCTTTTGACATTGTAGTTGATTAATCTAGCTAACCTTAATATGGAATCTCTTCTACTAGCTGTTTCAATAAAATTTTCTCTAGCATTTAAATCTATTCGAAAACTTAATGATTGTGCTACGTAAGCAATAAGATCTATTAATGCAACATATTCAGAAGATTCTACAAAATCATTAAAATCATCTGGATAGTTTTCTCTAAGATAGGCTACCATGGTTCTTCTCAGAGTCTCAAAATCGTAAGATTTAAAATCTGCTTGTTGAAAAGCAGTATAGATTTTACGCCAATCCTCGGCTACAAGTAAACGATTTTGTCTGTCAGTGGTGGCCATAGTTTAATACACGGATATTTATGGATATTATTATGTGCGTAGATTAAGAAAGGCGCAGAGCAGCGTTTTCATCGAAACTTAACACTAACTTTTCGGTAATATTATAAGGCACATATACTATTGTAGCTTGTACTGATATGCCGTGATCTGTCTCACTGACTATAATCTCTTTGGTGCTTAATCTGGGATCAGCATTAAGATTTTGTGCAATATCGTCCGCTACTGCTTGTTTTACAGCATCTGTTAATGGTTCAAATATTAAATCATATATTATCGTACCAAATTCGGGATTTTCTACTCTTTCTCCTTTACGCACACTGAGACGATTGATCAAATCCTGTTTGATTAATTCAAAATCATACAGTTTAAAATTAGTGTTACTTGATCTAGAACTAAATCCTTTGAAGATTTGTCTTTTATTATTAGCTGAATTTTTATCTACATATGCCATAATTTATATATCAAAGAAACTTGATCCTCCTCCGCCAAATCCAAAAACACTGCCAATGTTAGAGGCTATGCTTGCTATTTCTGAGCTGATCGCACCGCCAAACTCTGTCACCAGACTACTTATCTCGGTCACTGCTGTGATGTCAGATCCCATCACTGACTTGTAGATGTTGTTGACCATGTTGACTGTGCCAACTGCCTGATTGATTGCACCAAGTCCGGGTATCTGTGATGCGAACTGTCCCAATCCTGTTATCTGTCCCATGCCTGAAAATATTCCTTCCACGTTTGGCAATCCAGCTTTGAATATATCACCAAAAATATTTTCTCCTGTGAACGGACCAGGTCCGGCGATAAATGCGTTGGCAATACCCACCTGTCCTAGATCATCTATGCCTTCCACTCCAAATAATCTGTCCTTGGCTTGACCAAATGCGCCCAACACACTGCCAGAGGTGGACACAATATCTTTCACTGTGCTCAGTGCGCCGGTGGTAAAATTCAGTGGTGATGATATTGACTTGGCCAAATTGCCTGTTGTATATAGAAGTCCTCCTTGATCTATGAAAACTGTTTTGCCCAAGAAATCCTGTGTTTCTCCGGTCAAGGCATTCACTGTCTGTTGAATGGTGCTGCTGACTCCTTCGGCTATGGCCGAAATATTAAAAGGACCACCATCGGGTAAACTATAAAGTTTGTTGTAATTGTTGGCGATCTCATTGCAAACTTTTTGAATCGTTTGTATGTCTCCTATGGGCTGCTTGACAACATTTGACACTTTATTCACTGCTGATTGCAACTGTCCCAATCCTTGTTTTTCACATTCATGCTGCATGTCGGCTGCGAGCTGCATATATCTCCTACTTGGATTATCAGACAACCTGTTTCTCTGAGCTATGAACTCGGCCGTGCCAGGCACGTTGCTCAAAGGGCCAGGGCTGGTGCCCTTGAAGCTCACAACTTTGTCAAAATGGAATGGGAACGGCTCGTGCGTACAGACACGCATGCCCGACATGGTGATGTTGGCATTTTGGTCGACCTTGATAGGACCATAGGTATACTTGTTGGAAGGATTGACATCTGGTATGCCTTCTCTCTTGGTTCCTGTGCCTGCGGGATCTTGCGCGATGGTCCTTTCGTAAGTGGCTATGATGTTGGGACTAGTACCTATACTATTAAAATGTATTTGACTACCTGTTAAATGAGTTTGACCAGTGGCCATGTGCAATTGTGTTTCTCCCGCATATGAGACTATTGATCCATTGGGTGCTTTATTAGTGATGCTGCCATATCTAGCCTGCGATTGTATATCATAATCAGCATAGGTTTGTATTGCTCCCCCATCTATAACTAATTTTCCTACCGAACTTAGTTTTATTTGTTTTCTAGCAAACATATTAATGTTAGTATCACTATGAAAATTCATATCTCCTCTAGACCTGATGTTTACACCTCCGCCGGCATATATGTCTAT
>Ga0114968_10000199_pt1 | contig 44632 bp, 28 predicted proteins | sample M_130807_EF_Meta_FD_87020 | JGI IMG/M metagenome (GOLD analysis project Ga0114968, IMG submission 87020) | Freshwater microbial communities from Lake Montjoie, Canada to study carbon cycling - M_130807_EF_MetaG | ecosystem: Environmental > Aquatic > Freshwater > Lake | place: Lake Montjoie... | reverse complement strand
TTCATATATTTCACCATGAGGTCGTTGTTTTTTTGGGGACAACATTTTCCAAAATAATGCGTGGTTAAAAGCTCCTCCAGCATTATTTCTAACTTTATTATCGTATTTACTGATTGTTTTAATGATGTCTTCTAATTCTAAATCTTCTTTCTTATCTTTTAACGCATCGTTCAATTTATCAACATAACCTTTGTAGTGTTTGTTATAGTGAACGTTCATCGTTTTAGAATCAATAAACCGAGATAAAGAAGAATATGAATAAGGTAATTTTTCAATACCTATTTTTTTCATTTCAACCAACAAATTATTTTTGGTTTCAATTTTTTGTTCTAATAAAATTTGAGTTTCTAAAATTAAAACTTTGTCATTAATTCCTTTATGTTCATACATTAATTGTTCCATTTCAGGATTTTCTTTTTCAAACATTTTAATAAGTCGTCCTGCAAAAGCATTTGCCTCATCTTCATTTTGACCACCGATGTCTGGACCTTTTTTTCTTTTTAAAACATCCATTTGGTGTTCATGAACCCATTCATGTGCTAAGGTTCTCATAATATCTCTATTCATACGATCACCAACCAAGACTTTAATTGTGTTGTCAGATTTTCTACTACCTGTAGACATTTCACCTTTTTGTTGATCTAAAAAAAATATTTTTACATCGTTTTTTAAAGGAAATTCTTTTTGCAGAAGTTTTGCAAACTTATTAACAAAGTCTGTGTATTTTTTAAAATCTTTATTTTCATAATTAAATGATACTTTCATGTTATCTTGGAGTGAAGAAAATTGGATATGACTCCATTACTTTTATACCTAATTGAGTGGTATATGTAACTTTAGCTTTATAATAACCCTCAACTGTTGCTGTGTAACTACTGTAAATTGCTTCAGAAATAACTTCAGATTCCAAATACCATTCCCAAACTGTAGACGTAACCATAATTGGAAATTGGGTTGGAGTCATTGCATAAAAAGTGTCATGGTCTAAATTCACATATAATGAATTTCCAAAAACCAAACTTAATACTGTTGATTTTAAATCATCTATTTGTCCTTGTAGATTTATATCTACTTGATCGTTTTGAGAATCTTCTGAAGAAATTTTAGCTTCTAAAGATACGTCTATTAAATCCAGTGATTGTATTTCTTCTGGTAATCCATCAATTTGACTTTGATCTAATTTTGTTGGCATAATTTATTTTTATAATAAATATCACCGTTTGTTAATTAGATTTAATATTTCTTCGGCAACATCACCAACATTTTCAGGTATTTGATCACCCATTACTGTTCTAATGATTTCTTTCTTTTTGTTGAGTATGTCATAAATCGCACCTTCTATGGTATTTTCAAATAAAGGATAATAAACTAAAACATTTGATTTTTGACCATAACGATAAGCTCTATCTTCTGCCTGTGCGTGTTCTGCAGGAACAAATGATAAGTCGTTCATAATCACAACCTCAGCGGATGTTAATGTTAAACCAACACCTGCAGCCTTTAAATTACCAACAAAAACTCTAATTTTTTCGTCGTTCTGAAATGAATCCACAGCTTGTTGTCGAACAGAATTAGAACAACTACCGTCAAGATACACCGCTTGTTTTCCAAAATGATTATATATTGTTTGAAGTGAATCCGTGAAGTTTGTGAAAATAATAATTTTTTTTCCTTGTTCTAAAATGTTTTCTGCAAATTCAATAGTTTGTTTTGTTTTTTCGTTTGCAATTACTTTTCGAACTTTCATCAGTTTTGAAAACTGAACTGTGAGTGATGAAGACTCTTCGGGGTTTTTATCATACCAATCGTAGTATTCACCCATAAGATTTTCATATTCAGAAGATTTTAATCTCAAATAAACTGGTGTAATAATTTTGTCGGGTAAATCTAAAACTTCTTCTTTCAATCTTCTTAGAATTTGTTTTGATGTTCTATCTCTTAATTCTTCTAAATTCGATGCTCCTGAAACATTCCAAACTTTTCTTTTACCCGCATTAAATTGATAACCCTGACAATAACGAATCGCATAAGCCATCCAATTTTGTGCAACAGGACTTTCGATTATACTTAAAAGATTATAATAATTCATAGGTCGAGATGTCATTGGTGTTCCCGTCAACAACCAAACCTTATCGATGTTTTTAACATAACTATTAATTATCTTTGTCCTTTGTGCTTGAGCGTTTGATATCATATGTGCTTCATCTAAAATCACAAGATCAAAATTAGATTTTTCTAATAACGAATTTTCTTTTTCTTTTGGATCGTGGAAGTTTTTTAATATATCATAATTTACAATAACAAAATCATGATCCGTTGAAAACTTCTTTCCTTCGGCAATAAAAGTTGGTCGATCAGAATAGTTTTCAATTTCTCTTTGCCAATTTATTTTTAAAGATGCCGGACAAATTATTAAAATCTTTTTTGCACCTGTCTCAAGTGCCGCAATAATTGTTGATGTAGTTTTACCAAGTCCCATATCATCGGCCAAAATAAATCTTTTTGATCCTGCCAATTTTTCAATCGCAACTTTCTGATGATTTAAAGGTGGTCTATGTGAATATTTAGAATAATCAATATCAACATTTTTTACATTATGTGTTTTTATTAAAGCAGATTTAGGAACCCAAAACTCTGATAATTTATCTTTTTCAAAAAACTTACCCCAAACATGATAAGATTTTTCTTTTTCAACCAATAGTTTTTCAACATAGATTTCTTTTGGTGTCTCTATCAAATATCTTTCTTCTGCAAACTTTTTAGCAAAGTAAGTGTCTAACTCAACCCATTTTCTTGCAACTTTTGGTTTTGTTTCAAAATAAGATAAAATATAATCGGCTTGAGTTCGTGTTGGGAAAAACTTTTTTGATGATTCTTTTTTTTCTTTTAGATATAATATATAGTTGTTGGCACCGCTATAGGTGTCAAGAACATCAAGTGCTTTATGTTCGATAAGAGTTTTTAAATCTCCCAAAATCTTTTTTATTAAAAATAATCATAAAATAAATATTTATCAATAAAACAGCCTAATGAAAAGTAATGTTCCTATAACAAGACTCGGTAAATTTTTTGGGGATCGTGATTTTGAACTTGAAATCGGTATGGGTCAAGAATGGTTAATTGGTGATATGAATTACACTTGTGTTCTTTATAGAATTGATAGAAACAAAATTAAAACTGATGATGTTTACGGTGAAGTGGTTGAAGACGGAATTAAGTTTTTACCACCTGTCGAATTCAATGCGTATATTACAATTGCCGCCCCTAGTAACAAAATGGTGGGATCAACAAGAATGGATCAAGTTGAACCAGGTAATATTACAATGTCCGTTTATTTAAAAACACTTAATGATTTAAATATTGACATAAATTTTGGAGACTATGTTGGTTATTACGATTCAGAAAATTTTGTTAGATATTATAGTGTTGTAAATGACGGTCGTGTTGTTTCAGACATAAAACATACATATAAAGGGTATAAACCTTTTTACAGAACAATAATCGCGGCTCCTGTTGGACCAAATGAATTTAGAGGATTATAATGGCATTACCAAAAAGAGGACCAGTAAAACCAACAATACCACTTGAATACCCTAAAACTCTTTTACCAAGAAGGGAAGAGATTAAGGATATGATCACAAAAGATGGGACTTATTTACCTAAGTCACTTTTACATGCTGATTTAGATAGGGGATTTTTAGATTTTGTAAAAGAAAAAATTCAATTCACAAGTGAAGGAAAAAAAATACCTGTTGTTGATATTTTAATAACAACACAGAATTGGTCACAATTTGTTGAAACTTGGGATTTTCAAAACATAGATAAAAATTTGGAACCACCGTTTTTAACAATCATTAGAAATCCTGATGTTAAATTGAATGATAAAAGAAGATATAATATCCCAAACAACAGGATGTATTATTATATGGAAGTTCCAACATGGGATGGAAATAGAAAAGGGGCTAACATATATAAAATTCCACAACCAATTCCTGTCGATATAAAATACACTGTTGCTTTAGTTTGTAATAGAATGAGAGAAGTGAATAAAATGAATCAAACAATTATGAACTTATTTGCATCATATGAAGCATACCAAGTTATAAATGGACATTATATTCCAATTGTTAATGAATCATTTACAGACGAATCCGTTATGGATTTAGAAAGTAGAAAGTATTATATAAATAAATATGAATTTACACTTCATGGATTTTTAATTGATGAAGAACAATTTGAAGTATATCCTGCTTTGAATAGGACAATTCAAATGTTTGAGGTGGATAGTAGACCTGTTAAAAGACCACAAAAAAAACAACAACCACCAGAATTAGAATCAATAACTTTTACATATGAAAATGGTTTAACAACATTAGAAAGATCTTTCTTTTACACTTGTGATTTACTTTTTCAAAATACGGTTAATGTATCGTCATTTTCGGTATACATAAATAATCAATATGTTGGTGATGATGTAGATCTAATTCAGATCAATAATGGTGACGAATTAAAGATTGATATTATTATGGGATCAACAGGTCAAGTTCCTCAAGTAATATTTACACAAAAGTTAATTTAGTTTTCACCATAGATGTCTTTTTTTTCTTGACACTTTTCCATAATTAAGTTTTCTAAAAACTTATACATTTTGATTCCACGCTTATCACAATACTTTTTCAAAACATTGTGAACATCAACGTCTATTTTTAAATTTTTTATTTTTTTTTCTTGTTTATCCATAGGTAGAAAAAAGGCAGAAAAAAATCATACCAACTTATAAATACTTTTATAAATGTAAAGTTTTTGGTGTTTTTCATAGTATTTATAGTAAAAATAAATTTTATAAAAAGTATTTTACAATATGGCAACTAACAGTAAAGTTTTCGTTTCACCCGGTGTGTATACTTCTGAAGTCGACCTTAGCTTTGTGGCACAAAGTGTGGGTGTAACTACATTAGGTATTGTTGGTGAAACTTTAATAGGACCAGCATTCGAACCTATCTTCATCACAAATTTTAATGAATTCCAAACCGTATTCGGTGGAACATCACCTGAAAAATTTATAAACACACAAATTCCAAAATACGAGGCATCATATATTGCTAAGGCATATCTTCAACAATCAAACCAATTATTTGTAACAAGAATTTTAGGTTTATCAGGTTATGACGCAGGTCCATCTTGGTCAATAGCAACCGTTGCAAACGTTGATCCTTCAACGATTGGTATTTGGTGTTTGAGTTCGGTTACTGATGTATATACTTGTGAAACTATTTGTGCAATTCCTAACGAAGTAACATACTTAGTAAGTTTTACAGGATGTAATAATAACACTTCATCAATAACATATACTTCATTATTTCCTGACGATATTCAAGATATCATAAATGATCAATTTGAACAATTCAACGGAAATGTTTCAACATTAGATGCACAAATTAAAAACTTAATTTTTGACGTTATTACAGATTCCGATCCGTTTACTGCGGAAGATGAATACATTTCTTACTTTGGTTCAGTAAGTAGTAATGATTACAATGCTTTAACAAATGCTGGATGGACGGCAGCAACAAATGTGTTTAATGTTCCTTCGGTTTCTTTAGATGATACGAATTTGTTGTCTCCATTGAATGATCCATGGTATTATGCGTTATTTACTAATACAGGAAATACAAACTATAGTGGTTTTTCATTCTATACTTTTGTTTCAGGTTTAACTTTGAACCCTGTAACAACTACAACGACAATTCATACATCAACAACGACTACCACAACTAACCCTTGTGCAACTCCAGTACCAAATCCATCCACAACAACGACAACAACATTACCACTTAACTGTTATACAGGTCAATTAGTTGTTAAATTATTCTATTACACAGGAACATCATTTAGTGATTATGATAATGTAGTTGTGGGAACTTTAAGATCAAGAGGTGTCTCAACGTATACAACATCTACCAATCCTACTTATTCGGTTACTGGAACATCAGATGTAACATTGAATATGGCAGGTCAATATTCATCTGTTCTTAAAAATCCATACGCAACATTTGGTGTAAACGTTACTGATAAATTTGGAACTAATTATAACTTTGAAACTTCATTTACTCAAAATGATCCTGAATATTGGACAAAGGTATTTGGAGTAACTAACTTCCAAAAACCAAGAATTGAAGTTCCTGTTTACGCGGAAGAAAACTTCCAATCTTGGTTAAATTTCGCATGGAGAAAAGGATATATTAGAGGTCTTAACCCTAATTTAATCGCACTAGAATCAGCTCAAAGTGGTGATCCAAACTCAATTGGTTGGTATTTAGATAGATGGCAAACACCATCGTCACCATTTGTTGTTTCAGAATTAAGAGGTAATAAAGTTTATGACTTATTTAGATTCTATACAATTTCTGACGGTGACGGAGCTAATACGTTATTAAAAATTTCAATTGTTAATCAAACTTATAATAATTTAACATTTGACGTATTAATTCGTGATTATTTTGATACAGATGCGAATCCTGTTGTAATTGAGAAATTTACAAACTGTGGAATGGATCCAGGACAAAACAACTATATTGGAAATAAAATCGGAACATTAGATGGTGAATACTTATTGAATTCTAAATATGTTATGGTTGAGATGTCTGAAGACGCTCCGATTGACGCACTTCCTTGCGGATTTAACGGATTTAACTTTAGAAATTATGCAGGTGCTAATTCACCTTTCCCAATCATTAAAGGTAAATACGATTTCCCTGGTGAAGTTATTTATAACCCACCATTTGGTTTATCAACAGGTAATGACGACGCATTAGTTAGCCCAGGAGATAATGTTAGAAGAACTTATTTGGGTATTTCTAACTCTTACGGATGGGACCCTGCATATTTTGAATACATCGGGAAAAGAAATCCTGTGAATTCTTGTGATATAGATGGATTACCATTCAATTACAGATCTGCTGGTTTCCACATGGATGTAAACGCAAGTGGTTTAACAATCGGACCTGAGTTCTCAACGGCCGGTGACCAAAGATTTATCTGTGGTAATTCACCATTTATTACAGAACCTGAATTACCGACAAATGCTTATTTTAGATTGTTCGCTCGTAAATTTACTTTATTAGTTCAAGGTGGATTTGACGGATGGGACATTTATAGAGAATACAGAACCATCGGTGATGAATTCCAAATTGGTAGACGTGGATACTTAAACGGAGCTTGTCCTTCAACAAGATACCCACAAGCAACAGGTTGGGGAGCATTTAAAGAAATTTCTTTAGGTGACGGAACTCAAAACTTTGCAAATACTGACTACTACGCATACTTGTTAGGTCAACAAACATTTGCAAACCCTGAAGCAACAAATATTAACGTATTTGTTACACCGGGTATTGATTATGTTAATAATAGTAACTTAGTGGAGGCTGCGGTTGAAATGATCGAATTCAATAGAGCCGACTCATTATATGTTTGTACAACACCTGATATTGATTTATTCACACCATCTTCAAGTGGAATTGATTTGTTTATCTATCCAACTGAAGCGGTTAATAATTTACAAGATACAGGAATTGACTCTAACTATACTGCAACTTACTATCCGTGGGTATTAACAAGAGATAGTGTAAACAACACACAAATCTATATTCCACCTACAGCTGAGGTTACAAGAAACTTAGCGTTGACAGATAACATCGCATTCCCTTGGTTCGCAGCGGCGGGTTACACTCGTGGTATTGTTAACTGTATTAAAGCACGTAAGAAGTTGACTCAAGAAGACAGAGACATACTTTACGTAGGTAGAATTAACCCAATTGCAACCTTCTCAGATGTAGGAACTGTAATTTGGGGTAATAAAACTCTACAAGTAAGAGAATCTGCTCTTGACAGAATCAACGTAAGAAGATTGTTACTACAAGCTCGTAAATTGATTTCAGCAGTATCTGTTAGATTGTTGTTCGAACAAAATGACGCACAGGTTAGACAAGACTTCCTAAACGCTGTTAACCCGATTCTTGACTCAATTAGAAGAGACCGTGGTTTATATGACTTTAGAGTTACTGTTTCTTCTGACCCTGAAGATTTAGATAGAAATCAAATGACAGGTAAAATTTACATCAAACCTACAAGAGCCCTTGAATTTATAGATATTACTTTCTATATCACACCAACGGGAGCTTCGTTTGAAAATATTTAAACTTGGTTTATAAAAAGAAAAGGGAGGTTTAATTATCTCCCTTTTTTTATTTATCTAATATTTATTAGTATGGATCACAAAAAATTAGTTAGAGAAATAATTTCTGAAATATTTTCCGAACAACTAAAACCGACAATGAAATATTATGCATTTGATTGGGATGACAACTTGATGTATATGCCAACTAAAATTTATCTTAAAGATGATAAAGGTAATAGTGTTGGTATGTCTACGGAAGATTTTGCAGAATACCGAACAGAAATTGGACAGGAACCTTTCGAATATGAAGGACACACCATAGTAGGTTTTGATGAAAATGCCTTTAGAGACTTCAGAGTTACCGGTGATAAAAAGTTTTTAAAAGATGCAATGACCGCAGAAACAGGACCTGCATGGGACGACTTTGTTGAGGCCGTTAATAATGGATCAATATTTGCAATCATAACAGCACGAGGACACACCCCTTCAATATTAAAACAAGCAGTTTATGATTTAATTAAAAATAATAAACACGGTTTAAATAAAGAAACAATTGTTAAAAATTTAAGAAAATACAGAGATTTATCAGATGAGGACGATTTATCTGACGACGAACTTATAAGGTCTTATTTAGAAATGTGTCGTTTCCATCCCGTTAGTTTTGGTGAAGGTTCAGCGGCGAACCCCGAAGAATTAAAAGTTTTGGCTATGAGGGAATTTATGACTTATGTTCAAAACTTATCAAAACAACTTCAAGAAAAGGCATTTATGAAAAACAAGATAAGTAATTATTTTATTCCTTATGTAGGTTTTTCAGATGATGATTTAAGAAATGTTCAAACAATGAGAAAATATTTTGATGACGAAGATGAATTAAAAATATATCATACTAGTAAACAAGGTAAAACTTCATATGAATAACTGGTCTGGTCTAGTTAGTAATTTATTTTATAAAAGATCAAAGTAAATAGAAAAATTTTTAAATAGGATATATTTATAATAAACAAAATAAAAAACAAAAAAAAATAAGACATGGCTGATTTATTAATGAAAATGCCCATACCCTATGAGCCAAAACAAAATCATAGGTGGATATTAAGATTTCCTTCTTCGTTAGGAATTAACGAATGGTTTGTTCAAACAACTACAAGACCTAAACTAACAGTTAGTAATGCTCAAATAAAATTCTTGAACACCAATACAAATGTCGCTACTACTTTTGAGTGGGGTGCGATTTCCGTTACATTTTTAGACCCTATCGGACCATCCGCAACTCAAGCAATTATGGAATGGATTAGATTATGTGCCGAATCTGTAACAGGTCGTATGGGTTATGCCGCGGGTTACAAAAAAAATGTTGACCTTGAAATGTTAGACCCTACAGGTGTGGTAATTGAAAAATGGATCCTTCAAGGGGCTTATTTAAGTGGTTATGATGGTGGATCCCTATCTTACGCAGGTGCAGGTTTATCAACAATCTCAACATCATTAGTTGTTGATAGATGTATTTTGGTTTACTAAAAATTAAATAATAAAATCATAATAACCTTCACTATTTACTAGTGGAGGTTTTTTTTTATTATTTAATTAAAAATATTATGGAAAACTACGAATTAGAACAATCAAATTTTAATTTACCACACGATGTGATACAATTACCTAGTAAAGGTATTTTTTACAAAAGTAAAAAGAAATCAATTAAAGTTGGTTATTTAACCGCTCAAGATGAAAACTTGTTGGCTAATTTTGACCCAAAAGTTTCATTAAATGAATCAATAGTTTTACCACTATTAAAAAGAAAGATTTATGAAAAAGATATTAAGGCCGAAGAATTAACAGATGGTGATGTTGAGGCCATTCTTTTATTTTTAAGAAATACTTCTTTTGGTCCTGAATATACTATAGGTGTTAAAGACCCTGTAACAGAAAAAACTTTTTCTACATCTATAATGTTAGATGAATTAAATTATAGTAAAATAAATACAGAACCTAATGAAAATGGTATTTATAATTTAACTTTACCAATGTCAAAATCACAAGTTGAAATTAAAATGATGACATTAGGTGATAGAGTAAATTTAGAAAAAGACATTAGAAATTATCCTGTAAATTTAACGGCACCTGTTATCACTATGCGATTAAGTAAACAAATTGTATCTGTTAATGGAAAAACAGATAGGGGTGAAATAGAAACTTTTATTGAAAGTATGCCAATTGCTGACTCAAAATTCATTCGTCGTTTTTCTATGGAAAACGAACCTAAATTAGATTTAAGAAAAGAAGTTATAGCCCCGTCAGGAGAAAGAGTAATGGTTGACATTACTTTTGGGGTTGAATTTTTTCGGCCTTTCTTATCCCTATAAAAAAACAATCTTAGACGAATTTTATTACTTTTCTAGAATATTCAGAACACAATATTCTGAGTTTATGAATATGCCTACTTATGTTAGAAAATATATTATAAACAAATATATTGAAGAAAAACAAGAAAAATAGTTATAAAACTATTTATCGTTAATAAGAAAATATATGGCAGATACTGGAAATACCCAAAACGACATAGGTAATTATTTACCGAAAGATGTAGTTACTGAGTGGAGTATAAATCCACTTAAGGCTATGGATGTTATTAAAGAAGTAGGTAAAGCGGCGGCACAAGCATTCAATTTCAACGATTCTGAACCCTTTAAATTTTTAGACGAACAGGCAACATCAATTCAAAATGCTTTTGGTTTAAGTAAGGAAAGGATGTCCGAATTTAAACAAATTGTTGCCGATGTTGGTCCTGAATTGGTAAAAATGGGTTTACCGTTAGAGGATGCAGCTAAGAATACCGAAGAACTTATGAAAGGGCTCAAGAGTACTGGAACAATAGGTAAATCCACTATGGTAGAGTTAGCAGCGGTTAGTAAACTAACAACTGTTGGTGTAGGTGAATTGGCTACAAATTTTAGAAATGTTGGTGTTTCTATCTATGACGTAGGCAAAGAAATGAAAGAAGTTGTTAATGATGCTAAAAAGGCAGGGGTTGCCGTTTCTGCGGTTGCAACTGCAGTGTCATCAAATTTAAAACAATTAAATTTATTTAACTTTAGTAACGGAGTTGAAGGTATTACAAAAATGGCAATACAATCTGAAAGATTGGGTGCATCTATGCAAACAACAATGAATTTAGCGGAAAGTCTTTTATCACCTGAAAGGGCTATCGAAATGTCATCAGCTCTCCAAAGACTTGGTGTAACATCAAGTCAATTATTAGATCCGTTGAGAGCTATGGATTTGGCTCAAAATGATCCTGAAGAACTTCAAAACCAAATGGTTGAATTATCAAAACAATTTACCAAATTCAATGAAGAGACTGGTAAAATGGAAATTATGCCGGGTGCAAAAAGAAGGTTAAGAGAAATTGCCACCGAACTTGGATATGATAAAGATGAGTTTGCTGCAATGGCAATCAAGGCTTCAGACTTTGATAGAAAATTATCCCAACTTAAATTACCTGATTTTGCTTCAGATAGTAAAGAAACAAAAGAGTTAATCGCATCAATGGCACAAATTAAAGATGGTGTTGCAACAATTAATATAAAAGATCAAAAAACGGGTGAAGTTGTTTTAAAACAAGTAGACCAATTAACACCTGAAGATATAGAAAAACTTAAAACGTCACAAGAAGAACAAGGAAAAAGTGTTGAACAGTTGGCGGTAGAACAATTAGATCAGTTGAAAGGTATTAATGCTGGAATTAATGGTGTTAGAACCGCATCAGCACTCGGAAGAGCCACATCAGCACCTATGGAAAGATTATATGAATCCATGATGGGAGTTCAAACAACCATTTCGAGGGATTATGCGTCTAGAACAAAAACTGAAGGGGTTAGAGAAGACGTAAGTTCCTTGACACAAAAAATGGAAGATTATGTGGTTTCAGGTTTAAAAGGTGATGATAAGGCACAAGTCAGGGCTAAAGAAGAATTTGGTGCAAACTTGGTTGCTTTAGAAGAAAAAGTTATGGCCAATCAACAAAAATATTTTGAAGAAACTATAAAAAATATTGGAGAAAATTTCAAAAAGGCATATGAAACACCGAAAGAAACTAAATCAAAAGTGGATATGAGTATTAATAGCACATTTAAAGTTGAAGGAAATGAAAATACACAAAACTTAACAGAGGCTAATTGGGACACTATATGGAATCAAAAATTAAATGACCCCACTTGGTTAAATACATTCAAAGATATTTTTGGTGGTGCCAATTTACCTTCAGCCGAGGTAGGACCAAAGAAACCTTAGTAAATTACAATTTCTAAAAAAATATACTATTATCTATTTATAATAAAAAAACTATGTCTGAAAGTTTTTTATCGTTTGGTAATTCGGAATTATTTAGAAAACAGTTGTTGGTAAGAAATTTACCACCATACAACGTTCCCGGTGCATATACTTCACCTGAGAACCCAGTAAATTATGAAACTAATTTAAGTGTTTATAATGTTGTTGACTCACCGAATAATTTTGTTTCCACAAATCTATTTGCAAATGATTTATATCCTTTAAACGAATATGGGCCTGAAGGTGGATTTACAGGTCCAATAGGTGTGAATGTGACACCTGTATTAAACCCAAATCAAGGACCGTATTATCCTAATAGTGGAACAATTTTAGATGTTGTTAATGAATTTTATATTGAGTCTGCTTATGTAACAAATAAATGGGGACCTGCAGGTGGGTTTAAAGATTTAGTAATTATAACTGATTTATCATCAGTTCAAGGAATATATCAACCGTATTGGGATCCAGGGTATTTTAATTTTTCATCATACCCAACATTTAATATTGTATTCCAAGACGACCCAAATGGATCAAATGGTTTATTATCACAAGATAGTTATTTAGCTCAAATTGGTGCGACACAATTAAAATTTGCCTTCAACGAAAGGATTGCTCAAGAAATAAATCAGGCAACTGTTGGATCGATTAATTTAGATACAATCACAGATCCTTTTTCGGCATCTCTTTTAGCAACAGGTCAACAACCTTTCTTTATTAGAGATTGGAGAATTACTGTTCCTGAAAATCCGGCTTTAGCCGCTGTAGCGTTAGCAAATAGATTAACAGGAACTTATTTTCCTGTGTCTTTTATTCCTGGCGATTACTTTGATGAAAATACACCATATACAAATCCACAACAAACTAGTAATGCGGTTAATACAATTAATAATTTAACAGGTGGTTTATTATCACCAATTTTAAATAAAACTAGAAACCCATCCGAAATATTTGTTGCAAACACAGGTAATGGAACGAGATCTGTATTATTTGCAACTTTAAATTACAACCAATATAGACCATCATATAATATAGGTTTAGTTCAAGGATTGTCTGCAATTGCAAACGCAATCGTTGATCAAGATTCGCCAGCATCAGGAACTTACTATGTTGGTAGTCCTAATGCTGAACCAAGTTTAATTGATTCTCCACCAAATCAGGTTCCTGTTAATGATTTTGGAGAACAACAAGCAACCATAGTTTATGGCCCACAAGAGTTGGGTGTGTTGTATGAAGGTAATATTGAACAAATAAAATTTGGTTTAGCGGGAAAATCTTATTCAGATGGTGGAGGAACATCAGGACAACTTGTATGGACATCACCAAAATACAAACCTAATGCCGGATTTAAAGCAACACCTGGTGGTGGATCAGGTTCTTTAGATGACGACTTTAATCAAATATCTGCTGACTACCTACAATATCAATCAACCGATATTGATTTTAAACCGGGATCAATTTTAGATCAAACACAACAATTAGTAAATTCCGGAGATTTAGTTCAAGGTCAAGCACGTTTAAAGCATGTTGGAAACGCTATTAATCAAGTTTCCAAAGTTTTTAATGATGGTTATAAAGAATTAACAAAAGGTTCAAGGGTATTATCATATGTAAACCAAACAGACGGATCAGAAGCCGGAATTGAATATTGTAGAGTATTCCAAAAAGATACACCGTATTATACATATAATGATCTTCAAAAAACAGACGGGATTACAACTTCAGGTAGAAGAATGGAATATTCAGTATTTGATAATACATATAATTTGAATATCGCTCCAATTAGAAATCCTGGATCCACAAATATTGTTGATGGTCGAGTGAAAAAATATATGTTGTCGATTGAAAATTTGGCATGGAGAACATCTGACAGACCAGGATTCACTTATGATGAATTACCTGTTTGTGAAAAAGGACCAAACGGTGGTAGAATTATGTGGTTTCCACCTTATAATTTAACTTATACTGATAGTCCATCTGTTAGTTTTACCCCAACCGAATTTTTAGGAAGACCTGAACCAATATATACTTATAAAAATTCATCAAGATCAGGAACAATAGGTTTTACAATTATTGTTGACCACCCTTCCGCGATGAACACAATAATAGAAAAACAACTACAAGGGGTTCAAAAAGAAAGAATTCAAAGTGTTGTCGATTCATTTTACGCTGGTTGTGTAAAATATGACTTATATGAATTGGCTGCGAAGTTTAATACTATACCAACAAAAGATTTATACACATATCAAGAGATTTTAAACAATCCAAGATTAACAGAAGAAGAACAACTTCAGGTATTAGAAAGTATACCGGCAGATCAAACAGTAACCACTCAAGGTCAAACTCCCGCTGCTGACCAATTACCAAATTCAACTGCTGCAGGAACTCAAACTGCGGAAAATCCACCGCCTGATTTTAATTGGTCTCAATACGAAGGTTTAGGATTCTATTTTGAAAATGACGTTCCTGGAGGACCTAACGGAACAAAACCTGGTGAAAATAAAGAAGGAGGAACTTCAGCGTCAAACTTTGATGTATACTATAATCAATATATTGGATTGAAAACGGTGTATAATCAAAAGGCGCCAAAATACGTAAACTCGGATGGCAAGATATTTGAATCTACGGGTATTCCTAATTTCTTCACACAAGTTGTTGAAGGAAATTTTAATACGGTTCAAACTGAATTAATTAAACAAATTGATGATGTTTTAGTAAAAAACAACGGTAGTATAACTATGGAAATGATAGGGTCCGCATCGGCACCACAAGAAGAATCTTATAATAAAAAGTTATCTGAAAGAAGAAATGATTCTGTTAGAAAATGGTTTTTAAATGTTACTTTATCAAACGGAAAAAAAATATCGGAATATGGTGAAAAATTCAAAATGATTTTATCACCACAGGGTGAAGTTACTGTAATTCCACAAACAAAGGCAATTGCATCAGGAACTCCTGAAACAAACGATATAAGTGTATCAAACGCACAAGGTGGTGATGTTTTATCTTCAAGTATCAATTGTAATGTTGATTCATTTGCTGTAACTCAAAATGGAACTAAAATACCCGATCAAACTTTTCCTAATGAGGCTCAATGGTATAGTATACCAGCTATGGCTTGTAGAAGAGTTGCAATTCAAAAAATTACGGCCGTTATTCCACCACCAGAACCAAAAATAGAAAACACTACAACTACTACGACTAATAACCCCCAAAATCCTTTGACAGCAATTACTCAAAGTATTAAACCGGAACCTAAAATTACTGTTGAACAAAAGTTAAAAGAGGGTATTTCTAAAAAGATTTTAAGAAATTTATTTTCAGAATGTGACTATTTTGAAGTGATAAAACAGACAGATCCTATGATGTATGACGGCATCAAAGAACAGATAAAATATTTTAGTCCGGCATTTCACTCCATGACACCTGAAGGATTGAATAGTAGACTTACATTCTTAAATCAATGCTCAAGACCTGGTCAAACTATTCCTGTTATAGGTCCTGATGGAAGACCAAAATACAATGATGCTCTAAACACTTCATTTGGCGCACCACCAATACTTGTAATTAGAGTTGGTGACTTTTATCATTGTAAAGTAGTTCCAACAACAATTACATTGAGTAACAAAACACCAATATTTGATATTAATCCAGAAGGTATTGGATTACAACCAATGATGGTAGACGTTAGTATTGGTTTTAATATAATTGGTGGTATGGGATTAAAAGGTCCTGTCGATGAAATACAAACGGCACTTTCTTTTAACTATTATGCAAACACTGAAATATATGACGAAAGGGCAACCGCAACAGATATTGAAAGCACAGAAAAAAATGACAAATATGTTATAGAACAAATAAATGGTGGAGTTCCACCTGTTAGTCAACAACAACAAGCTCAAATTAATAGCGTTCAACCAAAAAAGGGAGGATCTACAGTGGGTCAAATACTAAGTGATACTGAAATAGATTATACCGGAATTTACGATTCCCTTCAATCTAAAACACAAGAGTATTTTAAAACTTACTTTGAAGCACTTCAAAAATTAAATGACAACTATTCTTATGGTGCCGTTCAGTTGGGTATTAAAGATAGAAGTTATGTAAAAGGTAAAATAAGTGAATATACGAATGAAAAGAAAGATTTAGAATTATTTGGTAAAAGTAATGCATATCAAGAATTAGTTGAAACACTTAAAGGTAGGATAAACAAAGATATAACCGAAGAAAAAGATCCAATCTATGACGGTTTACTCGGAGATGTTAAAAGTTCAATTACGGGAAAACAAAAAAGAGAATTTCAGGAAAGATTACAAACTTTAGTCAATAATCAACAGACAAAAATGTTAGACACTATTAATAACAACATGTCAAACATTGTAAAAATTGAAGATGAGTTAAATTATATTTTTAGACAATTAGATGTGGTAGCTTCTAAACTTGATGGAGAATTATTACAAAGTAATGAACCTAAACTATATGATTTAAGTGGAGATTCTTTTTTTAATATCACAACTAATTCTGGTTCGATATATAGTGTATATACAGAAAGTTTAAAAAACATTATTGATAGTTATAATTCATTACTATTAGAATTTAACATAACTAAAGATTTTTATAACAAATCTGAGTCAGTAATTAGTGACCAAAATAATTGTTCTTTTCAAATCATTGATGGAGGTAATGATTATTGGGTTAAATGTCCATATAATAGATTTGGTATTTATATGACTCCAGAGTTTTTAAATCCAGATAGTTTTACAAAACTACAAAACTTTTTAACTGAAGGACCTGAAATTAAAACAAACCCAATAGTCGTAGAAGGTATAAAAAAATCTTGTGAAACTTTTAAAGTGGAATGTGTTAATTTTCAAGATTTAACTAAACAAAATTATTTTGATAAAGTTGTTGGTGATCAAAGATATGTTAGTGCAACTACTTGGAAGTTACCCGATAATACAATTAAAAAATGTAACTATACGACAAACGTTACGCAAGACGTTCAAACAAAAACTAAAAGAATTAAAGACTTATATTCAAATATAAACCTTAATAGTGATAAAGACACTTTTAATGGAAAAGTAACACTCAATTAAAATGGCACAACAATATTGGAATAGATATACCGATTTTTTATTAAATGGACAACAGACCGTTGTTCCGTATATTCAATTACCATCTAAGACAACAGATAAAAATTATATTTATAAAGTTGCCCAATCAAGACTTGATAAAATATCACAACAATTTTATGGAACACCATACTTTGGTTGGTTAATACAGGTTGCAAATCCACAATATTCAGGTAGCGAATTTTCAATACCTGATGGTGCAGTATTGACTATTCCATTTCCTTTAATAGCTTCATTACAAGACTATAAAAACTCTTACGAAAATTACTTCTTTTATTATGGTAGGTAACCAAGAAAATATACTTGTAGAATTTGATTATGATAACATTACTTTAATAGATCCAAACAACGTTGTAGACGAACAAGGAAATGTTAAAGAAAGAACGGTCAAACAAGAAGACTTGGTAATGTATGCCAATTTGGAATGTAATGTTTTACCTAGAACCAAATTAGCTGTTGGTTCAGCAATGAACGACTCCCAAAGAACAATCTCGGTTGGAAAAATTAATTTTTTAAATCCTGGAAACAAACAGTTTTTAGACACAAAATGGACTGATGAATTAACAGGGAAAGACACGTTAACAGGTAAAGGTGTAAATCAACCTAAATTAACTGCGGTTAAAAATCCCAACTTACCTGATGATTATTATTTAACACAAAACATATTATCAAATGGAAATCCTGGTGCGGTTGATAATGGTTTATTGGGTATTAAATATATCCGTGTAAGTTACAATACAACATTTGTTCCTGAAATAACCATAACACTTGAAGATGTTAAAGGGAGGGCTTTGTTTGAAGCGGGAAATAATTCACCATATGCGGCATTTTTTCAACTACCATATCCACAATTTACATTAACTCTCAAAGGTTATTATGGAAAGGCGGTTAAATTACCAATTATGCTTCAAAATTTCAATTCGAGATTTGAACCATCAACAGGTAATTTTACAATAGATTTAAAATTTTTAGGGTATAAATATACTCTTCTTTCATATGTTAATTTTGCAAACCTTATGGCAGTTCCACATATGTATAACAATGTTGTATCTCAAACAACAGCATCAACAGAACAAGGAACCAATACAAACGAAAACGTATTACAAAGTCCGACTATTGTTAGTAAGGGTTATCAAAAAATGAAAGAAATTTATTCGATATATAAATCAAAAGGATTAATTGCTGATGATTTTCCCGAAATAACATTGAATCAATTAAAGTATAGATTACAAGTTTTTATTAAAGATGTCTTAGACAGTTATGCCAAAGAAAATTTAGGGGCTTTGACAACTATGACAGAATATACAAACAACTTGTTGGATTACCAAAAAAATGTGTTTACAGGAAGTAACTCATGGTTTAATAAGTATTTGGATATAAAAAATCCTATAGTTTTAAAAAGTGGTCAAAATGTTTATGGTTTTAAAAAAACATTAAATGAACCACAAAAAAAACAAGATCTAAGCACTGAGTTAGATGGTATTATAAAAAATTATAACACTAAGTTAAATCAAAATGGTATCTATGGAATAAATGGAAGTTATACTGTAGGTAACAAAACAATCAAAACACAAATACCGGTTAATATTAATTTGGCAACTTGTCAGGTATCTGGTATAACATTAAATGATATTGATACTAAAAAAACATTTGCAGCATCAGAAACGGCACCAAAAGGTGAATTGTCACCATTTAACACACCACCATCTGCACTTACAAAAACTGACTTGGCCTTTATTACCTTTACAAATAATTTTATAAAAACATTTAACCCAACTGGTGAATCGTATTATTTCTTTGAAGGAAAAAATTCATTCATGAGTGTTACGGATCAAATTGGAAAAGACGCATCCAAACTTCGAACACAAGTAGAACAACAGATAACAGAAAATTTGGCAGTTAAATTTAGTCAGAAAGGTGACAAAGGATTAGGATTTACACCATCTATTAGAAATATTTTAGCAATATTTTATTGTCAGGGTGAAGCATTTTTAAGATTGATGGATGAGGTTCATAAAAAAGCTTGGGATCAAAGAGAAAATCCATTTAGACGAGCTGCGATTTTTGGGAATGCATCAACCGCACCAAGTGTTGATTTAACAACATCAACACAAAATAATGAACCAATATATCCATGGCCACAGATTATAAAAGAATCTACGGGTGAAGACGGTAAAGAAAAATTTGAAACAATATATCCGGGTGCTCAAAATGTTGCCGGAATCTACAGATCATACAATACTGAAATATGGCCTGAAGTAGAATTTGTTGAACAATTCATAAAAGGGTTTACACAAAGACAAAATGATGCCAACAAACGAGGTGCTGAATTTGATGAATCAGATCAACAACCACAAAGAATTTCATTAAACGCGATTGATTTTCCTGTTTCAAATGACGTGTTTCAAAACAAAGAAGAATCGAAATACTTTTTTGAAATTTATGAAAGATTAATATTAAACTCGTATTATAGCCTTTTCAATAGACAATCTGGTTATAACTCGGCTATGTATGAAGTTGAAGCGGACAATGAAGGAACAAACATATTAAAAAGTTTAGGAACAGATAATCCGTATTTATCAAAAACGATAAAAGAATATCTTTTAGATGGAACAAATTACTTACCATTTTTAAGACATATATCTAATGAAGGTCAAGGTGAAAGTTGGCAATCTTTTATAAGAGGTGAATTTGTTACATCATATATTAAAAACGATGTCGATAATTCTGCTGTATTATATAACGGAGATATTTTTAGTTCTACTAAATCACAACCTAGTGTCTCTTTGGTTAACGCTAAAGATCTTACAAACTTAGAAAACTATATAACACAAACATCGACTAATAATGAATATGTTTTTGGTGACACATACCCAATTATCAATCTAAATTGGGATCAAAATAATTTGGCAAACGGAAAAAGTTTAAATAATGCTAATGAAGCGTTTGATACCAAATTAGTTTTAGAATATAATGATATTCACAAAACAATTACAAATTTTGATATAGATGATACAACAACAACCAAAAGGCCTGTAACATATTTTAATTATGAAAATTTAAACGTCACATTGGATACGAATGATCTGAAAAACTTTTATGAAAATAGAAAACTAACAGATCAACTAATAACAGAAGGTAATTTAGAATACGATAATTATTCGAACTATCTAACTGACATGCAATCAACATCAATGTTGAATACACCATATTTTATAAATGCAATACAAAAAGGGGTATTTAACTTTAGATACGAACAAAGAGACCAATACCCATATAAGTTAGCGGCATATTTGTTTTTGAATAGTTTACCATTGGCAACATTAAGAGAAAAATATGTTTCCAAAAATGGAAATTCAACTACGGATTTAAATTATATTTTATCCACTTTTAAAAAGTTTGGTGCGGTTCATAAATTACCATATGCTTGGATTTTAAAATATGGATCAATTTGGCATCGTTATAAAATATACAAAGAAACGGGACAAGACATTTTAGATGAGGTTTGGACTGACTTTAATTATAAAGAAAATTGGGATCCTGTTAACTCGGCAACCACATTGAACTATAATTTAGTTATTGATGGAACACAAAGAGATTTAGTTTTAGACACAACAAGCGGAACACCGTCTTTTACAGATATTAATACAGGATTTTATCCACAATTAGTTGATGACTTTAGTGTATTCATTCAAGGGTTAAAAATATTTAGCGGACAGACACAAGTTAGTGGAACGTGTGTTAGTCAACAAATTACTGGAACATGTAATACCTATGAAGTTACGGGAACTTGTTCTACAACAGGGACAGGTATTACAATCAATTCTATTTCAAAGAATTACATAACAACACCACACACTATTTTTGTTCCACAACTTAACGCAACAATACAATTAGTTTCACAAGTAAGTGGAACAACGGGAGGAACAGGTTATTATACAACACCACTAAACTTTAATGCTGCGTTTAGTAATCTTAATTTTGTCTTGGGATCGTTTGCAGACATTACTAATACCACACAATACCCAAATCAGGTGGGTCAAATTTTAAGTGGTAGTTCTTCTGTTTCGGCAATTACAATTCAGAGTGTTTATAGTGCGTCAACGGGAACTACATCAATTTATGAAGTAAGTAAAATATCTGCGGAAACATTTAATTACACTGTGGCGAATCCTCCCTTACAAATTGTTGCAATAGGTTCAAACGTAATTTCAGGAGGAACAATACTTAATGGGCCAAATTTGAATGGTAATATAAAAATAGCATCTCAAATATCAGGAACAACAGGAGGTGTTGGTTTATATAATATTACAAATATACAACCACCAACATCATCACCATTTGTTGTTCAAGGAGCATTCGTTCAAGGAATCGGATCGCAACAAATTCAAAATTTGATTAATAATGGTAAATTGGTTTTGATGAATACCACCAATTCAACAATATTTGAAACACCTGGTTTTGACACTAACAATCTTCAAAGATCTATGAGAGTTAGTCCGTGGTCTGTTGTATTGAGACAAATAACGGACGCGAATACTTATTTTGTTGTTCCATCTTTCGGTGCGAATTTAAATCAGGCTAAGTTTGAAGCATTTAAAAATGGTAATATGAAAGTTGAACTTTCAAATAATCCTGCAATGTTTAATGGAAGTGTTAGATTATTTTGGAATTTACCACAATATGGTTGGTTTGACAATACAAAAGTTGTCAAAAACAATCCTAAAACTTATTTGAAAAAAATAATTAATGATCAAAAAGACCAACAAAACTTTTTAATTACAGGAAAAAATACTGACTATACTGATTTTGAAGAATTGTTCACAACATTCGATACTAAAATTTTAGATTATTTTGAATCGGAGTTTTTAAATTACAGTAGATCTGTTTACGACTATGTTGATACATTACCTGAAAATAAGACATACGAATTAGAGACAACAAAAAATGAAAGTAATCCTGACGGAACAATAAGTTTGGAATCTGACAAAGGGTTTAAAAACTTTCATTACTTTATGAGAGAACTTTTAAAGGTAACAGTTCCTGTGGGGAGTTCACCAGAAACAAAATTATCAAGTATTATAGAAAGCCAAAATCAAACATTCCAAAAGTTATTAAGTTCATTTATGAACTATGACGTGGCTTTTAAATATGGAAATCCATCTAACTTCGATAGAAGATTATTTTTGACATTTTCTACAAGATTTATACAAGACCCCATAATATATTCACCATATAACTTTGGAAATTTACCGCCACAAGTTACGCTACAACAATCAAAACAACAAAACCCTAAAACATGGGAAGCTTTGGAATATTATGTTGGTAAATCTTCAATTCCACAATTAGAATACAAAAATAGTGGATCATATATAACGGACTTTTTTATTGACATGAATGTTCAGTTTAATGAAAAAAATGTTAAAGACTTTGCACCGATTATAAAAATATATGCATCTGAAAAATTAAAAGATAATAATTTAAATCTAACTAAGTTTTATTCTTTGATGGATGATTATTTTATACAATCTGACAATTATATAAATAATGTAATAAATACAATGTTACCTTATGTTAGAAAACAATTACCAAATGTTATTATTAATGCCGATGAAAGTGATACGAGAGCTCCTTTAGAGGCTGGTTATACCGAACAAACAAGAACAGAACTTTGGGATACATTTAAAAGTTTGAATGATACATGGATTGCGGGATTTGATTTTCAAAACAAAACATTATTTGAAGACGTGATGTTGGTAGATAGAGCGAGTAGAGATCTTGGAGATAAAATTTTAGTTGATATATTTGAAGTTCAAGACCTTGTTGAGAATGGAAATTATAAGGCGACTTTGTTAGATATGATTACTACAATATTGGTTCAAAATAATTTCCAACACTTCATGTTACCAGCATTTGTTAATTTTTATAACGTTCAAGATGTTCAAAAAAATCCAACACCAAGAACTGAAGGAACTTTAGATTTTGCCAATACTTTATTTGGAACTTATTTAAATGTTGACTACAGAGAAAGTTCACCAAAATTTTTATGTTATTATACAAGTGTTCCAAGTCAACACTTGCAAATGAAAGAAAATGTAGATTACAAATATAGGGATGATGCTTTTGATTTAAGAAGAGCAAGTGATAACCCACTTACCGAAAATCAAGCGAACAAAACAGATTGGGATAAATCTAATAAAGTGGTAGGATTTAACGTAGACTTTGGTAGACAAAATCAACAAACATTTAAAAACTTCAGTCTCGGACAAGATATAGGTAAACCAACTTCAGAATCATTAGAAGTTTTAAATCAAATGGCAAACGTCCAAAGAAACAGAAGAACCACAACACAATCGGTTTCATTGTATAATTTATATAAAAATAGAAGTTATAAATGCACTGTTGAAATGATGGGATGCGCCTTGATACAACCTATGATGTATTTTAATTTAAGAAATGTTCCAATGTTTTCAGGACCTTATATGATTACAGGAGTCCAACACAACATATCACCAGGAGAATTTTCAACAACTTTTGAAGGAACAAGACAACCTTTTTATAGTTTACCAAAAATTGATAATTTTTTACAATCATTAAATATTAAAATATTATCAACAATAGAAGAAAAATATCGACAAGTTGAAAAACAAAACAGAGAAAAATCAGAAAATGTAAAATCACAACAAGACAATGTTTTGGCGAACATAAAATCCCAAGAAACTTTAACCAAAAATCAAGATTGTCAAGAAAATATTAATGCTAGATATTTCAGATACACACCTGTTGATACTCCAAGACAAACATCTTTAACAACTAAACAATTGTTTGAGGAAATTAAAAAAGAGTTAATATCACAAGGTTATAGTTCTACAGGTCAAACCACACCAATTATGACATCAATAATCTTCTCGTTTATTTATGTTGACTCTGGAAATGGAACTGGAATTTCAGGTTATGAAAATAACTATAGCACAATAAACTTACAAGAGATATACGGGGACTCTTTCACAAACTATATAAACAAAAGTTATTTTTGTGTTTCTCGAGGATCTAAATTTAATCTACCTGTTGCTAGTTTTACGTCAACTAAAGACTTCATCAAATTTGTAATAAATAAAACTTCACAAATACCTAATTTGATAGCTGCTAATGCAACAACAAATAATTTAGATTTAGCCAACCCACAAGATCGAGCAACCGCTTATGCTAAACAATATGTTCTTAATTTCCCAATAAACCAACCTGAGAATGTTTATACTACAATGTCCGAACAAGATAAACTTACTTTGAGACAAGAATTTGAACTTGCGTGGAATAAATACCAAGAAGTCCAAACTTTCACAATTAGTTGATATTTATAAATAAAATAAAATATGAACACAAAAATATTATTAGATAACTACTTGGGTAAAAACACAAGAGTTTCAGAGAAAGATAATGGTGACGGAACTAAACAAGTTTGTGATTTAGACACTGGCGACTGTTATACATTAAGAATGAAAGATGGTCTTATTGAAAGAGTTGACAACACCATGAAACAATTTAGAAAAATACAAGTTGAAACCAAAAGTGGTATAAAAACATTATTAAACGGATAAGATGAGAATAGACGAAAAAATATTAAATGAAATTGAAAGATATAGAAGTATCAACAAATATATAATGGAACAAGACGCACCACTACCACCACCGCCAGCTGATCCTGCGGCAGGAGGAGACGTTCCACCACCACCTGCCGATCCTGCGGCGGGAGGAGCACCGGCACCTGATGCAGGTGCGGCACCAGCCCCACCAGCAGCCCCTGAAGGAGAACCGATTGATGTTGCTGCAGATCCTGATGTTGAAGAAGTTGGAAAAGAAGGTGAAGGAGAAACTGAAGAGTTAGACATCACAGACTTAGTTGACTCTCAAAAAACTATGGCAGACAAACAAGAAGAATACTTTAACAACTTGTTTGGTCAAATTCAAAAAATGGAAGAAAAATTGGCCGAGATGGATAGTTTAGTTTCTAAAATTGATTCTTTAGATGCTAAAGTAGAAAAATATAGACCAAGAACGGCACAAGAAAAACTACAATTACGATCTTTAGATTCAGGACCATTCAAACAAAACTTGTCAGACTTCTTTAAAGACAAAGAAGAAGAAATGGAAAAAACAGGTAAAAATGAATATGTCTTAACACAAGACGAAGTTGAAAACTTTAGTCCTTCTGATATTGAACAATCATTTAATGAACCAATGGAAGATGAAGACGATATTTTATTAAACAGATTTAATTCATAATTATAAGGTCACAGAAATGTGACCTTTATTTTTTTTTTGGCGACACTATTTGACTATAACTTTTTATACACTTATAATTTACACATAAACCTTTAATTTTTTTTACACATGGCGGCAAACGTTTTAGATGCAGTATTAGCACAGTATGAACAATCAACACAGAACAGCACATCGGGCGGTTCTAAAATGTCATCAGAAGATCGAATGAAAAAATATTTCGCAGCTCTTTTGAAGGACAATGAAAAACAAGGACAGAGACGAGTTCGTATTCTTCCTACAACAGACGGATCTTCACCGTTCAAAGAAGTATGGTTCCACGAAATTCCCGTGGACGGTAAATACCAAAAATTTTACGATCCAGGAAAAAATGACAATGAACGTTCACCTTTAAATGAGGTATATGAAGAGTTAATGTCGACAGGACGTGACGCAGATAAAGAATTAGCGAAACAATATAAAGCTCGTAAGTTTTATATCGTAAAAGTAATCGATCGCGATAACGAACAAGACGGAGTTAAATTTTGGAGATTTAAACACAACTACAAACAAGAAGGAATCCTTGATAAAATCATTCCAATTTGGAAAGCAAAAGGAGATGTAACAGATCCTGATAAAGGACGAGATTTAATCCTTGAACTTACAAAAGCAAAAACACCTAAAGGAGCCTTCTACACAGTAATTCAAACTGTTATGTATGATGATCCATCACCTATCTCAGATGACGCAGATCAAATGGCAGATTGGGTTGGAGATGTATTGACATGGGAAGATGTTTATTCTAAAAAACCTTTAGAATATTTAGAGGCGATCGCTCGAGGTGAAACACCACGTTGGGATTCTGAAAAAGGTGGATATGTTTATTCTAACAATGAAACATCTGAAGTTTCTATGGGAGGAAAACCAGCACCAAAATCTATCAATGAAGTCGCTGACCCACAGGTTAACGAGGAAGTTGATGAAGAATTACCATTCTAATTTATTAGAAAAAAAATGTAACGGGAGCAGTTTATTGTTCCCGTTTTTTTGTCTATATTTTTAAAAAAAGAAATTATGAAAACATTTATCGCAGAAAAATTAAAAGAAGCCCTTATAAAAAAATATGAGGCAGAAATCGCAGACGCCGAGGCAAGACTTTATGTTTATTTCACAAGTTCGGTTGGTATTGGAGAACATCCACAACACACCGAAGAAATGGATAATTTAGTTGAACAACTCACAAACGCAAACGACAAATTAGAAACAATTAAAAACTTTAAAATTTACGAAGTATAATGGCACTAAAAAAGAATGATTTTAGTTCGTTGAAGAAAAAGTTTTCTTCGGATGCAAAATATAAACCACAAAGATTTTTTGATCTTGGTCCTGATTTCTTGGATGCGGTTGGTTTACCTGGTCCTGCAATGGGACACCTTAATATGTATTTGGGTCACTCAGATACAGGAAAAACAACAGCGTTAGTTAAAACAGCGGTTGATGCACAAAAGAAAGGTGTTTTACCTGTGTTTATTATTACAGAACAAAAATGGTCTTTTGAACATGCGAAACTTATGGGATTTGAATGTGAAGAAGTTGTTGATGAAGAAACGGGTGAATTAACTTGGGACGGATTCTTTTTGTTTAACAATAACTTTAGTTATATTGAACAAATTACAGATTACATCAACGACCTATTGGACGCACAAGAAAAAGGTGAATTAGATTATTCTCTTTGTATTATGTGGGATTCAGTTGGATCAGTTCCTTGTAAAATGACCTATGAAGGCAAAGGTGGAAAACAACACAACGCTTCCACTTTGGCGGACAAAATTGGTATGGGTATTAACCAACGTATTTCAGGATCACGTAAATCTGATTCGAAACATGAAAATACCTTAATCATTGTTAATCAACCTTGGGTAGAATTACCTGACAATCCATTTGGTCAACCTAAGATTAAAGCAAAAGGTGGTGAGGCAATTTGGTTAAACTCTTCTTTGGTATTTTTATTTGGAAATCAAAAAGGTGCGGGAACAACAAAGATCACGGCAACAAAAGACAAACGAACTGTGAAGTTTGCGTCAAGAACAAAAGTGTCGGTTATGAAAAACCACATCAATGGACTTGGGTTTGAAGACGGAAGAATTATTGTAACTCCACACGGATTTTTACCGGGTAAAGATACGACAGAAGAAAAAGCATCAATAGAAAAGTATAAGAAAGAATATGCTGACTATTGGAAAGATATAATCGGAGTTGATGGTGACTTTGATTTGAAAACAGAAAAAGAAGAAGTAGAGTAAGAATCATTTAAGATATTAGAGAGTGTCTAAAACATTATTAGTAGACGGAAATAATTTATTGAAAATTGGATTTCATGGTGTTAGAGATTTCTACCATAATGGAAAACACGTTGGTGGTGTTTGGCACTTTCTAAATACTCTTCGAAAATTTTTAGAAGAACATAATTACAATAAAGTTGTTGTGTTTTGGGATTCTAAAACATCATCTTCACAAAGAAGATTGATATATCCAAAGTATAAGTTAAATCGTAAATCATCAGAAACCGAATCAAAAGAGGAGTCTTTTTTAGAACAAAAACAAAGGGTTAAACAATACCTCGAGGAGATGTTTGTAAGACAACTGGAAACAGAACATGCAGAAGCTGATGACTTAATCGCTCATTACTGTAAAGTGTCGTTAGATGAAGAGAAAACGATCTTTTCAAGTGATAGAGATTTAACTCAACTTATATCTGAAAAAGTATCAATTTATTCACCATCCACAAAACAATATTATGGTATTAATAACAAAATAAAACTTCACGATATTGAAGTTCCATACTATAATGTTAAAACAATCAAAATTCTCACAGGAGATAGTTCCGATAATATTGATGGAATATTTTATTTGGGAGAAAAAACATTAATCAAATTATTTCCTGAGCTACTTAAAGATAGAGTTGAATTACCCTATATTTTACAAAAAGGAGAACAACTCTTAAAAGAAGAAAAGGGAAATATTGCTCTTCAAAACCTATTAAGTGGTAAAACAAAAGAAGGTATATTCGGAGATGAATTTTTTGAAATAAACAAAAAACTTGTCGATTTGGATGAACCCCTTTTAAATGAAGAGGAAAAAGAATTGGTGGGACTATATTACTCTGAATCGTTGGATCCAGATGGAAGAGGGTATAGAAATCTAATTCGAATGATGATGGAGGACGGGTTTTTTAAATACTTACCAAAGGGTGACGACGCTTGGGTGAGTTTTTTAAAACCATTTTTAAAACTAACAAGAAAAGAAAAAAACAAGTTTAGAAACAAAAAGTAAAAACCAAAAAAAAAACATGAAAGAGCAAGATATAACAAAAGTAGAATTTTTGTTAATGTGTAATGAGAACATCGTAGTTCAAAGATTTTTCAACGTAAGAGGGTTTAATAAAAACGCTCACAAATCAATCGAATTTTATAACCACATGAAAGGATTAACAAATGAGTTAATGTATGGTTTGAAAATGAGATCGGTGTCTTATATGTTGGAAAATCAATATGAAATTTCTGAGAATCCTGAGATCTTAAACACCTCAATTACGGAAGGTCCAGAGTTTTTTAATCTAATTATTAAGGTTGGAGATATGACAATTTGTCATAGACAATTCGATGCGAAACCATACCCACCAAAGGTCAGATACACCGTAGACCTACGCCCAAAGTTAAAATCAATCATGACTGGGTTGACTGACATTTTTTCAGGTAAAAATTTTAATTTTGAATATCCGAGTTTTATTAAAAACTAACAGTATTTATCATTACTAACAAAAGAAACAATATGGCGACAGGTAAAAATTTTGAATATTTGGGGAACACTTTTCAACTACAATTATTAAATCAAATTGTAGTTGATAAAGACTTTTCACACTCGATTATCGATGTGATTGAAAACAATTATTTTGAAAACAAATATTTTAAAATTATTATTCAAATGATTCGTGAGTATTATGTAAAATACGATCACACACCTTCCTTTGAGACATTAGAACAAATCACAAAATCTGAATTACAACAAGCATTGGCGTCTAAAATTGTATTAGACACAATTAAGAAAATTAAAGACGCACCTATTGATGGCGTAGGTTTCGTGCAAGAAAAGGCCTTGAAATTCTGTAAACAACAAGAACTTCAAAAGGTTATGGGAAAGGCACAAAAAATCATTGATGGTGGGGAGTTTGAGAACTACGACACTTTAGAAGAGTTAGTTAAGACAGCACTTCAAGTTGGGGCGAAAGATACATCCATGTTAGATGTGTTTTCAAACCTTGATCAAGTTCTCGAAGAGGATTATAGACATCCAATTCCAATGGGAATTCCTGGTATTGACAGATTGTTGAAAGGTGGTTTGGCAAAAGGAGAGATTGGTGTTATCTTAGCACCTACAGGTGTTGGTAAGTCAACTGTTCTAACTAAGATTTCAAACCACGCATTTAATCTTGGATTTAATGTCCTACAGATATTTTTTGAAGACAACCCAAAGGTTATTCAAAGAAAACACTTCACCTTATGGACTAAGGTTCATCCTGACGATTTGTCAGAGAAAAAAGATGAGGTAATGGCTAAGGTTAGAGAAATCGAAGAGTCAATGCCAAACAAGTTAATTATGAAGAAGTTACCATCGGATACTATGACGATGTTACAAATCAAAAACCAAATTAGAAAAATGGTTTCTGATGGAATTAAAGTCGATATGATTGTTTTAGATTATATTGATTGTATAGTACCAGATAAAAACTTGGGTGATGAGTGGAAGAGTGAAGGGTCTGTAATGAGAGCGTTTGAGGCTATGTGTCACGAAATGAATATTGTAGGTTGGACAGCAACTCAAGGTAATAGATCCTCAATATCTTCCGAAGTGGTTACTACGGATCAAATGGGAGGATCAATCAAAAAGGCTCAAGTGGGACACGTAATCATTTCAGTCGCTAAAACTCTACAACAAAAAGAGTTAAAGTTGGCAACTATAGCCATAACAAAATCAAGAATTGGTGATGATGGTGTTGTGTTTGAGAACTGTAAGTTTGATAATGCAATGATCGACATTGACACTGAAAGTTCTATGACCTTCTTAGGACTTGAAGAACAAAAAGAAGAAAGACAAAGACAACGTGTCAAAGAACTTTTAGAAAAAAGAAAACAAAGAGAAACACAAACAAATAATTAAAAACATGGAAAAAATATTAGTTGAAAACCCAAACAGGTTTGTTATTTTCCCTATCGAACACAATGATATATGGGAATACTACAAACAACATCAAGCGGCCTTTTGGACGGCCGAAGAAGTTGATCTAACTAACGATATTAGAGATTGGGAAAAACTTACAGAAAAAGAACAATATTTTATTAAAAATATTCTATCATTTTTCGCGGCATCTGATGGTATCGTAAATGAAAACTTGGCTGAAAACTTCTATCGTGAAGTGCAATATCCTGAAGCAAAATTCTTCTATGGATTTCAGTTGGCGATGGAGAACATTCACTCACTTATGTATTCATTATTGATCGACACATACATCAATAATCCGAAAGAAAAAGATGAATGTTTTAATGCAATTGATCGTTTACCTGCGGTTCAGAAGAAAGCTAAGTGGGCTTTAGAGTGGATTGAAAAAGCGTCATTCGCAGAAAGATTAGTTGCGTTTGCGGCCGTTGAAGGTATTTTCTTTTCAGGTTCATTCTGTTCTATTTTTTGGATGAAATCACGAGGAATTATGCAAGGATTATGTAATGCAAATTCACTTATATTCAAAGATGAAAACCTACACTGTGATTTTGCAATCCATTTGTTAAACAATCATTTAGAAGAAAAACCTTCTGAACAAAGAATTAAAGAAATTTTACTTTCAGCATTAGAAATTGAAAAAGAATTTATTACTGAATCACTTCCAGTATCACTAATCGGTATGAACTCCAACCTGATGAAACAATACTTAGAGTTTGTTGTTGATGGTTTATTAGTGAAAATGGGTTGTAGTAAAGAATTCAATGTTGAACAACCATTTAAATTCATGGAACAAATTGCGATTGAAACAAAAGGTAATTTCTTCGAGTCAAGAACTATGGAATACCAAAAAGCCAAGTTAAATGAATCAATAAGTTTTACAGACGATTTTTAAATTTTATATTATGTCATTAAAAATAAATAAAAGAGACGGCGAATCCGCATCTTTTAACCCTCAGAAAATTTATCAAAGAGTTAAAAGAGCCGCGAAAGGTCTAAACGTAAATTCAGATGAAATTTTCATCAAAGTTATTACTTCAGTTCCGACTGAGGGGGAAGTAACAACAAAAGAATTAGATAAGTTAATCTATGAAATTGCTGCGGCATATACGGGAAGTCATTATGACTATTCTAAATTGGCGGCTCATGTTGCGATTTCATCATATCATAAAGAAACAAATGATAGTTTTTCAGAAACTATGATGGTTCTTTACGAAGATGGTATTATTAATGAAAAACTAATGGAAACCATTAAAGAATATGGTGAAGATACTATTGACGCGGCTATTAACCACGAAAATGATTACAACTTTGATTATTTTGCTTGGAGATCTTTACAAGAAATGTATTTGTTGAAAAGACCTAATGGTAGAGTTATTGAAAGACCACAACACATGTATATGAGAGTTTCTCTTTGGGTTACAAATAATTTAACTGAGGCTTTAGAATACTACAACTCACTTTCAAATCAGTTAATTTCTAAAGCAACACCAATTATGATCAATTCAGGAACAAAAGTTCCTCAGTTGGCATCTTGTGTTCTTCACTATAACAATTCAGATTCAAGACAAGGATTGTTGGATACTTTAAATGATATATCAACTTTTTCTTCAGATGCTGCAGGTATTGGTTTATCAATGTCTAACATTAGAAGTAAAGAAAGTCGAATTACAACTTCAGGTGGTTATGCTGGTGGTCTTTTAAAGTATTTGAAAATTGTTAATGAGTCTCTTAGATTCTTTAATCAACAAGGAAGAAGACCGGGAAGTGCCGCAATTTATTTAGAACCATGGCATAAAGATATTATTGATCTTCTTGAAATAAAAAAGAATACAGGTGCTGAAGAACTTAGAGCTCGTGATTTATTTACCGCGATTTGGATACCTGATAACTTTATGAGAGCGGTTAAAAACAATTCAGATTGGTATTTGTTTTGTCCAAATGATATAGTAAAAGCAGGACTAAAACCACTACAAGAATGTTATGGTGATGAATATGAAACAAACTATAATAAAGCTGTTAGTTTAGGTCTTGGAAAGAAAATCAAAGCACAAGATATATGGACAAAAATCATTGAGTCTCAAGTTGAAACTGGTGTTCCGTATTTATGTTCTAAAGATAGTGCTAATAGAAAGTCAAACCACCAAAATATTGGTGTAATTAAACAATCTAATTTGTGTAATGAGATTTACCAATATACAGATGAAAAGACCACAGCGATTTGCACTTTGTCATCTATGGTTTTGAAAAACTTTGTTGTTAATAATAAATTTGATTTTGAATTATTATTTTCTGAAGTTAGAAAAGTTGTTCGTTCATTAAATAAAGTTATTGAAATAAACAATTATTCTACTGAAAAAGGAAGAAAAGGTGGATTAGAACAAAGAGCAATTGCGATTGGAACACAAGGATTGGCTGATGTGTTTTATCTTATGGATTATATCTTTACGTCTGAAGAAGCTCGAAAGTTAAATAAAGACATTTTTGAAACCATTTATTACGCGGCGATCTATGAAAGTAATCAGTTATGTATGAATGGTAATTATGAACCATATACTTTCTTTAAAGGATCACCGATGTCAAAAGGAGAATTCCAATTTGATATGTGGGGATTGAATGAGTCACAACTTTCAGGAATGTGGGATTGGAACAAGTTGAAAAATAGTGTGTCTCAGTATGGCGTTTGTAATTCATTATTCACAGCACAAATGCCCGTGGCATCTTCAGCTAAAATTACAGGTTCATTTGAAATGACAGAACCAGCTCACTCAGCGTTATTTAACCGACGAGTAGTTGGGGGTGAAATTTTAATTGTGAATAAATACTTAATTAATGACTTTGAAAAAATTGGAATATGGTCAGAAGACTTGAAGAATGAAATTATCTTCAACGAAGGATCAATTCAAAATATCAATTTTAATAATTATTTAGATCCTGAAGACAAAAACTACAATAAGAAAGTTAAACGAATTGAGCATTTAATTCCTAAGTATAAAACTATTTGGGAAATCTCACAAAGAGAATTAATTGATATGGCGGCCGAAAGAGCACCATTCATTGATCAATCACAGTCGATGAATATCTATATGGCAAATCCAACTTTATCAAAGATTACATCATCACATTTCCATTCTTGGGAAAAAGGTTTGAAGACTCTTTGTTATTATGTTAGGACTAAAGCCATTTCAACAGGAGCAAAACACTTGGCGATGGATATTTCAAAAAAAGAAAAACCAAGAGTAACTCCTGAACCACCGAAAATTGACTATTCTCACTTAAACTTACCACCAAAACCAAACAATTCTGATTTTGAATGTTTTGGGTGTTCTTCATAGAACAAAAACAAATATCCAATGTGTTATCCCGAGCTATGTCGGGATTTTTTATTTATTAGTTTTTTTACATATCTAAACTATTTATTTGTATGTCAAACATTATTCAAGAAGAAATTCAAAAGATTAGAAAAATGATGCTCTTGGAAGAACTAGTCCAAGAAGATGGTGCAAAAAAATTAAAACAAACTTTAGACATTCTACAAAAAAAAGACAAAGTTTTATTGTTGAGTTGCTCAAATAGATTTAATTGGGATCCTAAAAAGATAGACGTTCCAAAATCAAAGATACTTGCAATGTATTTGAATGAGGAACTTGGAAAAAAATCTGTATTTATGGATGTGTCAGAACTTAAAATATTTCCTTGTGAAGGTAATGTTTCAAGGGAAGAAGGGAATAGTTGTGGTATTTTAAAATCATTACTTAAAGATGATAAAAAAAACCCTTCAGGTCATCATAGGTGTTGGGCAAGTTTAAATAATAAAACTGATGAATTATGGAAGATCAGTAAAGAATTATTTGAATCAGACGCTGTGGTATTCTTTAGTTCAGTAAGGTGGGGACAAGCCAATATGTTTTATCAAAATCTAATAGAAAGATTAAATTGGATCGAAAACATGCATACCACTTTAGGTGAAAAAAATATTGTTAAAGATATTGAAACAGGTTTTATTTGTGTTGGTCAAAATTGGAATGGTGAAAATGTTACAGAAATTCAAAAAGAGGTCCACAAATTCTATGGATTTAGTCCTAATAAAGAACTATATTGGAATTGGCAATATACAACCGATGCGTATGACGAAAGTAAATCTTCTTACAAAAAATCCCACAAAAAATTCATTGATGATATGGGGTTATGAAATAGGATATTATAAATATAAATCAACAACAACACCGATTATAGAATGTTTGAGTTGTTATCCTATAAACGAATCTATTAACGAATACATACTTAATCAAAAATTTGTTGAGTTTGAATACGAATCTAATGATATAAAGACTATTGATGGTAAAATTGTTGTATTAATTTAATTACAGGATTTTTACTTAAAAAAAACCTAACTTATATTTATATGTGATATGGCAAATGGTATAACTTATGGTATTTCTTTTCCTTTTGTAGATTCTTTTACGGGAAGATATTTAGACGTTACTAATTCAACTGAAGGTGAAATAAGGTCAAGTTTAGTTCATTTAATTTTAACAAGAAAGGGATCTAGATATTTTCTACCTGATTTTGGAACAAGACTTTATGAATTTATTTTTGAACCATTAGACGGACCAACTTTTTCTGATATAGAAGCAGAGATCAAAAGTAGTGTTGGGACATACATGCCAAATTTACAAATCACTAACATATCCGTTGAACCAGGTTCTGCTGGTTTAGAAGATAAAGGTTACACGGTAAATAAAAATGGAGAAAGAGAGTTTCGTGTTACAAACATTGGAACATTAGAACACACAGCAAAAATCAAAATAGATTATAGAATAACAGATTCGGCTTTTGAATCGAGTGATTTTATTATTATCAATATTTAATATTATATGGCAGAAAAAAAGATATCATATACAGTAAGGGACTTTCAAGGAGTTAGAACCGAGTTAATTAATTTTACAAGAACTTATTATCCTGATTTAGTTCAAAACTTTAACGATGCCGGTATTTTCTCGGTAATGTTAGATATGAATGCGGCGGTAACAGATAATTTAAATTATCAAATTGATAGAAGTATCCAAGAAACCGTATTACAATTTGCACAACAAAAAAATTCAGTATATAATATCGCTAGAACTTATGGTCTTAAAGTTCCAGGACAAAGACCATCGGTTGCGTTAATTGACTTTTCAATTACGGTTCCTGCTTTTGGTGATAGAGAAGATTTAAGATATTGTGGTATTCTACGAAGAGGATCACAAGTTAATGGTGGTGGACAACCATTTGAAACCGTTTATGATATTGATTTCGCATCACCAATAAATGCCGAAGGATCACCAAACAGAGTTAAAATACCTAACTTCGATTCAAGTGGTAAATTATTGAATTATACAATCGTTAAAAGAGAAGTTGTTGTTAATGGTATAACAAAAGTATATAAAAGAGTTATTACGCCAAATGATTCTAAACCATATTTAGAATTATTTTTACCTGAAAAAAATGTTTTAGGAATTACAAGTGTCTTATTAAAATCGGGAACACAATACTCCACAATACCTAATCCACAAGACTTTTTAATATTAGGTCAAGAAAGATGGTTTGAGGTTGACGCATTGGTTCAAGATAGAGTATTTGTTGAAGACCCAACTAAAACATCTGATCAACCTGGACTTAAGGTTGGAACATACATCACAACAACAAACAAGTTTATTTCTGAATATACACCTGAAGGTTTTTGTAAAATGACTTTTGGTGGTGGAAATATATCTGCCGATGAACAATTAAGACAATTTGCGATTGATGGAAAAGGTTTTGATTTAAGTAGATATACTAACAATTACGCGATGGGAGCTGCTCTTCCACCAAATACAACACTATTTGTTCAGTATAGAATTGGTGGTGGCTTATCAAGTAATTTGGGTATTAACACAATTAACCAAGTTGGAACTGTGTCATTTGCCGTTAATGGACCATCTGATAGTGTAAACCGAAGTGTAATCAATAGTTTACAATGTAATAACGTAACTGCGGCAATTGGAGGGGCAAACCCACCAACAACTGAAGATGTTAGAAACATGGTTTCATTTAATTTCGCAGCACAAAAAAGAGCGGTAACTGTAAACGATTACGATTCTATTATTAGAACAATGCCATCTCAATTTGGGGCTCCTGCTAAAGTCGCAATCACTGAAGAAAATAATAAAATTAGAATTAAAATGTTGTCTTATGATACAACAGGAACATTAACAAATGTTGTGTCTAATACTTTAAAACAAAATGTTGCAAATTATCTATCTAACTATAGAATGATAAATGATTACATATCAATCGAATCTGCGGATATTATTGACTTGGCAGTTACGGTAGATGTTGTATTAGATAATAGTCAAAATCAAGGGGCAATAATTTCTAAAACAATTCAAATAGTTGGAGACTTCTTTAATCCTTTAGTTAGACAATTAGGGCAAAATGTTAATATCTCTGAACTTAGAAGATTAATACAGGCTGAAAATGGTATTGTTAGTATATCTGACATTTCATTCTTCAACCAAGTCGGAGGTCAATATTCATCAGCACAAACATCAATGCCATATTCAGATCCTGCAACAAGACAAATCCAACCAACGGCAGATACTTTGTTCGCAACACCAACACAAATATACCAAGTAAGGTATCCAAACAAAGATATTAATATTAGAGTTTTGAACTTAAAATCAGTCAATTTCTCTTAGAGATTTATTTTTTTCAAAATAGAATTATTTTTATCAAAATAGGAAATAAACTATTTATGAAAAAACTGATTTTTTAATGCCAAAGTCGTATAGAATAAGAACCGAAGTCGGTCAAGACAAATATATAAATGTAAATTTAGAACAAGATTGGGAATCTTTAGAGATACTATCCTTAAAGATATTAGCCAACGATCTTTATACTAGATTTTGTGCTGACTACGGTGTCGTAGTTGGTCGAGTTTTTGTGAACAATGGGTTTGGTCTTCCAAACGCCAAAGTTTCCGTCTTCATACCATTGGAAGATGCGGATGAATTAAACCCTGTAATTTCTGAACTATATCCGTATAAGAGTATAACGGACACTAATGAGGAAGGGTATAGATATAATTTATTACCTAAATTACCATCTTATAACGGACATACATCAACAGGTTCATTTCCGAACAAGGCAGATGTTCTAATGGATAATTCTTATATTGAGGTATATGATAAGTATTATCGTTTTACTGTAACAACAAATGAAAGTGGTGACTTTATGATCTTTGGTGTTCCTGTTGGAACTCAAACAATCGTAATGGATGTTGACTTATCTGATATTGGTTGTTTTTCTTTGGCACCACAAGATTTAATACAACAAGGTTTGGCAACTGAAACTCAAGTTAATGGTGCTAGATTTAAATCATCCACAAACCTTAGAGAATTACCACAAATTAAAAATTTGGTATTTGATGTTGATGTTCGTCCTTTTTGGGGTGATGCTGAGTTATGTCAAGTTGGTATCACAAGAGTTGATTTTGATTTAACTAAACAAGCAAATATTAATATACAACCAACCGCCATATTCATGGGATCAATCATATCAACAACAGATGATGATGCGTTAAAGGTGAGTTGTAAACCAAAAAATAATACAGGAAATCTTTGTGAATTAGTTGCAGGACCTGGTGAAATACAAGCAATTAGACAAACCATATTTTCTGATGTTAACGGATTACCAATTTTAGAAAGATATGAAATAGAAGAAGGTGGAAAAGTTATTGATGATAACGGGACTTATTTATTAAATGTCCCTATGAATTTGGATTATGTGTTCACTAATGAATTTGGTCAACAAGTTATATCAAACGACCCAACAAAAGGTATACCAACAAAAGGAAAATACAGATTCAAGTTTAAATGGCAAAACGAACAAGGACTTCAAGGTAGTTTTCTTAGAGCAGACTTTTTAGTTCCAAATGTTAAAGAATATGGGTGGGTTAATTCAAATACAGATCCTTTTGATCCTAATAACGCAGGAACATATAACTACACATTGGCTGCGGGACAGATTTCAGGATTTACGGCCGTTATTCCACAGAATGTTGGTTTCGCGAGCCCACAAACAACAAACGTAGACTCATATCAAATATTAATTAACGGTCAAGTTTATTTAGGAAGTATTGAATCAATACAACTTAATGCGGGGGATCAGTTTCAGATTATTGCAACACCGGTTAATCCATCATCACCTCAATCAATTTCATTTACATCATATCCTCAAGATTTATTTGATGTGTATAAATCGTATGCGTTTAGCACCGATTGGGATGATTATGCTAATACTCAAGATGCAATAGATTGTGAAGATACTTTTTATGAATTTAAATACAATAAAGTTTATACAACGGCAATGTTTTTGGATCGATATAAAAATGGGATTGGTAGGGCAAAACATTTGGGTATTAAAGAAATTGATAATAGAAGTTGTAAATCAACAGTTAATACTTTTCCTGTAAACGATATTATTAGAAATTTCGATTTTATATTTTTTGTTTTTAATATTTTAATAAACATTTTAACTTTTCCGATATTAACTCTTTTATTTGTTGCACATTTAATCGCACTTCTATGGCCTGTTCTTAAATATCTTTTATTATTTTTAGGACCACTTATTGTATATTTTGGTGTTTCTGCAGGTATAGATTTAGGTTATTATATATTAAGTTTAACTAACGTAACCGCAGTTGGTCCTGTAATATCACCAGCAACTGTTTTACAGATTATTGCTCAAGGAGCTAAAGTCTTATTTTTAACCGCAGCAGGATTGGCCTTCACATACTTTTATACAAAGTTTTTTATTAATAATACCGCAAATGGTAGAATAGATAACTTCCCAAGAATAGGTCTTCCTATGATTGCATATCCTGACTGCACTAGCTGTGATTGTGAGTGTGGAAATGCAAGTTTAGATGATGATTTTGATGCTAATACGATACAACAAGATATACAAGAGGCTCAGAATGGTTTGAGTGGTGGTGGTACAGGTAGTTATGATTTAGAAACAACGCAACCAAGTTCATTAATCGCACCATTAAACACACCACAATCGTATAGTGTATCACACCCCAACTTAGAATTAAATTCAAATGGTGATGAACCGTTTGATTGTGGATTTGGGTTTGGCGGTAAGTTTGAGTCATTTACAACATTAATTGGAAACGACGATGTTTCTAGTGACGTTGTTGTAAGGGCTGTTTTAGATTTTCAAAGAATGTTTTCAGGTTATGATGTATTAAGCTCAACAGACCCAAACAAATATATACAAAACGAAGCGTATTTGTTAAAAGCACCACAACCGTTTTTATTTTCCGCTAAGAAAAATGGGAACAATCCTGCCGATAGTAGGTATTTCGCATTCCCAACTTCAGTAACTTTGGCTCAAAAATTAAATGAGTTTAATACAAGAGATAAATATTTTTATAATAATACATCTAATACTCCGAACACGGGTATTAATAAAATTAAAACTTGGGTTAATCCCACTATTAATAATTTATCAACGGCGTATTTAGATCAAGTTGTTGTTGTTTTAATGAATCCAGGAACTACAGCAACATTGGGTGTTGGTAATTTAATTACTTTTCAAGATCCCACTTTTACAGGAACCTCATCAACTAATAGATTGATAAACTTAACAGGGGCAACAACAAACCAATTTAGTAATAATGCGATTACAGGAACAACAATAACAGGAACTACATCTGTTACTGTGACATATGCCAATCCATCCAACCCAAGTGGGGGAATACCAACAACCTTTGATATAATTTCACCGCAAGTAAGTCAAATTGCTGACCCAACGAACCCATCAGTCGAACAATCATATTTGCAATATGCAACCGACATAGAATATTTCCAACTTATAACTGGTATGACATATTCTGATTTTAACTCAATGGATGTTAATACGAGTGGTTATTTCCCTGAAACATTTTTACGACACAACATAGATTATATTAGACCTAATTGTAATTTAAATGGGTTTATACAAGAAACTTATAGTGATGTAATAACATTAATGAGTAATTACCAAAATTATGAAGTTTGTATTTTTGTTAGAGGTGTTGATCCGTTTACCGCTAAACAAACTATAAGATATGACTTATCACATATTTTTGGATATACAACACTAAACCAACAAGTAACAGTAGAAGGTGAGTATTATTTGAACATCCCAATTCAACCTATCCAAATTAAACCACAGTCCCATAATACCGCAAATAATAATAACGCTGTTTTATATCACCCGTCTTATACATTTACGATTGATCCATCAAACTACACTGGATTTACATCTGAATTACCATATTATTACTTAAGCACCGATGATACATTGTCGTCACTATATACTCCCGTTCCATCTTTGTGGAGTAGTAATTCAAATAGCACCATAAGTTTAAACCAAACACTTATTAATGGGTCTAATATGCCGTTATTACCACCATTTTCTTTCTATACTGTTGGTGGAACATATTTTAGATGGAATAGTGGAACAAACTATACCTTACCAACTAATATTCCACCAACACAGTTGTTTACTCAAGGAAATAGTTCAGGTTGTAATCAAGATTGTCAAAAACAACAATACTATAATCACCCATCTGCTGGAGGTAGTGGTAATGGACCTTATTTTACATCTCAAGCCGCTTTAACGGCAACATACTCACCAGCATATTATAGATATACTTTACCGGGGGTTAATTTCTCAAACTCAAATAATATTGTAATGAGAAGTGATAGACTACCAACATCAACAGGAACACAAAATGGTGCCGGACCACAAACAGGTTTTGGTCTTCATCAAAACGATAACTTTACCATTTATGCACCTGGCGGTAATAATGCCCCACCACAGATTTTTGCTGGAGGTGATTTGGCAAATAACGAGTCTTTTGATTTAGATCCAAATACAGACGCATTAACAAGCACCTTAACTTGTGAGGGTATGGTTCCTTTGGCGTGTTATTCTGGTTCAGGACAAAACGTTGGTGTATTACCATCAAGTTTATGTTCAGTTCCGTCAAACAGAATGATTAATGGTTGTTATTGTTTACTTAACAAAAAATACGTTAAAGAATATGGTGATGACGTTAGATTATTTTTAGAATGGAAAGTTCGTTTTACAATGAACTTTGCTGCGTGTAGAGGAGTATTCGCCCAAGTGTTTCAAAACAATTGGGTTAATGGTGTTTTATATATGTTTAACTTTAATAAACAAACCACCTTCAATATTCAGGCACAACCAAATTATGATTATTGTCAAGATGTAATTTTATATAATGACATATCAAATACTTTCTATTATAGATCTTCGCCATGGAATGAAAACATACAACAATTCGTTGGTAAAAATTCACCTGCCGCTAATCCAAATTTACCTCAAAGTTTTTTAGATTTTCCCGGTCTTGGATATAATCAAAAACAAATTCAGTTCCCAACAACCGTTGTGGATTTAGGACCAAGAGATTATTTTATTAATGAAATCTGTTGTTCTGGTATTGATGGTTTTGGTTCATACTATGCCGATCAATTAAAATCTACATCATACCAAGATAATTCAGACATAATCCAATTAGGATTTTTATCTCGAATACTAAATGAGGGTGTAAGACAAAGAATTTTACCAATATCAAATGGTGGTAATAATAGTGAAGGAAAAGGGATCATTCAATTTTTTAATAGCACACGAGGTGGCTATAGAATTGATGGTGATTGGTCACAAATGTTATCAATCAATTCAGAGTGGAAAGTTTCACCTTTTATAACTGAAAACATACCAGCACCTAACTACATTTATTTTGGTGATAATCAAAACGGAACTACAGGACAGATAAACTCTAATGATATAAAACCAATAATGGGGTTATTTTTCTCATCAAACACTAATGAAGAAAGATATAGAAAAATAATGTCACCAGGAATTGAAACATATAGTTTTAATCCTCTTATTGAAGAAAAATTTGGATATTCTAAATCTCAAGAAGTTCCAAATTATAGGTGGACTATATCTTTACCACAAAATACTGCTGGAACACCTAACATATTTGGATCAGAGGATAACAATTGGTATACAGATACTTTAATTTTATCAGGACAAACAGGGTTTGGGTTTACCAAAAAAAGATATCAAGACTTAGATTTTACATCACCACAAGAAAAATACATAACACCAACAACTAAATTTGGTTTTATATCAAACTTTTTAAATAACAACCCTAACCCAAGTTCTACGGGGGTTATACAAGGACAACCCGTTCCTGTTTCAGCACAAGGAATCCCAACTAATCAAAATGCGCTTCAATCAGTCGTTGTCGGTGCACCATACCACTTCTACTTTGGTTTAAATAATGGAAAAACGGCAATCAATCGTTTTTATAAACTTTACGTAGCAACGGGAGAATAATGACAGTAGATCCAACAACAAATATTATATTATCGACTCAAAGGTATAAAGGGGCTCCAAGAACCGATCAGTTTATTAATGTTCCTTTTGCTCAAAGTAATAAAGAGATTGTTGAGTTTGATAGGAGTGTTGATTTAAACTTGGCTACGGTATTTGATGAAGAAAGACAATTATCAACCACTTTTAGACCGGTAACAAAGTTTACTATTTTATTTGAAAATGCTTATACCGGCTCAACTAAATATACGCCATTTAGAGACAACTTATATTATACAAATGCTGTAAACAACGCAGTTGCATATTACTATCAAGGTATTCCTTCTGTTCCGCCTAATGCGACAGACCAAACTGTTTTATGGGATGGTTTTCCGCAATACCCTGAATTCGACTTTATTAGAACCGACTATGATGTTTCAGGATATACTTTTGGAAATGGTAGACATTTAGATTTTTATAAAGTTAGTGCGTTTACATATAATTGGTCACACTACGTTAGTTACGCTTATACCAACGATTACAATAAACAACTTTATGCTATTGAACCACAAACAACTCTTTCTTGGAGTTGGATTGCTTCAGATGGTATACCTTTTTATATAAAGAATGGAACTGATAACTTGGTTAGAGATATTCAGTTTAAATGTCCTGTCCCACACGGATTATCTGTGGGAGAATTCGTTCAATTATCAATAAACTATAACGGTAATTCATTTTTCCAAGTCACAAGTTTGGGGGATCCTGCATCAGGATCTGACATTTATATCTTCAACCTTAGAAACGTTGGATATACAGGAACAACTTTCTTCACGAACACTCAAGGAACTTTTAAACGAATAATAAATTTGGCCAATTCGGCTGACACCATATCAAAATATTATGTTAGAAAACATAAAATAATTACAAATTATGATTGTTCTGTTTTAACAAATGCAGGGTTTGAGCAAAATGTTTATTTCGACAAAAAGAAATGTGAAGTAAAAGTATTAACTCCAAATCAAACACAAAGAACATCAGTTAAAGAAGG